>ERZ1066133.858-NODE-858-length-10870-cov-7.286916_pt1 | contig 10870 bp, 8 predicted proteins | sample MGYA00382780_ERZ1066133 | MGnify/ENA primary metagenome ERZ1066133 (study PRJEB33369, sample SAMEA5778363) | biofilm metagenome | biome: Industrial cooling water; feature: Water cooling tower basin; material: Biofilm | place: United Arab Emirates | collected...
AGGACATGAACATGCCGCCCTGCTGGGCCGAGCCGGTGACCAGCACGTTGACGTTGAGAGCGTTGCCGTTGTACTTGGCGGCATTGATCTTGTAGTCGCTGACGCCAGCGTTGACGCCGGAGGTCTTGAAGTCGAAGTTGCCGTTGAGGAGCTTGATGCCCTGGAAGGAGGTGGAAGAGGAGATGCGGTCGATGGTCTGCAGGATCGAGTCGACCTGGAGCTGGTTGGCCTGACGCTCGGCCTGGGAGAGGCCGGCGGTGCTGCTGCTGCTGGTGACGAGGCCCTGGAGCTGCGTGAGCAGGCCCGAGACTTCGGTGAGGCCGCCGGCGGCGATGTTGACCACCTGGTCGGCGCGGTTGGAGTTGCTGATGGCGGCGTTCTTGCCGACGATCTCGGCGCCGAGGTTGTTGCTGGCGATAAGACCGGCGGGGTCGTCCTTGCCGCTGTTGATTCGGAGACCCGTGCTCAGGCGCTCGAGCGACTGGGCGAGCGACTTTTGGTTGCCCCCCAAGACGCGCTGCGCGACGAGCGACTGAACGTTGGTATTGATACGGCCCATGACGAACAAACCTCCCTGTCTGCTGCGGCCGGGGCACTGGCCTTCACGCCGCCCCGAGCTCTAGTACGTCCGTTTCGCAGCGTCCGCGTGGAACGGACGTTGAACTCTTCGGACCCGGACAACCGGACCCGACGCCCGGGAAACGCTCCCGGTCGGCCGCCGCTTTCGGACCATCCGAAAACACGCGGACACACTCAGTGATCGGAGGCATGCCGTTCCGGGTTTATGGGCTGTAGCGCGAGATGCGCCGGGTGGTCCGTCTGTTCCGTCTGGTGAAGTTTGAACGCCTGCGCCCGGTCCGGTAAACGAAAAACCCCGGCCTTCCACGGGCCGGGGTCCTGAAACTGCGTCGTGATAACCGTCGCCCGCGCTTACAACTCACGCGGATTGCACGGCGGAACCGGCGGACACGCTCAAGTCCGCACGCTCCGCATTATCCCTGCAGGAGCTGCAGAACACTCTGGCTGCTGGCGTTGGCGAGCTGGAGCACCGTGGTGCCCGACTGGCTGAGGATCTGGGCGCGGGTGAGCGCGCTGGTCTCGGAGGCGAAGTCGGCGTCGCGGATCGCGCTGTTGCTGGCGGTCAAATTTTCAAGCGAACTCGTCAGCGATCGGGCGTTGGGATCGAGCACGTTGCGCTGGAAGGCACCCAGGCGTCCGCGGAGCTGGCTGATCTCGTCGATCGCACGCTCGAGGATGTCGCTGGACTGTGTGAAGTCCTTGCGGGCGACCGAGGCGGCGATGGAGTTCGCCTGCCCGGTCGAGAGCGAGCTGAGATACTGGATCGAGCCGTTGATGAGCGTGCCGCCGAGGTTCGACGCGGCGGTGCTCTGCATGCCGAAATTGGCCTGCTGCAGAGCGGAGACATCGGGCCCGAGCTGGAACAGGCTGCCGCCGCCGGTGATGTAGAAGCTGCTCGAGGAGCCGGACGGGTTGGTGGCGAATGCGGCGGAGAGGAGCAGATCGGCGGAGAGGCTGGAAGAGTTGACCTTGATCTTGAGGCCCTCGCCGGTCGCGAGGTTGCCGTTGACCAGGGCCTGCACGTCGCGTCCCTCGTCGCGCTGGGCGACGGTGACCGTGCCGCCGCCGACGAGGCCGGCCCAGCCGAAGGGGGGCGCCGCGGGCGGGGCGGCGTTGTTCACAAGCTTGTAGAGATTGGGGGTGAAGGTGTCGGCCGGTGCCGCGGGGGCGCCGAGGCGCTTGACGGTGACAAACCCGGCGCTGCCGTAGTCCGACGACGAGAAGACCATGCCGCTGACCGGGTTGCCGTTGATCAGGCTGGCGCGGACGCCGGTGAGGCTGGTGAGGTTGTTGACGGCGGCGACAACGGCGGTGAGGCTGGTGCCGCTGGTGATCGTGATCTCCTGGACACCGCGGCTGCCGCCGATCTGGAGGGTGGTCGCGCTCAGGATGGTGCCGGCGGCGCTGGGCGGGCGGAAGTAGAGGTTGGCGGTCTGTGCGGAGGCGACGACATCAACGTTGACGTTGAGCGTCTGCTGGTTCACGAACGAGGCGTTCCAGACCTGGGCCTGGACGACGTTGGTCGGGTTGACGCCCGAGAGGGTGTAGTCCAGCCCGCCGTTGAGGAGCTTGAGCGAACCGAAGCTGGCGGTGTTGGAGATGCGGGTGATCGACTGGATGGCCGAGTCGATCTGGAGCTGGTTGGCGGTTCGCTCGGCCTCGGAGTTGGCGCCGGTGTTGGCGGACTCGACGATGAGGGCCTTGATGGAGTTGAGCAGATCGCTCACTTCCGAGAGCGAGGCCTCGGTGGTCGCGATGACGTTCGCGGCGCGGTCCGAGTTGCGGATGCCCTGGTTCACGCCTTCGATGTTGGCGCGCAGGCGTTCGCTGATGATGAGCCCGGCGGGGTCATCGGCTCCGCGGTTGATGCGAAGGCCGGTACTGAGCCGTTCGAAGCGGGTTTGCAGCTCGCTCTGAACGGTGCGCAGATTCCGCTGCGCGATCACGCTCGGGATGTTGGTGTTGATCCGGGCCATGGCAATCCTCCGTGATTGCGGGGGGCTGGTTCGTCGGTCAGGCCGCTGCGTTCTTCGTCGGGGCCTGTGAGAAGGACACGGTGAGGGTGGGGGTGGTGGGGGTGGCGGGGGTGGTCGGGGGGGTCAGGCGGTGCGGGAGTCGATCCGCAGCGGCGGGGAGTCGGCGTTGGGCACGATCCGCGCCGGCCCCGCGGCCAGGCGTGCGGTCTTCGCGGCGTTGGCGTTGGTCTTGGCCGGACCGGGCGAGATCGCGGGGCGCTCGATCGAAGCGATCGCGGCGTCCGGGGACATCGACTTGGCGGCCTGACGGTTCTCCGCCTTGATCGCCTCGTACACCTCCTTGCGGTGCACGGCGATCTTGGTGGGAGCGGTGATCCCGAGACGGACCTTGTCGCCGCGGATGTCCACCACGGTGATCTCGATCTCGTCCCCGATCATGATTGTCTCGTCGCGTTGACGGGAGAGGACCAGCATGAAGAGCCTCCTTGCCCTGGGTGCTGCCCGCGTACAGAGCGGGTGGGTGAAGGACTGGAGAAGCGCACGCCGAGCCGCCGGGCCGGACCGGCCGCGGACGATTCGCAGAGTTGGCTTCGTGCGTTCTCATCAAGAGTCCCCGGTGCGCTCCGTCGCGCCGGGGTGTGAAGACCGGTGAATCAGGCCGACATCGCACGGCGGGGGACCGCGGCGCCGACCGTCATGAGCGGGTGACGGACCGTCCAACGCTTCTCGGCGAGCACCATCTGCTCGCCGACGCGGGTGATCGTGTTGATCACCAGCGGGCCCTGGAGGTTGCCGGTCAGTTGGCGGTCGATCTTGTTGACGACGACGAACACCTGGGCGTCGTCGAGCTTGTCGAGCTGCAGCTCGCCCATCTGCTCGGGCCGGATCGGCACCGAGTAGTCGGGCACGAAGATCATCGGGTCGGTGACCACGAACGCCAGGTCCGGGTCCTCCACCGACTGGAGCCAGAAGAAGCACGCATCTTCCGCCGGCTCGAGCAGGCAGAACTTCTTGAATTCTCCAAAGCCCAGGAGACCCTTCGGGAAGGTGATCACACGATCATCGCTGATCGTCACCGTTCCGAACCTGCTCGTCCGAACTTCCATGTCGCGCTCCCGCGATGCGGCCTTCTCGAATCCCATCCCTGCAAAGATCGCTCCGGCCTCCGTGGCCGGCGACGTCCTGTCGCTCGAAGGTCCCGGGGCCGTGCCGGGTCGAGCCTCTCGATCAATCTCGCGTTCGCGCCTGTCGGCCCGATGCGACTCTCTTCGGTGGCACAGGCGTCCCGCCTGTGCGTCTGTTGTTCCGGATCAGGCGGGACGCCTGACCCACCGAAGCCCACGCTAACTCAGAAAATCCAGCAGCGAGGTCGCCTGAACCCGTGCCGTTGTCTGCAAACTCGCCGAGAGTTGGGTCTGAAGGAGGCTGAAGCGGGTGGCGGCGGCGGTGTAGTCCACGTCCTGCAACTCCGAGCGAACCTTGGTGTCGATGGCGTTGCGGTCGTCTTCGATCTTGGTCGCAAAGTCGACACGCTGGGCAAAGCCACCGACCATGCCCCGGGTCTCCGAGATCAGGCCGATGATCCGATCGATGTTCTCTCCAGCAAGTTGGATGCCAGAAACGTCGTTGGTCTGGAGAGCGTCCCGCAGATCGATGAGGTACGTCACCAGGTTGTCGGTGCGGACCTTGGCGGTGTCGGTCCCGACGAACGTCGAGGTGCCCGCGTTGTAGGTCCCGGACAGCAGGCCCAACTGGCGGGCGGCGGCCGAGTTGTTCGCCTGCTCCACCTTGATGGCCTGTGTAAACGCGGCGTTCTGAACCAGCGTGATGCCGTTCGCCCCGTCGCTGAGCTGGGCAACAAGGTCGCCCGCGAGCAGGCCCTGCCCGGGAAGCTGTGAGGCGATCTCGCTGTTGATCCGGGCCATCACGGTCTGGACGTTGGTGAGATCCTGCGGCCGGAGATCCACGTTGACCACGGCGGGCGTGGGCGTGTTCCCGAGGGTGATGCGGAAATCGAAGTTCAGCGCGGGATCGACGAGCCCGGTCGCGGGGTTGGTGACGTTGTCGACGATCTGCACGCCCTTGCCGTTGTTGAAGGCAGAGAGCGGCGTCGTCGCTGCAAATGTGCGGAGTCCGAGCCGGGTCGCCGTGGAGTTGTTGCCGGCGACTTCCTCGATCGACAGGGCCATGGCGGCGGACGTCGAGACGTCGCTGAGGACGTTGATGCCCTTGCCGTTCGCATCGATCTCGACGCGGATCCCGACGTTCTTGGACTCAAGGGCACTCTTGATGTCCTGCAGCGTGGTCGCGGTGGAAAGATCGACAACGGTGGAGCGGCCGAGGTGGTTGACGCGGACGCTGCCCAGGGCGCCGGTGACGCCGGCCAGAGCCGCGACCGGGGTGGTCCAGGTCAGTTTGGGATCGACGCCCGACCCGTTGGGCGATGCGGGCGTGAAGGCGGCGGCGATGCCCAGGTCCTGGGCGGTGACGCCGTTGCCGATATCGCTGATCTGGAGGGAGCCGGCGGGGGCGACGTTGACTTGCAGGCGGTCGCCGTTGACGGTCACACCGGCGCCGGCGAGCACGGTGACGCCGTGGGTGGTCTCGTACGAGCGGATCGCGTTGGTGAGCTTGGTGATGACGTCCTGAACGGTGTCGGCACCGGTGAGATCGGCGGTGGCGGTGGGTCCGCCGTTGAACGCGAACTGGACGGTCCCGAGGCTCACGCCCAGGCCGCGGGCGCCGTTCAGTGACGAGATCTTGGCCGCGGCGGTCAGATTCGGATTCAGATCGACATCGCCCTTGATTCGTGCGGAGGTGCTTCCGACACCCGCGGACGGGCCGAGGGTGATCGGGACGGTGTCGGCGTAGCCCAGGTCGGCGAGGAGGCCGTTGCCCTGGGCCCTGAACTGGTATCCGCCGTTGATCTCCTGCAGCGGCGGCGTGCCGGGGGTGGAGCCCCCGAAAACGTACCCGCTGACTCCTTCGCGGTTCGCCGTCTTGATCAGGCCCGAGAGGAGCTGATTGACGATGATGGCCTGGCTGGCTCGCTCAGACGGGGTCGAGGTGGAGTTGATCTGGGCGAGGGCGATCTGCTTGGCCTGCAGAGCGATGTCGTTGACCTCGCCCATCGCGTTATCCAGGACACCCAGCGACGCGGCGGCATTGCTCAAGTTGCGCAGCACCTGCTGACTCTGCGCCTGCCGCCGCGCAAGAACCTGAATGCCGGCGTACCGCACCGGATCGTCGCTTGGTCGGCTGATCTCCTGGCCCGTGGAGAGCTGGTTCTGCACATCGAGCAGGGAGAGCTGCGTGCGGCTGATGTTTCCCAGGCTCAGATTCGTCCTGAGCATGTTGGGCACACGGGCGATGTTGGCGGGGATGTAGGTCATGGGGGCGGGAGGGGTGACGCAATCGGGAGGCCAAAGCAACCGAGCGAAAGGGCCAAATGGCCAAAGGGCCAAAGGGCCAAAGGGCCAAATGAGGGCCGGCCAACGAGTCCGCTGGGCTGCATTGGAGCGCCGGCCTCTGGCCAGTGGCTACACCAGCTGCATGAGCGTCTGCAGCAACTGGTTTGATACGTCGATCAGCCGTGCGCCGGCCTGATACTGACGTTGGTAGTTGAGGAGATTGAGGGACTCCTCATCGAGCGAGACGCCGCTGACGGCGAATCGCTGGGCATCAAGGCTCTCTCGCACCGCGCTGGCAGCGCCGGAGGCCGTCTTGGCCGCCGCGGTTGCGACGCCGACGCCTTGGACGGTGTCGGTCCAGGCGCCGACGATGGAGCGGTTCTGGAGGTCGCTGAGGGACCTGGACTGGAGTCGGGCGAGCTCCAGGGCGGTGGCGTTTTCGACGAACTTGCCGTCGACGATCCGGCCCACCTGGAGCTTACTCGGGTCGGCCTGTAGATCAGCCCGGACGTTGATATCGCTGGCGCTGCTGCCGGTGAAGAAGCCGTTCACACCCATGACGGCGAGTGCGCCGGAGGTGTCGTCGCTGAAGCTGAAGGAGAACCCGGTCTGGGCGTTTACCTGGAGCTTTCCCTCCGCGTCGAAGGTCGCGGAAAGCCCGGGGACGGCGGCCAGCGCCGCGCGGATGTTCTCCGGCGTCGTGTCGTTGGCGTAACCGGGCAGGCCAAGGTTGTTGATCCCGTCGAGGTCCACGTTGATGCGGACGGTCTGGGTCGCCCCGGTCGAGTTTTCCTTGACGGTGACGAAGAAGCCGCCGCTGGTCGCCTGGAAGGGCAGCTTGCTGGTGGCGCCGCTGGTCGGGTCATTGAGCGACCGGGTTCGATCGGCGGTCGCGAAGGCGAGTGAACCGATGGCGGAGGTGAGGCCGTCCTTGTTGGTTCCGGTCGAGTGCAGTTTGTTGACCTGGAAGATCAACTGGCTGGCGACGCTGTCGAGGGCCGCGGCGGTCTGATCGACGCTCGCCTTGCGGTCGCTGAGCAGGGCGCCGAGTGTGCCGGACTGGACGGGCAGCGTTTCGCCGTTGTCGGTGGTCTTGAGCGAGGCCTCGAGGGTGCCGTTGTTGTCGACGAGTTCGAGCTTGAGCCCGCGGGTCGCGCCGGCGAGGATGACCGGCGTGCTGCCGATCAGGATGTTGACCGAGCCGTTGGGCTGATCGATGACCGTGAGGTCTACGAGCTTCGACAGCTCGCTCACGGCCTGGTCCCGCTGGTCCCGAAGCGAGTTGGCCACACCCTGACCGGCCTCGGTGTTGGCGATCTGCAGATTGAGTTTCGAGATCGAGGAGAGCAGCTCGTTCGCCTGTTCGGCACCGCTCGCCAGCTGCTTGTCGATCTGTGTCCGAAGGGCCGCGACATCGCTCCTGGTGCGGCGGAGGAACTCGGCGATCTTGGTCGCCTGTTGGACGACGACACTGCTGGACTTGGACAGGTTGGCACGCTCGGACCAGACGTTGAAGAACGATTGGAGCTGCGTGGTGAAGTCGTTGCCGGAGAGCTCGCCCAGCGTTGCCTCCAGCGACGAGAGCGTCTGCAACTGCTGGCTGGCCGCGGCTTCGTCGGCGACTCCGTTGAAGAGCCTGTTTTGCAGCGCTTCATCGATCTGGCGCCGGACATCGCGTACGTTGACTCCCCGCCCGCTGCGGCTGGAGACGTCGTATGTCGCCCCGCCCACCGGTTCCAGGTACGCCACCTGGCGGTTGTATCCCGGCGTGCCGACGTTGGCGATGTTGTTGCCGCTGACCTGAATGCCGAGCTGGCTCGCGGTGAGAGCCGAGCGACCGATCAGCATGGCGGCGGTGAGGCTCATGGGAGAAGTGGGGCAGTGGGGGCGTGGGGCGTTGGGGCAGTGGAGATCACAGGCGGACGTCGAGGCTGGTGACGATCTGGTTGCCGGCGACCACGCCGCGCTGGCCGTAGGTGCCGGCGTGCGAGAGCGAGCGTGCGACCTGACGCATCAGACCCTCCATGTGGGCCATCAGCACGCGGCTGACGACGCGGAGAAGGTTCTGTTCCTGCTGCAGGCGCTCGATGGTCTTGCGGAGCCGGGCGCTGAGTTCGAGCAGCTCGGTGCGCTCCGCATCGGGGCAGTGGAGGGCGATGTCGGTCAGGCGGCTGAGGTTCTTCGGGGCGGGGGTGATCTCCCGCATCGCCCGGGCGACGAGCGACTGGCGCTTCAGTTCCAGATCGGCGATGGCGGCAAGAGTCGCCTGCTCCTCGCGCACAATCTGCTCGCAGCGACGGATATCGGCTTGCCGGATGGCCTCGTGGTGCTGGGCGGTATGCCGGATCATCGCGTCATGCCGCTCGAGCAGCGCCTGCAGCAGAGCCCGCAGCTCCTCGCTCAGGGGCGGCATCATGCCGGCGAGCTTGAGGGTGGGCTTGGACGGCTGCGGCTGTGCGGGAGAGCGAGGGGTGGGCGTCATGGGATCATGCTCAGATCGTCACCGGAGGGCGCGAGGGGCTGGGCGCCCTGAGCCTTCTTCAGCATGTCCTGTGCCAACCGATCCACCAGCGGCCAGTTCGACGATTTCACCAGCTTCTGGGCCAGGCGGGCATCGATCAGTGATTGGAACTGCTGCTCGGCCTTGGTCGGGGCGAACGGCGGTGCCGCGTTGTTGGTCGAGCGGAGCTGCTTGAACACCGGCTGCACCAGCGCCATGGAGACAAAGTTCTCCGCGGCCTCGCGGACCTTGGCCGGGTCGGCCGTGCCGCGGATCTTGTCGACTTCCTGACCCATGATCTGGGTAAACGCCTTCTGGTCGTCACTCGACAGCGTCGGTCGCGACGCAAGCCGCGCGGTTTCGGGGTTCGCACCGGAGATGGAGGAGACAAGCGAGGCGGTCATGGAAAGTGTCGCTCCGAGCCGCGAGACCGGCCGGAGGCCGGGCCCACGGGCGCTTAGTCCACAATGAACTTTGCGTGCAGACGCCCTGTTTTGTAGAGCATCTGCAGAATCTCGATCTGGTCGGTCACGGACACGTCGATCTGCTTCATCGCGGCCATCAGGTCGGCGAGGCGGGCGTTGTCGCTCTGGCGGCCACGGGTCGCGACCGTCGCGAAGCGGGTGGTTTCCGTGAGCGGGCTCTGCGGCGAAGCGACCGGGGGAGGGGTGGTGGTGTTGATCACCAGGTCCTTGTGGGTCACCAGACCGGGGCTGATCTCGACGTCGCCGGTGATGACGATGACCCCGCTGCGGGGATTGACGATGACCTGAGCGGGGAGGTCAAGATCGGCCACGCGGATGGGGGTGGCCATGACGGCGGCGATAAAGCCGGAGCGTGCGGCCCGCTCGGCCTCGGGGATCTCGACACGGATGGTGCGTTCATCAAGCACCGTCGCCGCGCTGGTTGTCTGACGGACCGACGGATCGGATTGCAAGGTGCCCTCGGGGGAAGCCTCGGAGTTGATCGCGGTGGCGATCTTCTGAGCCGCGGTCCAGCCGGCGTAGTAGGGATGGATGTAGAGCTCGAAGACGTCGCCGACCTCGGGTCCCATGACATCGCGCACGAGCTGCGCCCCGCCGCGGATTCTGCCGCTGGTGGTGATGGACGGATCCGGGAGCTCGATGGCGCCGTTCGCCATGGCGTAGATCGGGCTGGAGATCAGCGGTCCGCGGAGCGGGACGAGAATCAGGCGGCCGCCCTTGAGGCTTGTGGCGCTGTAGACGGTGGAGATGTACGCGTCGAAGCGATCGTCGGCGCGGCCGCCGATCTCGGGGATGGTGACATCGACCCACACGACCGCAACTGCCTTGGCCGCCGCGAGTTCCTCGATGTTGCCAGGAGCGTTTCCCTCGTTCTCGAGCAGCTTGGCGAGGGGCCGAGCGAGAATCGGCTCCTTGCCCGCATCGCCGGTGCCCTGCAGGCCGACAACGAGGCCCAGGCCGCGGAGCTTGAACTCGCCCTGTCCCTTGATGCGGGTGAGATCGGCCACCTTGCTCGCGAAGGCGACGGGGGCGATCAGGGCGATCAAAGTGAGGAAGAAGAAAGCGCGGCGGAGCATCAACGGTCGGAACGCAAGGGGTGTGCCATGACCGCGACGCGCGCGGCCGCATGATTTCATGTGGTGGTCCGCCCCTCCCAAACCCGGGCAGCGGGGAGGGGTGGCCGAGCGAAGAAAGACCGGGGCGGGGTGCCTTTCGTTCTGATCTGCGGCGACGCGGTTCCGAGGTGCGATCCGTCCGCGGCTGCTCGGAGCCGCGCGACTGATGCGGGGGACGCGGTTGTTCCAGACCGCATCAGTCGCGCCGTGCCGAGCCACGGCGGACTGATGGCACCGAGACGCCGCACAGTTCACGTCGTAACCGCGCCAATTCCGTGCCTTGAGGCCCGAAGGGCCACCCGTTCCAAGCCCGGGGCGCAAAATGCTCTGACGCCTCGGGCTTGGGACTGCCGCCGCTTCGCGGCTTCAGAGCGCCACCATTACTGCCCCTGGGCCAGGCTGTACCCCTTCACCCCATCGAACGTCCGCAGCAGCTCGTACGAGCACACCGTGAAGCTCTCGGCGATCTTGTCCATCAGGGCCACGCAGCGGCTCTGGCCGAACGTGCCCGGGGTCACGCCTTCCTTGATTTCAAACCGCACGCGGTAGTAGTCCACGCACTCGGTGTAGACGCTGCCCGTCGGCCACACCTGTGTGCCGCGGTTGCTGATGAGCGTGAGCTTGAACGGCGTGTCGGCGCAGGCACGCTGCATCTCTTCCGCCAACGCCAGCGGGCTCAGCGGGCTGTCGAGGTAGATGTCGCAGCCGACGACCTGCGTGACGAGGCTCTTGAAGGTGCGGATTACCTGCGGCCCCGCGGGCTTGGGAGCGCGCACGAAGCAGGTCTCGCTCGCCGCGGGCACTT
>ERZ1066133.860-NODE-860-length-10825-cov-5.178087_pt1 | contig 10825 bp, 6 predicted proteins | sample MGYA00382780_ERZ1066133 | MGnify/ENA primary metagenome ERZ1066133 (study PRJEB33369, sample SAMEA5778363) | biofilm metagenome | biome: Industrial cooling water; feature: Water cooling tower basin; material: Biofilm | place: United Arab Emirates | collected...
ATCTACAGGTCAACTGATGGGGGAGTAAATTGGGCAACTACTACCACATCACCACCCGGAGGTGCAGCAGAACCTACTATAAATTTGGGACAAGGCTGGTATGACTTAGCTATCGGAATTAACCCGGCAAATACGAATCAGGTACTTGCAGGAGGGCTTAATTTTTATCAAACTTTAAATGGCGGAACCACATGGTCGCAATCAACACGGTGGGTAGGAACTGCATTTAATTATGTGCATGCAGATCATCACGCTGTTGTATGGAAAGGCTCAAAAGTATTGCTGGCTACAGATGGAGGCTTATATTTTTCAAATAATAATGGCGCCAGTTTTACCGATCGTAATGATGGGTTACGTATGAAGCAGTTTTATTCCTGTGCTATTCATCCCAGTACTACCAATTATTTTATTGCCGGTTCACAAGACAATGGAACGCACCAACTTACCAATGCGGGGCTTGCAGGCAGTATAGAGGTGATTGGAGGTGATGGGATGTACACACATATTGATCAGGACGAACCTCAGTTTCAATTCAGTGCATTTCCAAGAAACGAATACATACGCAGCACCAATAGTGGAGCTACATGGGGAACCATTAGTTATTCAGGCAGTATTGGTAAGTTTGTTAATCCTTCTGATTATGATGATTTTGGAAACAGGATGTATGCCGCAGGTTCAGGCGGACAATATATACGTTGGAACAACCCACAAACAGGCTCTTCGTTTACACCTGTATCAATTGCTGCATTTAACTCGAGCCAGGTGAGTACTGTATTTGCATCTCCTTACACATTAAACCGCATCTTTTTTGGAACAGACGGCGGAAGGATAGTAAGAGTGGATAATGCAGATGGGGCATCTCCTTCTGCTACCAATATAACTGGTACAGGAATGAGTGCCAGTTCAGTATCATGTATAGCTGCAGGAACAAATGAGAACAATCTAATAGCGACCTTTTCAAACTACGGCTCCATTCATGTATGGTTCACATCAACAGGAGGGGGTGCAGGCGGATGGACAGATATAACCGGCAACCTGCCGGATATTCCTGTTCGCTGGGCAATATTTTATCCTGAGAATAATGACAAAGCCATACTTGCAACAGAAATGGGTATATATGAAACAGATGATATCAATGGTGCTTCTACCAACTGGGTACGCAATACATCTTTTCCGTTTGTAAAAACCAATATGTTGCAATATCGTAAAAGCGATGGAACCTTATTGGCAGCAACCCATGGCCGGGGATTATGGACAGCCGTTATTCCCTTTACTGCCCCTTATGTTCGCTTTGCATCACCTTTACGTGTAGCAACAGAAGCAACAACAACTACAGGATCAGTATGTCGTAATTACAGAGATTATACAGTGGATATGAATATTGACCAGGTGCCTGCAGGTAATGCAAATGTTACTGTAAGTGTAGCTGGAGGTGCAACAGCAACACAAGGTGTTGATTTTGATTTTACCACAAATGGAAATTTCAGTTCGCCTTCCAATACACTCACCTTTACCTCCGGGTCTACTGCAGCGCAAACAATTACAATACGAGTTTATAATGATGCAGAAGTGGAAGGTTCAGAATTTTTTACCCTTAATTATTCTATTGGTGGCAGCACTGATGCGCTTGCTGCTCCCAGCAGTACATCTTATACTTTTACTTTTAATGATAATGATGTGGCGCCAACCAGTTCTTTTGTTGCCACACAAACCTGGGGTGCAGCAAATGTGAATGCGATAACATCAGGGCCCTTTAATGGCAGCACCTTTACTGATAAGCGTGTTCAAAACTTATATCTTGCTTCCGATATGTTAGCCGCTGGCTTAGCAGCAGGTACCATTACTAATTTTGAATGGTTTATTAACTCAGCTACAGTTGCTACGTTTAATAATTTAAATGTACGAATTGGCTTTACCGGCTCTTCAGATTTGGGAACAGGATTTGTGAACCCCACTTTCACTACAATTTATTCCAGCAACTTTACAACCCCGGGTGCTGCAGGATGGGTTAGTTTTGCTGTTCCATCAGTCGTTTGGGATGGTGTAAGTAATCTGATTGTGGAAACCTGTTTTGACAATTCGGTAACAACAACTGATATACCTGTTATTGGTACCAATGTATCCGGTTATTCGCCCACTGCTTTCGTAAGGCAAAATGCAGCCGGTTCACTTTGTGCAAGTAATGCTACAACTCTGAGTGCAGCAAGACCGGATATCAGATTAACTATAAATGGTGGTAACCTTATTGAATCAACTCTTTCTGCATCCCGTTCTGAATACATCAGCAACAGTGGTCTCTATCATTTTTATAATGGTAACAATATTCTTGGCCGAATCAATAATGCTTCAGCAAATCTGGGTTGTGTGAGCGCATCGGTTTTTGAAACAGGAAGTACATGGCAAACCTTTTTTGGCGGACAAAGATCTCAAAAGGTAATTGACCTTACACCTGCCACAAACAGCGGGTCTTCATATACGGTGGGTTTATACTTTACTGCAGCTGAGCTTGCCGGCAAACTGCCTTCAAGTCTTAAAATTGCTAAAACAAATGCGGCTACTATGGCAGGAGCTAATTCAGGTAACACGATATTAGTTACGCCAACTGTTACAGCTTTTGGATCCGGTTATTTGTTTACCGGTAATTTCACAGGCTTTTCTAAATTTTTCCTTGCTGATAATAATGTAGTACTTCCTGTTAACCTTATTACTTTTAGCGGCACACTCAATAATCAAAATCATTGTTCACTGCTCTGGAAAACCAGTAACCAAAGCAATCTTAAAGGATTTGCAATCGAACGCAGTTATGATGCAGTTGGTTTTACTTCTATTGGATTTGTTCCGGCAAATCAAAGTAGTTTGATTGAGTATGATTATGCGTTTACTGACCCTGCTACAGCAAAAGCAACAAACTATTATCGTTTAAAAATGACAGATGAGGATGGCACATACAAATACAGCCCTGTAGTAAAAATTAACTCGGCTCAGTCTTTAAAATTTGCTGAACTGCTTATGAACCCGATTCAGGATTATATTTCCATTTCTGTAAACAATCCCGGGCGTGAAGCCGTTACGGCAGTTTTACTTACAAGCTCCGGACAACTTTATAGAAAATGGCAGCTGGGAACTGTTAACGGCAATGTTATTTTGCCGTTGGACGGCAGCTACTTAGCCAGAGGCAGTTATGTGCTGAGGCTTTCAACCAATTCTAAATTCGAAAATCTTAAACTGATAAAACAGTAGATTAAAAATCTTTGTTTTCACGTAAAATGAAAAAGGGGCAAGCTGTTCAGCTGCCCCTTTTTAACTGCTTACATGTTTGCTAACAAGTAAACAATTATGAGTTTAAGAATAGATGATACAGTTGATACAATTCCATCACTTCAATTTGTAATATTCTTTCAGCCACTTGCAGGTACGTGCAATGGTTACGTCAGCCGGTGTAAATTCAAAACCGGGTAATGCTTTTTTTATTTTTTCATTAGAGAAACGGGTGCTGGCGTGTGCTGTGCCTGTTGTTTCTTTTGTGAGCAAAGGTTCTTTGCCGGTGATGAGGGATTTGATATGTTCCAGTCGCCACACTATTGCACCCATCCAGGGTTTGGCTTCACGATGCGGTGGTTTTTTTCCGAATGCAACCGCCAGCTTGGTAAGTATTTCTTTATACGTGAAATGCTCATTGCTTAATAAAAATCGCTCTGCAGAAATGTTGCTGTCCATTAAACCCATCATTGCCCGTACCACATCCAGTGTATCTACATAACCTGTACTCCCGTTTGTGTACCACGGAAATTCATTCCACGCATTTTTAAATAATGCAGTGGAGCCTACATCCCATGTTGATTCACCAAGAATGATGGAAGGGTTCACCATCACAGCATTTAATCCTTCGCCAATGCCACGCCACACTTCCAGCTCTGATAAGTATTTTGTTTTACCGTAGTGGGAGTTGTTCGTTTCTTCCGTCCATTTGGTTTCTTCTGTTACTTGTTCACCTTTTCTGATGCGGCCCAGTGCAGCTACAGAACTTACATGCACCAGTTTTTCAACGCCATTTTCCAAAGCCGCATTCACCATATTGGCCGTTCCTTCAATATTGATACGGTACATCTGCTCTCTGCGCTTTTTGTGATACGATACAATAGCAGCGCAATGATACACCTGTTTACAACCCTTTAGTTCATCATACAATAATGAAGTATCCAGTACATCGCCTTTTACCCACTGTATCTTTTCCAGTTCTTCTTTGGTAAGTGTAACAGGTAAATGATTTCTGTACAAAGCTTTAATCGGGGCTTTGTTTTGCTGCAGTAATTGTTTGAGTAAAGCTGCACCTACTAAACCGGCACCGCCTGTAACAAATATAGAACCACCATCCCCTGAAGGGGGGTAATTACGAGTATTACTATACTCAGTCTTACTGCTATTTATATCTGACATTTAGATTGATTGAATTTCATTATGAGTTGACAAAACTCCCCTTTAGGGGCGGGGGGTTAGTATTTATAATACCCTTCTCCCGTTTTTCTTCCGAGCTTACCCGTCTCTACTTTTTCTTTCTGAATGAAAGAAGGTTTTAACCGTTCGGGTGTGCCAAGTTGCTCATATACACTGCAACTTACAGCATAGTTTACATCGTTGCCTATTAAGTCCATCAATTTAAACGGGCCCATTTTAAAGCCGCTTGCTTCCATGAGGGCATCAATCGATGCATAATCTGCCACACCTTCTTCTGCCAAGCGTAATGCTTCAATATAATAAGGACGGGCTACACGGTTTACAATAAAGCCGGGTGCATCTTTGCACACAACCGGTATTTTATTCATCTGTTGTACAAATGCAGTCAATTGTTCCATTACCCCATCACTTGTTTGATCTCCTTTTACGACCTCTACTAATTTCATGATTGTAGCAGGATTAAAAAAGTGCAAGCCTGCCACACGCTGCGGTTGCATAATATGTTGTTGCAAGTGCGATATGGATAGTGAAGACGTATTACTGGCAAAGATGACTTCGCTATGATTGATTTCTGCAAGCTGGTTGAACAATGCAATCTTGGCTTCAGCTTTTTCAATGATGGCTTCAATGATAATATCGGCCAGGCATTGATGCAAGTCGGATGTAAACAGCAGGTTGCCGAGGATTTGCTGTTTTTGTTCCGTGGTGAGTTTTTGTTTTTCAACCAGTGTGGTAAGGTTTTTTTCAATTGCAAGCTTTGCTTTGGAAAGTACTTCGTCATTTAAATCAAATAAAATGGTGTAAATCCCGCTCTGCGCTGCCGCCTGTGCAATACCACTACCCATTGTACCGGCCCCGCAAACACAAATAGATTGAACATTCATAATTTTAGATCAATGCAAATGAAAAAACTAAATTTATACTTTCACAAAAATACATGGTTCATGGTGAGACTTGTTTGTTTTCTTTTTTTGGTACTACAGGGATGGTGCATACAGGCACAGAGTTTTGAGTGGTGGGCACGCAATGTAAACTGGGATGGTATAAGTCCATGGAATAAGTACATTGTGTACAACGCAGCCAATCTGGGCCCCAATGCATTGCCTGTGCCAAGGTTAAGTAATGGGCGGATTGATAGTCTCAACAGTTTTGCACTCACAACTATGTATCATAGTATGAAGGGCGACCAAACAGCTAATTTCACCCTGTATGGTAATTATGTACTCGTAAACGAACGAATTTCTGTTGATGCGTTTTGGGTACCGTTTGAAGTGTTTAATGTTACCCATCAATTAAAGGAGCAACGAAAAGTAGTGCATCATGCTTATTACAAAAACACTGCGATAGGAGATATACATATCAACTTCAACATTAACCTGCTCAATAAAATAAAGGACAAAGTGCAGCTAAGTCTGCGCACCGGTTATCGGTATGCAAACAGTACACGTTATGAAGCAGCACGAATGACCAATGCGCCGGGTTATTATTTTGATCTGTCGGCTTCCCGCAAATTCAGGCCCGATAGTAAATGGATCTATACGGCGATGGCAGGTATGTATGTGTGGCAGTTTCCACTGGGGTTACAGGATGATGCTTTTTTGTTTGGCGCCGGTGTGGAGTATAATAATAAACAGTTTCAGTTGCAGAGTAATATTACAGGCTATCTTGGATATTTTAAAAATGGTGACAGACCTATTGTATACCGTTTACGTGCAGGCAGCAACAAAAAAGGAATCAACTGGCTGGCACAATTTCAGCAGGGGCTACATGATTTTAAATATACAACTGGTGAAGTGGGAGGAAGGTGGGTGTTTTGATTTTTTGCCACGGAAGTTCGGATGACACAGAGGTTCGAATGACATGGTAAAAATTAAAAACTATTCTTTAAAAATTTCAATTTCAATTCAAACGGATTTATTGTTTCAATCGTAAACCAATTTGTTTTACCATTTCTTTCCAAGCCGATGATATTAGGACTTTTTATATACCATTTCTCTATATAGGGAATTAATTCATGCATTTTTTTTCCACTTCCAGCCATGTAACTATACGAAGAGGTATCAATAAAATTCAAATATTGTCTTGTACCAGCCTCTCTTCTGAAATTCACTTTTACGGTATCAGTACCATCAGGTTGCAAATACCATTTACCCTTTAAGTAACTGAAGGCTTCTGTTTTTGTTTTAAATAAATTGTTTTGTGATTTCAGGTTGTAGAAATGAAACATAAAAGCTAAGAAAAAAGTAAGTTTTTTCATATGCTTAAAAAATGATGCGGTGAAACAAAATTAACTTTGATAAAAGTAGAAACGAATAATGTTAAATGATAGTATGTTCAATATGAAAGCAGTTTGGGTTTAGAGGATACGAATCGTACAAATAACATAAAAGAAGCCAATACGGGGGCTTCGCCCCCGTATATAGTTTAAAAAATTATAATGATTTTGATTTGTGAGCGACTTATTAAAATTGCTCAATAGAAATACGAAACGTTGCAGTGAGTGACACAACCGGCGCTCAATAGTAAGACGAACCTCTGTAACAAAAAACAATAAACCACAAACTTCAAACTCCTCTACACAGCTCCAGTAAACTGTTTTAAAAACCGCACATCGTTTTCGCTGAAGAGCCGTATGTCTTTAATACCATACTTCAACATAGCAGGGCGTTCTATACCCATACCAAATGCAAAGCCCGTGTATTTAGTGCTGTCAATACCGCAATTGTCTAATACTTTAGGATGCACCATGCCGCAACCAAGAATTTCCAGCCAGCCTGTTTTTTTACAAACGCTGCAGCCTGCACCATTGCACAACAAACAACTGATGTCCATCTCGGCACTGGGTTCTGTAAATGGAAAATAAGAAGGACGGAAACGAACTTTCACTTCTTTACCAAACATTTCCTGCACAAAGAAGTACAGTGTTTGTTTTAAATCGGCAAAGCTTACATTTTCATCTACATACAATCCTTCAATCTGATGAAAGAAGCAGTGGCTGCGTGCACTGATGGTTTCATTACGGTACACACGCCCCGGCGTTACAATACGGATGGGCGGTTTGCTGTGCTGCATAGCACGTATCTGCAAATTGCTGGTATGTGTGCGCAGGAGCCATGCAGGATTGGTGCTGATATAAAATGTATCCTGCATATCACGTGCAGGATGATTCTCCGGTAAGTTTAATGCGGTGAAGTTGTGCCAGTCGTCATCGATTTCAGGTCCATCGGCTACGGCAAAACCAAGACGCTGAAAAATCTGCACCATGCGGTTTCGCATGAGTGAAATGGGATGACGGCTGCCCACAGCAATAGCATCTGCAGGTAAGGTCACATCGGGTATATCACCGGCAGCGCCATCGCTTTCGCCCACACCATTTTTCCATTCTTCATATTTGGCTTCAGCAAATTGTTTGAATTCATTCATAGCCTGGCCAAATGCTTTCTTCTGTTCATTCGCCACATTCTTCATTTCGCCCATGAGGCTTTTTACCAAACCTTTGGTACCGAGGAATTTAATACGGTATTCTTCCAACGCTTTGGCATTATTGATTTGCAACGCTTCAATTTCACTGCGCAGTTCTGCAATTTGTTGTATCACCTGTTCCATGCGGCAAAGATAGCCGATTTGGAATTTGAAGATTTGAAATTGGAAAATTTGAAGATTGGCTGCCTGCATTTTTCTCCTTCGCCCTCTTAGCTAGTAACATGATGTACAGTCACCTTGCAGGTGAGCAGACATCACGGCAACTTCTTACTTCTTACTTCCTACTTCAGGCTTTCTTCCTATGTTTGCGCAAACCAAACCCATGAGTGATTCTTTATTGATTGAAGATTTTTTGCAACCGATTTCCATTGCTGCTGTGCTGGGCGATGAAGAACTGAATGACATGCAGATGGGAACGAAAATTGACAGTTACTTCCATTCCTTTCCGGATATTACTGAAGCTGAATTGGTACTTGTTGGTATTACGGAAGAGCGTGGCACCGGCAATGGTGTGAGTGCAGGCGAAGCGCCTGATTTAATTCGTAAAAATTTTTACCGGTTGTTTAACTGGCACCCGCATTTAAAAATCGCCGACATTGGTAATGTAAAAACAGGAGCATCGCTTACTGATACCTATGCTGCAGCCAAAGCTGTTATAGCTGAGCTAATCAGCAATAAGAAAACAGTAATGGTATTGGGCGGCAGTCATGATCTCACGCTGGCACAATACGGAGCCTATGTTCAGAATAATCAAATTGTGGAAGCCTGCTGTGTAGATTCATTTATTAATCTCGGTACGGGCACCAGCATCCGAAGTGAAAATTTTTTGATGGAGATGCTCACGGGTGAACCCAACTTTATCCGTCATTATAATCATATCGGTTTTCAAAGTTATTTTGTGCATCCCAGTATGCTGCAAACAATGGACAAGCTGCGTTTTGATTGCTATCGTGTAGGTGTGGTGCGTGAAAAGCCGGAAGAAATGGAACCCGTTATCCGCAGTTCACACATGATGAGTATTGATATTGCAGCAATGAGTCATGCAGCAGCGCCGGCCAATCGTACAAGTCCTAATGGATTAACAGGTGAGGATATGTGTACGCTCACCCGCTTTGCAGGTATGAGTGACAACATAAACAGTATTGGAATTTATGGTTACAATACAAAAAATGATGTGGATGAATTAACTGCCATACAAATTGCTCACATGCTCTGGTATTTTGTAGATGGCCGTAATAAAGCAAAGAGCGAAGCCAGCTTAACAGAGCGTCATAATTTTAATGAATACCACACGCAGTTGGCCGAAGTAGATACTGTTTTTTTGCAGAGCCATCGTACGGGCAGGTGGTGGATGCAGTTGCCCAATCAAAAATTTGTGGCCTGCAGTGAAAGTGATTACCGTCTCGCCAGTCATAATGAAATTCCTGAACGGTGGTTAAGGGCGCAGGAGAGGGATTGATGCTGCTGCTTGGTACAGAAGATTAAGTCAAACAATACTTCATGTTTTCATAGGAACCCTGCAAGAGTTAGCACTGTTATTGAATTGTTGCAGCGTCGAGTGAAAAAGAAAAACTCCCGGCATTATTCGCCGGGAGTTTTTTAATGATAAGGAGGTATGGTTAGTGTTTCAAAACTTTTTGAACAAACCGTTCTCCGCTGCTGCTTATCACTTCAAGTAGCAACAATCCCGGAGAAAATTGTTTTGCAGCAATTGCTATAACCGTTGTAGCCGGTTTCTGCTGCTGCCATAATTTCTTACCCATAGCGTCGTAGAGTGTTACTGTAACAGCATCATCTGGAATCTGTATGTTTAATACATCCGCTACAGGGTTGGGATAGAATGTGAGTGCGGCTTTTTCATCAAATCGCAATAGTTGAATACGGCTGAACACGCTGCGATCATCTTCGTCTATTTGTTTGAGGCGGTAGTAGTTTCTTCCTTTAACCGGTTGTGTATGTTTAAAAGAATAGCTATTGATACTGCTGCTGTTACCTGCACCTTTTACAAAGCCTATGGTGGTAAAAGAAATACCATCAGTACTGTGTTGTACTTCAAAGCCTTTATTGTTCTGCTCACTTTCTGTTCTCCATTGCAGCAGGGTAGCAGCATTCTCTTTTGTTACAGTAAAATCAAGTAACGACACCGGCAGTGTACTAAAGCCGCCTCCCAGCAGGTACTCTGTATTTTCGCCGGTAGCAGTGAGTGTATTGGCAGCTGTATTGAGCGTAGCGTTGCTGTTATCCCATGTAGCAGCATTATCTGTACGTTTATACAGCAGCAAGCTTGTTTCATTTAATGCCGTTACATTGGGGTTGCCAGTATAATTATAGGTGGCTGTGTATTGAGGTGAAGTGCCTCGTACCACAAATACACCAAAGTAGCGGTTGTTATTTCCTGTACCCAAAGCACCACTCACTGTATTCGGTGCTTCCGTAACACCATACACATGAATGCCTGATGGCGATCCTGCTGTTACAGTTGCCTGTAAACTTTCTCCTTGTGGATGAGTTAGTGTAGCATTAGGGCTGACAGAATAATTAAAAGCAGTAAGGTTACCAATAGGCGCACCGCTGGTTTGAATAACCGGATTAGTAATGCGTGCACCTGTATTGTTGTTAGTCGTTCCGTCAAAAGCGGAGTTACCTGCAGACTCGTCAAAATTGTAGTAAGCAGTAAGATTGCTGTATAATAGATCGCTTGAAGAAATTTTTCGGCACATCCTTTCTCTTATCTGTGTTTGCGTGAGGCCAATATTCCATATTCGTACTTCATCAATAGCGCCAAGTAATCGTGAAAAGTTGCCATAGCGGCTTCCAATAAACAAGGGAGAATTGTTACTGGTACTACCCGTTGTATTATCAGGAAGTGTGCCTTCAAGTACTCCGT
>ERZ1066133.861-NODE-861-length-10823-cov-10.016066_pt1 | contig 10823 bp, 7 predicted proteins | sample MGYA00382780_ERZ1066133 | MGnify/ENA primary metagenome ERZ1066133 (study PRJEB33369, sample SAMEA5778363) | biofilm metagenome | biome: Industrial cooling water; feature: Water cooling tower basin; material: Biofilm | place: United Arab Emirates | collected...
CGAGCGCGAGCCGCTCGCCGGGCTTCACCTGCACGATGCCCCCCACGGGCACCTCACCGGCGCGCGTCAGATTCCACGATCCGTCGGGCTGCTTGACGCTCGCCTGGTCGGGGGCCATCGCCATGAGCCCCTTGACGGCGTTGCGGGCGCGGTCCAAGGCCTTGGCCTCGATCAACTCGGCGAGGCCGAAAAGAAACGTCACCAGCGCGATCTCCGGCCACGCGCCGATGAACGCCCCGCCGACGATCGCCACCGTCATCAGGAAGTTGATGTTGAGCGTGAAGGTCCGAAGCGCGACCCAGCCTTTCTTCAATGTCGGCAGGCCGCCGAGCAAGATCGAGAGGACCGACGCCGCGATCACCGGGGCCGAGGTCTCCTTCACACCCGCGAAGTACATCGCCTCCGCGCCGGCCGCAAGAATCCCGGCAAGGATGAACAGCCCATACTTCTTCCACCACGGCCGCGCATCCTCCTTCGCCGCAGCGTGGTCATCGCCGGGCGCGCACGCCGCGCCGCCGCAGTCGCCGCCCGCCTCCGTGCCGGTCCCGCCTGCGGGCGAAACCAGCGTCGGCGTCATCCCCACCGAGCGCACCTTCTTCGCCAGTTGCTCGGGCGTGGCCGCCGCCGCGTCGTGCGAGACCGTCATCGTCCGCGTCACCACGTTGCACTCGACCGACAAAACCCCCGCCATCCCGCCCACGGCCTTGCGCAGCACCTGCTCCTCGGCGGCGCAGTCGAGTTGGTCAATACGGATGATTGTTGTCGCCGCGCCGGGCTTGGCGGGGGGCGTGGGCGGCATTGCGCGGGTCGTGGGCATGGTCTTTTCCTTCGCGGTGCGCGTCGCCGCGACCGTCCGAATCACATGGACACCCGTCCGCTTCGCCCGGACGTTCGTCCGGGCACCTCGCACGCCCGTGCGGGTCGGCGGGGTAGTCGTCCGGCATGCTCGACCGACCGTCCGGGTGGGTGGGACGGTCGTCCGGTTCAGTCGGACGGTCGTCCCGATGAGCCGGACGGGGGGCCCGGCCGGTCGGACGAGCGGGCGGACCGTGCGTCCGGTGGCGGCTTCGCGCGCCTCCGGCTCCGCCGCCAGAGCATCCATCCCCACACGGAGAGGCCGGTCAGCCCGAGGGCTACCACAACGAGCCAGACATCAATATGGAGGTGCCCGGAGCGGCGGAACTCGCCCAGCATCCCCGCGCTGACGGCCCAGTCGGTCACCAGGGCCAGCGCGGAGATGACGATGATGAACACCAGCAGCCAGGGCGGGGACTTGCCCCGCGCCCGCCGCTGCGGAGGCGATCCGGACGGGCCAGCGCGCGACCGCTGGGTGTGTCGGCCCTTACTTCTTGGGCGCGGGCTTGGCATGGTCGTGCCCGTCGCCTTCCTTGTGGTCATCGTCCTTGTGACCCTTGGCCGCGCATTCCTTGCACTCGCCGTGGGCGACGACGCGGATGGATGTGCCCTCACGCACCCACAGGTGGGCGCCTTCGCCGTCGGGCGTGACAAAGTACTGCGGCTCACTCTTGACGGGCTGGCTGGCCCCCTGGCCCATCATCACGGCGGCAAGGGCGGTCAGGCCAACACCGGCGGCGAGGCCAACGAGCAGGGACTTGGAACGCGGAGTGGACTGGTTCATTGAAAGGCTCCATTCTGAAAGGAGAACACGGATGAGATCGCCGGGCGCTCGCGGGGCACATGCCCGCGAGGTCGGCGATCACGATTTGGGATCGGGCTTTGGGTCCGCCGAGGGCGGCGTGGTGGGTGGCGGCGTGGGTGGTGAAGGCGGCGGAGGCGGTGGCGCGGAGACTGGGCCGGGGGTCACCTCGTTGTGGCCCGTTTGTAGAGCGCCCTCGGTTGCGTGCGCTGTGACAACCACTGCGCCGCCCGCGAGTGCGGGAGTCGGTTCATCCTTCTCCCATACCTCGGGCCTCGGGCCGGGCAGGCCGTCCTTGCTCGTGCCGGTGAAGATGCGGTAGAGGGCCGGGAGCACGATGAGCGTAAGGAGCGTGCTGGAGATCAAGCCGCCGATGACCACGGTGGCGAGGGGACGCTGGACTTCGGAGCCCGTGCCGCGGGCCAACGCCATCGGCACGAAGCCCAGTGACGCGACGAGCGCGGTCATGAGCACGGGACGCAAGCGCGTGATCGAGCCGTGGATGATCGCGTCCTCCAGGCGTTCGCCCTTCTCCCGCAACTGGTTGATGAAGATGATCATGACCAAGCCGTTCAGGACCGCGACGCCCGAGAGGGCGATGAAGCCCACCGCCGCCGAGATCGAGAAGGGCATGCCGCGGACCCAGAGCGCGATGACACCGCCCGTGAGGCCCAGCGGCACCGCGGCGAAGACCAAGAGCGAGTACTTAAAACTCTTGAAGGTGGCGAAGAGCAGCAGCAGGATCAGGATGAAGCAGATCGGCACGACGATCGTGAGCCGCTCCTTGGCCGCGACCAGGTTCTCGTACTGCCCGCCCCACACGAGCCACTGCCCGGCGGGCAGGCTCACCTGCGCCATCTTGGTCTGGGCTTCGTTCACGAACGACCCGAGGTCTCGCCCGCGCACGTTGCACTGCACGACGATGCGCCGCTTGCCGTTCTCGCGGCTGATCTGGTTGATGCCCTCGGCGATCTCGACCCGCGCCACCGCGCCCAGCGGGACAAAGCCCATCTCCTGCTGCCCTTGCAAGAGGCCCGTGCCGCCGTCGATGCTGGCGGTTTGGATGACCTGCTTTGCCTCGCCCTCGCCGCGCGGCAGCGGGATCGGGAGGCGTTCGAGCATGTCGATCTTGCCGCGCAGGTCGTCGGAAAGGCGCACGACGAGGTCGAAGCGGCGGTCGCCCTCAAAGACCAGCCCCGCCTCGCGGCCTCCCATCGCCACCGCGACCACGTCCTGCACGTCCGAGACGTTGAGGCCATAGCGGGCCAAGGCCGCGCGGTCCGGCTCCACCGTCATGACGGGCAGGCCCTCGGTCTGCTCGACTTTGGCATCGGCAGCGCCGGGGACCGACTGCAGCGTGGCCAGCACACTCGCGGCGGTCTTCTGCATGGACGCGAAGTCATCGCCGTACACCTTGACCGCCACGTCGCCGCGCACGCCGGAGATCAGCTCGTTGAAGCGCATCTGGATCGGCTGCGTGAACTCGTAGTTCTGACCCGGCTGGGCTGCTGAGATCGCCTGGATCAGCTCCAGCAACGCGCCTTTGTGCCCCGCGAAGCTCGGCCCTTCCTCCTTCTCCGCTTCACCTTCCTGGTGCCCACCAAGTCCCGCGCGCTCATTCTCTTCTCGCCTCTCGGCGGCAAGGCGACGGAGTGCCTCTTCGCTTCGCCACTCGGACCTTGGCTTGAAGATCACAAAGGTGTCTGAGATGTTTGGGGGCATCGGGTCGGCTGCCAGCTCCGCAGTACCCGTCTTGGAGAAGATGAACGCCACTTCGGGAAGGGTGGAGATCGCCTTCTCCAGGCTCTGCTGCATCGCATGGGACTGCGAGAGCGAGGTGCTTGGCATGCGCAGTGCCTGCAAGGCCAAGTCCTTCTCATCGAGCGTCGGGACGAACTCCTGCCCGAGCCGGGTGAAGAGGGCCAGCGAGCCCAGGAACGCCACCACCGCGCCGATCACCACTGCGTAACGGAGCCTGACGGCCCAGCGGACCACCGGCTCGTAGACCTTCTTGGCCCAACGGATCAGGAACATGTCCTTTTCGGTAACCTTGCCGGTGATGCACAGGGCGACCATCGCGGGGATGAAGGTCAAGGACAGGATGAACGCCGCGATGAGGGCGAGGATGACGGTCAGGGCCATCGGATGGAACATCTTGCCTTCCACCCCGGACAATGCCAGGATTGGGAAGTAGACCGTGATGATGATCGCCTCGCCGAAGGCGGTGGCCTTGCGGACCTCTTTGCTCGCGTCGAAAACGATGTGCAGCCGCTCTTGCAGCGTGAGCAATCTGCCCTTGTGGTGCTGCTCCTCGGCCAAACGCCTGAGGCAGTTTTCCACGATGATGACCGCGCCGTCCACGATCAGGCCGAAGTCGATCGCCCCCAGCGACATCAGGTTGCCGCTTACCTTGCTCTGCACCATGCCCGTGGCGGTCATGAGCATTGAGAGCGGGATCGCCAGCGAGCAGATGATCGCGGCCCGCCAGTTGCCCAGCAACAGCAAGAGCACCACGATCACCAGGATCGCGCCCTCGATGAGGTTCTTCTGCACCGTGGCGATGGTCGCATCCACGAGCTTGGTGCGGTTCAGGACCGTCTTGGCCTTGATGCCCGCGGGAAGTGAGCGCTGAATCTCGGCCATCTTGGCATCGACCGCCGCCGCCACCGTGCGGCTGTTGGCTCCGATGAGCATGATGGCCGTGCCCACCACCACGTCCTCGCCGTTCTCGCTGGCCGACCCAGTGCGGAGTTCGCGGCCCAGCCCGACGCCGTTGACGCCCACCACGTCACGCACATAGACCGGCACGCCGTTGCGTGTTCCGACGACGATGCTCTGGATCTCCTCGATGGTCTGGATGCGGCCCGTCGCGCGGACGAGGTAACTCTCCCCCTTGTGCTCGACGTACCCCGCGCCGGTGGAGACGTTGTTCTTCTCCAGCGCCTCGATGACGTTGTGGAACGTCAGCCCGTAGGAGACGAGCTTCATCGGGTCGGGCTGGACGTGATACTGCTTCACGAACCCGCCGATGGCGTCCACGCCCGCCACGTCCTTCACGCCTTTGAGTTGAGGGCGGATGATCCAGTCCTGTACTTCTCTGAGGTAGGACGCCAGCTCGACCTCGGTGGTCAATCGCCGGCCTTCCGGCGAGAGGTACGAGCCGTCGGACTGCCAGCCGACGTTGCCGTCCTGGATGGTCGCTCCCTTGCCGTGCGGGTGCTCATACTCGACGGTGTACATGTACACCTCGCCCAGCCCCGTGGCGATCGGACCCATGATCGTCTCGACCCCCGGCGGCAACGCGCCCGCCGCCTCTCGCAAACGCTCGCCGACTTGCTGGCGCGCGAAGTAGATGTCCACGCCGTCGTCGAAGACCGCCGTCACCTGCGAGAACCCGTTGCGCGAGAGCGAGCGGGTGTACTGCAAGCCGGGGATGCCCGCGAGCGCATTCTCCATCGGGAAGGTCACCTGCAGCTCAACCTCAAAGGGCGACAGACTCGCCGCAACGGCGTTGATCTGCACCTGGTTGTTGGTGATGTCCGGGACGGCGTCGATGGGGAGCTTCTTGAGCTGAAAGAAGCCGATGGCCGCGACGACCGCCGTGAGAATCACGACGAGCCAGCGGTTCTTGATCGAGAAATGGAGAAGTGCCTCAAGCATTGTGTTCGGCTCCTATTGCGGCCAGTGGGTTTAGTGCTCGTGCGCCGCGGAGCTCTTGCCGAGCTCTGCCTTGAGGATGAACGTGCCGGCGATGACGAACCGCTCGCCCTCGACCAGGCCGGAATAGATGGGGACGAGGCCGCCGATGGGCTTGCCGATGGTGACGGCCCGCTTGGCGAAGGTGTTGGGCTCGTTGGCGACAGGGACAAAGACGGCGGGGCCGCCCTCGACGGTCTGGATCGCTTCATCGGGCACGGCCACCACTGGCGCGGGGTCCGCGCCGCCGGGCATCGAGGCGACGATCTCGGCCTGGGCGAACATGCCGGGCTTGAGCGTCAGGCCGTGGTCGAGCGACGCGGGCACGTCGATCCGCACCTGGGCGGTGCGGGTGGTTGGGTCCACCAGCGGAGCGATGAACGAGACGGTGCCCTCAAACTTCGGTGCGGCAGTGCTTTCACCCCGCCCCGTCGTCGAGCCGATGGTGATCCACGCCTTTGCGCCCACGGCGATGCCCGCGAGCTTGGCTTCGGGCACATCGGCGAGCACCCAGAGTACCCGCGTGTCCGCCACGATCATCAGGGCTTCACGGTCGGGTCCGACGAGTTCGCCGAGCGTGACTTCGCGCTGAACAACCTGGCCGTCTATCGCGGCCTTGATCGCGTGACGTGGCGCGATCTCGCTGGTGGCGGCGAGCGCGGCAACCTCATCCTGCTTCATGCCGAGAAGGTGCAAGCGGTTCTCGGAGGCCATCGCGGCGGCCTCGGCGGCCTTGACGCTCGCGATCGCGGCCTTGTATTCGGCCTCGCGCCGCTGCACCTCGGTGAGCGAGATGCCCTGCGACTGCTCGTACAGACCCTTGGCCCGCTCCCAGGCGATCTTGCTCAGATCGACCGCCGGGCCGGCCGTGAGCACGGCGGTCTTCCTCTGGAGGTGGTCGGCCTGCGCCTCGCCAAGTTCCGGGCTCTCGATGATGACCAGTTCCTGCCCGGCCTTGACCGTGTCGCCAAGTCGAACCTTCACCTCGACCGCGCGCCCCCGCAGCGGCGATCCCACATGGGCCATCGCCTCGGTGTTGAAGGCAACGCGTGCGGGCGTGAGCACCGTGGGCTTGAGTATCCAGAGCTGCGCGCCATCATCCTTGACGCCGTAGCGAGCGATCGCGTCCGCCGTGAGCTTGACCTCGTCCGCGTGACCTTCAGAACCGCCACCCTCCGAACCGTGGTCGTGACCCGCGTGCCCGTCGGCCTTTGCCGGTGGTTTGGAGCCGTGGTCGTGCCCATCACCCTCGGTGTGCTTTTTGCACCCCGCGAGCAGGGTCAAAGTCATGACTGCGGCGGCAATCGCCGGGAGATGGAGTCGAGTCAGAAGCGGACGATTCGTTCGAACATTGTTCATGGGTGATCTCATGGCTGGAGTGCTGTTCTGGGGTATGCGGCGGGCGGTATTAGCGGTTCGACACCGAGGGCAGGGCTGAGAGTGGCGGAGCACTCGTGCGTCCAGCCCCCGCGTCGGATTGGGTTGGGATGGCTGCGGTGGGAGCGGCCATCAGCGGCGACGCAACGCCAGGTCCGCCGACGGCTCGCTGCAGACGAACGAACGCAGTTACGGCCTGCCGCTCGACCTCGATGGCTTTGGCCTGGGTAAGCCGAAGGTCCTGTTCAGCTAGGAACAGGGCGGTGACGTCGCTCTGTCCCGCTCGGTACGCATCCTCGGCGAGGGTCCGGCGCTGCTGCTGGAGCGGGATCAACTCGTCGCGGATGCGTGCGAGGTTGGCGTTACTCGCGGTCATCGTCTGGTAAGCGACGCGAACGTCCTCCACGACCTTTCGACGCGTCAGCGTCAGTTCGTTCCTCGCTTCCAACTGCTCGGCGGTGACTCGTGCTCTCTTGGCCTGACCCATATCGAAGATGGGGAGCGGCGTGGATACCGACGGTCCTGCGAACCACTTGTCATCGCGTTGAGCATCGACGCCGACGCTCGCGCCCACCCACGGAAGTAGACGGGCAATCGCTTCATCATCACCGAGCGCCCGTAGTTTCCATGCGACTGCCTGAATCTCCGGACGGCGTAGCAGCGCCGCGTCAACCCAGCGAGATTCTGGCTGAAGGTCGTTGCCCGGCGCGGTCCATGCGTCGAGCGTCCACGATGCCGCCGAAGAAGGCTCGCCGATGAGGCGTGCCAGCCGAAGGCGTTCCTCCCGCTCAGAAAGCACCGCCTGGTCGATCTCCACCTGCAGTTCGACCCGCTGGGATTGGAGGGTGACGAGGTCGCTGCGCGTCCCCTCGCCCGCATCGAGCCTGGACTTGGCAACTGCCGCCAATCGCTCGAGGAGCGCCATGCGGTCGCGGAGCAAGGGCACGACCTCAGCCGACGCCTGCGCCGTCGCGTACCGCTCTTGTACCTCGCTCGCAACGTCGATCGCTACTGTCACTGCATCCGCCGCAGCTTGCCGCAACCGGTTGTCGGCCGCGCTGGAACGTCGAGGAATCTGCAGCGCTTGCACAAAGTACTGCGCCAACGACGCTTCAATCTGTGGTTTTCCAGGTCCCCAACGGAGTACCACGTTCAGCACGGGATTCGGGAGCAGCCTGGACTGGTCCGCGTCGGCGAGGGCGATGCGGACTCTTGCCATCGCCGCCTGCAGTCCGGGATCGGTGGTGACGGCCCGTCGTAGGGCATCGGCCAACGTGAGAACGGCTCCCGCCGCGTCAGGTTCGTCGAGAGGACCGCCGTCGGGTCCAACGGCGATGAACTCGATCTGGGCGGAGAGTCCGGTAGCCTCCCCTGCACTCCGAGCAGCATCAACGTCTGCTCGGGGCGTGGACTGACAGCCAGTGAACACCGCGGCTGTGATCACCAGGACCAAGGGAGTGGCAACGCGGCAAACGGCTGAAGATGGGATTCGCAGGGTCTTTGGGTTCATGTTTCGACCTCGGGGTACTGCTGGATGGACCGGGAACGCCCTCGCCCGCAGGCGTCCGCGTCGCGTTTGGAATCGCAGCGATTCCGAGCGTGGTCTGACCGCTGGGGTCACGAGAACTGGATTGGCGAGATTGGTGGCGATGCGGATGCGAGCGTCACGCGGTACCAGAGCCGAGTGGGCCGGTGCGCAACGACAACACGATCACCTTGACGCTTGAAGCGTTGTGAGGTGATCGATCCGAAACACAGCTACACGATGATGATGACAGACCGCAACTGCGTCAGCGAGTCCGGCGGTCGATCTCGATCCAGCGCAGGCCGAACGCACCGCGCGGGCAATTCGACCGCAACGGACCACTGATCCCACAGGAACGCCACTGCGATCGCAGCGAAGACCGGTTCGAGTGCACCACTCGAAGGGATCACTTTCGCGGCCGACAACTGCGAACCAAGCGGTTCGTCTTCGCACGGCGTCGGAGCCGTTGGATCCACTTCGTGGTCTTCATCAGTCGCGTGCACACCGGGTTCGGTGCACGGGGTCAGACACGCGCCCTGGGACGACTTGATGCAGGCGTACTCAATTCGGGAGTTGCCCGAAGCGTCCGTGCACCGAACGCCCATCGACGCGAACACCGTCTGCCCGAGGCCAAAGGCCACGAGACACAGGATTGCAATCAGGCGTTGGATCGATGGTTGGGGCATGGACGGTCGGAAGAGTGTATACGGGCAGGACGCCCGAAAGTTCACTGCGTGAATATCGGTCGTTTCTGGATCTCGGCTGAATACCCCAAACTCGGACTGAACCGACAAACGGGCTGTATTGCGGACAAGCCTGTCGGCATGTGGCGATCAACCGATCAGCTCATGCGATCGGCTCATGGGAATTCTGTCGATTTGCGGTCCATAGGGATCGGTGTTGCGGCCGGTTCTGCTCCACCCAGGTACCGGCGAACAGGTGCGCGCCCAAAAGGAACTGCTTGGCGTCCGGATTGGATTTCGACTCCCCGACGGTCGGGTGGAAGTACGCGGGCGGGTAGAGAGCAACGTCGTCGTACTGGGTGACCACGCGAGCGAGGAGCCCCGGCCCCGCCTGGTCGCCAACGTACCGGCGCTCGAAGAACGACTCTTCGATCATCGCCACCGCGTGCCACATCGCCGGGTGGTTGGGCGGAAATCCCATCGCCGCGTTGGAGACGATGTCGAGTTGCTCGCACGCGGCCCAGGCGCGCACTTCGGGCGGACACATCTCGTCGAGCGGACGGATGGGCTTCACGTCGGTGTCGAGATAGACGCCTCCGAAGCGGGCCAGGAGTTCGAGGCGCAGGATGTCCGATCGCATCACGCAGCCGGGCGTGCCTCCGACGTTGCCGCAGGCCGCCCATGCGTTGCGGTTGAGGATCGGCGGCAGGTTGTCATCGGTCCACAGCCGCATCTCCCAGTGCGGGTTCATCTCGGCGAAGCGGCGACGCCAGCGCCGCTGGTGCAGGGGCATCTCACCCTTGCCCAGCCAGATCTGGTGCAGGACCCGCGGGATCGGGGTTGCGGTAGTGCTCAAGCCGCGACCTCCGCGGGCTTGGCCTGCACGAAGGCGAACGCCCCGCCGTGGGCCTTGGCGGGTTCTTCGCCCTGCTCGAAGAGCGCCGAGTGGAACGGCACCACGTCGCGGAAGTGTCCGTGGTCGCGAACGACGCGGGTGAGGAACCCCGGCCCGCTTTGGTCCCACACGCCGCGATAGACCAGCACCGAGTGCGGCAGGTCGCGGATGGCGTGCCAGAGCATCGGGTGGTTCCGCGTCGCGCCGAGTACAGACGGCGAGAGCATGTGCGGCCTGCTCGCGCCGTGGCTGGCGATCGTGGAGCAGAACGCACCGACGCCGGTGACGAGGTCATCGAGCGGGCGCAGCGGCAGGCGGTCCGGATCGACAAAGACGCCGCCCTCGCGGGCCAGCACCTCGTAGCGAAGCAGGTTCAGCCGTGCCGCCGAGGCTGCGGGCTCGCTGAGCCCGAAGGTCTGCTGCCACTGGTCGTAGTTCAGGATCGGCGGCTTGGTGTCCAGCGTGAGCGTCACCACGTCCCACTCGGGATGCATGGTCTGCCACGCGTGCCGCCAGGCCGTGAGCCGCTGCTTGTCGGGAGTCTCGCTGAGGTCCGCCGTGTAGATGACCTTCGGAATCACGCCTTTGCCTCCTCTTCGATGCCGCTGCTGAGACTTGCTACGCCGCTCTGCTGCCACTTCGCCGGCGGCACGCCCTCCATGCCGCCCTCGATGAACGACGACGCGCCCTCGCCGAGCGCCACCGACTGCTGGGCGCTGCCGGAGCCTGAGCCGGAACCGGGCGGGCCAGAGCCGCTTTCGCTCCCGCTGCTGCTCGAGGAACCAGACGAACTGCCAGATCCCGACGAGCTTCCAGAACTCGACATGGACGAGCCGCTGGACTTGCCGCTGCCGGAGCCCGACCCGCTGCCGCTCGAGGAGCCTGATCCCGAGCCAGAGCCAGACCCTGATCCAGAGGCCGATCCCGACCCGGTCGCCTGCGTCGCGGGCATGTCGTTGTGGACCCACACGCCGTCGGCCAGGAAGACGT
>ERZ1066133.864-NODE-864-length-10802-cov-7.238578_pt1 | contig 10802 bp, 9 predicted proteins | sample MGYA00382780_ERZ1066133 | MGnify/ENA primary metagenome ERZ1066133 (study PRJEB33369, sample SAMEA5778363) | biofilm metagenome | biome: Industrial cooling water; feature: Water cooling tower basin; material: Biofilm | place: United Arab Emirates | collected...
CCAATGCGGAGGCAGTATCGCCCCCAGCAGTTGAATAAGCAAATGGAAAATTGCTTGAACCAAAGACCACCACTGGACCAAGAGGCATTAGACACTTTCTCAAATCGGGCTGCGGATACTGTAGTTGATCAATTGCCGCTTGCATCCATGCACCCTCTTCTGTAGCATCTGCATATTGTTGTAACTGAATGCAAGTCCGCTTTATTTCCTGCTCCAAACGATCAATGGGTAAATGAGATTCTGCATGTGCAACTTCAATAAGTAGAGATTGTTTTATTTCTAACTCTTTGGCTATAGCGTACATTAATTTTTTACGAATACTAGGGGAAGAATTCTTATAGATATTAAATGCTTCCATGGAAGCCACCATAGTGTTATTCAGAACCTGCTGAGGAGTATCACTAAATAATTTAATATCATGCATAGCGATCAGGGGAGAAAGATGAGATATCCATTGAGCTTGGTTCACCTTGAATAATTTCTGCAACTAGCTGTCCAGTTCCAGCACCTAAACTTAATCCAATCATGGCATGACCAGTAGCTACGACCAAATTTTTACATGCAGCTGTTCTACCTATGTAAGGTAATCCATCAGCAGAACAAGGTCTAAATCCATACCAAACTTCTTCAGGCTTCGGCATAGGAATTTCAAAGCTTGGAAAGAATCTTTGAACACCAAGAATGATTCCTTCAACACGTTTCATGCGAGGGGGACGATTTGTTCTCGTAATTTCCATGGTACCACCAAACCTCATTTTATTCCCATCCATTGGTGTAAGGGCAACCCTTGATTCCATTAAAATTGCAGGGTAATTCATCATATGCGGATAGTCTTCAATGGTAATAGAATATCCCCTTCCACCAACCATCGGTAATTTCAATCCAAGTTGTTTCGACAACTCGCCACTCCATGCACCAGCAGCAAGAATCACTTCATCAGCTTCAATAATACCTTTAGTTGTTTCAACTGCTCTTATTTGATTGTACTCCTTTTTAAATCCAATGACTTCAGCATTTGGGAGAAACTCGACACCTATATTTTTAAGGTGCTGCAAAAGATTGCGCATCAATTTGGGAGGATATAAATGAGCATCACATCCAAAGAAAACTCCACCCCTCACATCCATTTCAATCCCGGGCTCTAACTGAAGGACTTCTTCTTTTGTCAAAAGTTGAGCATCTAATCCTAGTGCTTTCGATTTTTTTACAAGATTTATTGCGTAAGCTTCTTTTTCATCTGTTTGAAATAATTCCAAAAGGCCTTTATGCATATAAGCCATATCTAAAGGAATTTCTTTGTGCCAAGATTCATACGCGCGTTGACTAATAAGGGCAATATCACGCAAAGGCACAGCAGAGTTAGCAACGTGTTCAGGCGTAGCAACCCGCATAAAGCGCCAGCCCCATTGAAACAAAGACCAACTTAAACGGGGTTCTACATAAAAAGGACTTCTTGAATTCCACATCCATTTTAACCCTTGTTGAACAATTCCTGGTGTGGCAAGTGGGACAAAGTGACTTGGACATACATAACCAGCATTTCCATAAGAACAGTTATCCGAAAAATCATTTTTATCAATGACAGTTACATGAAAACCCGAACTTTTTAAATACAAAGCACTGCTTAATCCAACAATGCCCCCACCTATTACGATTACCTTTTTCATTCCTTGAATTACAATTAATGATTAAATGTACTGAGGGTTCATGTAACAAGACTTAAATGGAGGCGAAATCCTTATTTTTGCGCCCCTACAAGTAAACAGAGAGGTGTCCGAGTGGTTGAAGGAGCACGCCTGGAAAGTGTGTATACGGGCAACCGTATCGAGGGTTCGAATCCCTTCCTCTCTGCTGAATACTTTATAAAAAGTAAGTTTACCCCCACAACTCCTAAGATTGTGGGGTTTTATTTGCAAAAGCTTTTCTACTTGAATGATTCGTTGTGCTTTTAATTAGAATGACGTCCAAGTCTGCCTCATTCGGAATTTTCTAATACAATTACATCATTGTATTTCAGCAGCTTAGAAAAAACCGCCCCTTATTTAGAAAAAAAATTGAGGGAAAATAAAATATTCATTTACTTTGTATTTCAAAGTACTTTTAGAAACAATGAAAAACGCACAAAATCCACAAGAAACCCTGCGTGAGATCAAGCAGCTCATGGAACAATCAACCCGCTTTCTTTCTTTAAGTGGCTGGTCAGGCATTACTGCAGGTTTATCGGCAATAATTGGATTAATATGGTTCTTGTTCAAATTAGATCAACATCCATTTCAACCAATATCTATTCAAAACTACCTAATCGAACACCCAGATAGACTTAACGAACTGCTCATAATAGCTATATTAATTTTTATTGTAGCAGCTGTTGGTGGTGTACTGTTTTCTTGGAAGAAGTCGAAAGAAAGGTCATTACCTTTTTGGAATTCCGCTGCACAAAGAATGCTCTGGCACTTGGCTGTACCAATGATAAGTGGTGGTGTGGTTTGCTTAACCATGATTCATGTGGGTCAATACGATTTACTCGCACCTCTTTCGCTGGTTTTTTATGGACTTGCTATTCTAAATGCGAGCAAGTTCACCATTCCTCAAACATACTACCTCGGAATTACACAATTGTTACTCGGATTACTTGGTTGTCTAATTCCCAACTATGGTCTGCTTATATGGGGAATTGGATTTGGAATAGTGCACTTAGCTTATGGAATAATTATGTACGCAAACAACGAATAAATATGCACGCTTTTCATCAACTAAATAAAGCGTTTGATCATAGAATTCGACTTGCAATTATGTCGCTATTGATGGTACATGATCAACTCGATTTTAATACCCTAAAAAATGAATTGCAAGTAACAGACGGTAATTTAGCTAGCCACATTCTAGCATTAGAAAAAAATGCTTACCTATCTGTTACCAAACAATTTGTAGGAAAAAAGCCTCAAACACGCTATGCTGCAACGATTGAAGGTAAAGAGGCTTTTGAACAACATCTTACAGCATTAGCCAATCTTATTAAACAAACACAATAACCTTTATATGACCAACCAACATGTATCCTTAATTGAATTGATCCAGCAAAATGTTTCTAATTCAAAAGAGTTAGAAAAACTATATCAATCACAACCACAACAATTCAAATCTGCATTTCTGTCTAATTTGAATGATCTGCCAAATGTACCACTCATTGAATTCTGGAAAGAACGATTAAATTTTACAGCAGAAAAAAAAGTATTATTTCCTAAGGACATATTAATAGTACTGCTAATCCTTATTGGCATAAGTGGAATAATTGCAAAGTTGCCAATATGGCTTAGCCTTGCACCCGAATTTTATTTTCAAAGAAATATTGCACTTATCTTATTTCCTGCTGCCACTGCTTTCTTTCTCTACAAAAACAAATCTAGTAATACTTCAATAGCTGCATTTAGTCTTATACTCATATTAATTGCTGTATTCATTAATCTATTACCTGCCAACCAACAATCACAAACTTTAATGATTGCTTGCATGTACTTACCTTTTCTACTTTGGTCTATTAGTGGAGTTGCTGCTGCTGGCAATTCAATAAACAAACGTGAAAATTGGATATACTATTTACAAATGAATGGCGACTGGATAGTTATGTCGGCAATCCTGAGCATAACAGGAGGAATTATTACGGGAATTACTGTAGGACTCTTTGAGTTAATACAAGTGAAGCTAGAGGTTATTCTTTCACAACACATATTGTATTGGGCCTTACCTGCAATACCAATTACTGCATTGATATTAGTAAACCAGTTTCCAAATTTGATTAATAGAGTAGCTCCTACAATTGCTAATATCTTTTCGCCATTGGTATTAGTAGTATTAATTGCGTATTTAACTACCCTATTATTAACAGGCAAAAACCCATATAACAATCGAGATTTTTTAATCCTATTTAATGTAATGCTAATTGGAGTAATGGCACTCATTTTATTTGCATCAGGTAATAAACATGAATCAACTAATAAATTCATTCATTTTAATTTAACTGCGCTTTCCTGGGTAGCAATTGCCATAAATTTAATAGCGGTTTCTGCAATTGTATTTCGCATTGTACAATGGGGATTTACACCAAATAGAGTGACTGTTTTAGGATCAAATATTCTTATACTCATCCATCTTATATGGGTAAGTCTAGCACTTACTAAACAGATTAAAGGCAAGAAAAACACTACAGCTATTCATGATGCTATTGCATTGTTTATTCCTGCTTATATGGTTTGGGCTGCAATCAATATTTTTATTTTTCCATTTCTTTTTGGCGGAAAGTAAAATTATTTTTGATCGTACTGCTCCATGATGTAACTAAAATGAGCAATCATGTTGGCGTAATTTTGTATACTGATTGATTCATTGAAATTATGTATGCTTCTCTGCTCGGGCTGATTTAAAACAACTGGCATAAATCGATATACATTATCTGAAACAATCTCATATTTAATTGCATCAGTACCCCCTATGGTAATGTAGGGGGTTATTAAGGTTTGGGGATACAAACGCTTAACAGACGCTTCAATTATTTGATACGATCTAGAGTTAATAGGGGAAATATTGGATGGCTCTCTAGCCTCTCTTACTTGAACAATCTCAACATCATATCCTTGGCAAGCGGCTTCCACATGAGCACGTACATCCGCAACAGTATTGCCTGGCAAAATTCTAAAGTTAGCGGTAAATTCTGCAATAGGTGGCAGTACATTTTCACCATCACTTCCTTTCATCATAGTTAGTGCAGTGGTTGATCGAACGAGTGCATTAGTAGAAGGCTCCTTGACAAATTGATTTAAAAGAACAGGCTCAAACAACCACAAATTTGCAATAGCCATTTTGTTCACCCATCCCATCACGCCTCCAACATTAGAAAGAAAAGATTTTATAGGTTGAATAAGCTGTGGCTTCATTTGCTCATTTTCTAAGCGCTGCATAATAATAGATGCAGCTCCCATAGCACTTTGCAATGGAGGCATAGAAGAATGTCCGCCTACACCTTTAACCTTAAACTTGTATGTAACAAATCCTTTTTCAGCTAATCCTATAAGGGCAACTGGAGCATCAATACCAGGCAAACTTCCCTTAGCAGCAATAATGCCTCCTTCATCATATACAGCTTCAAATCGCAATCCTTTTTGTTTAAAGTATGCGGCTACTTTTCTGGCTCCATTTATACCTCCAATTTCTTCATCATGTCCAAAAGAAAAATAAATTGACCTACTAGGTTGATACCCTTTTGCAATTAAGCGATTTGCAGATTCTAATAATGCAAAAAGCATATTCTTCATATCCAATGCTCCTCTGCCATAAATTCTCCCACCATTAACTGAACCTGAAAATGGAGGAAACTCCCAAGATGAAGCCACTTCCTTAGGAACATGTGCATCATGTACATGGTCATGCGCCCATTCAAACACATCTGTCGACTCATCATTGGAATAATCACCAGGCGGAACTACGTCATAATGCGAAAGGAAAAGTAGAGGCAATAAAGTTGTGTCTTTACCCTTCCAACGAAGAACCAAAGAATGCTTTTCTAGAAGCTCTACCTCGCAGGTTGCAAAAACCTGTGGATACTGCGATTGTAAATAAGTTCTAAAACTATCAAAAGCTCCGTACCGCATTAGGCTACTATCACCAAATGAAACAGTTTCAAACTTTAAACCACCAGCGAATCTCTGGATTTCTGAAGAATCAATTTGAGCCTTAATAGCTTCCTCATCTACATTTTGTTGACCAAAAGGATGAGTGACTGTTCTTACAACAAGAGTTATAAAGAAGACTAGTATAAAAACGATTAGCGACAGAATAATTTTTTTGCCCATAACTTCATTTGATATGAAATTAAGCTTTTTATTAATTTCAGACTTTTATGTTCAACATTTGATTCAAACTTGTATTAATCGGTTAAAATATAGAAACACCTTTATGAAAAAAATACTTTTTATCGCTGTCCTATTTTGTGCAATGCATGATTTATCTGCACAAAAATTCAGATTAAATGGGTACTTAATGCATGCATTTGATGATAGAGTTGATTCTTACAATGATCCCAATGAATTTTATAGAGGAAAAATTATGCGTAGTGCAATGTGGGGGGTTAGTGGGGAATGGATGCGGCAACCAAACCTAGGTCTTGAAATTCAATACCTCAATCAGCGTACTACAGCTCCGCTTACTTATTTTAATAACGGCGTAAGGAGCAGTGAGTTTCAGTTGCAAGTCAATCATTTTCTAATTGGAACTAATAAATATTTTAGAACGGATAAAAGTCCCGTTGAATTTTTCGGTGGCTTATCTGCTGGATTTAGTTTGATTGATTTATACAATCCTGATACAAGAAATACAACCAATAGAACTAAATTTTCTTGGTTAATCAAAGGCGGCGCAAATTTTTGGATTAGTTCTCAATTAGCTATTAAAACACAGGTTCAACTTTTATCTGTTGTGCAATCTGTAGGTGGTGGTTTCTTTTTTGGAACAGGTGGAAGTGGAGCTGCAGTATCACCCTACTCATCTATTTATCAGTTTGGACTAGGTGGAGGATTGGTTTATCAGTTCAAAAACAAAAAATAAAATCCTAGATAGCTTTGTTGACAAGTGGCTTCCATGTTGGCTTGTCTGCCAATTCAATTTCCTTTTGTTCAGTCAGTGAAATTACATGAGCTCTAAAATCTATTAATTCAGGCCACTGCATCTTTTCACAAATTTCTTGCCAGAGAAACTGATAATATGCATTTGACTTGGCTGCTTTTAATTGATGAAAAATTGATTGTCGCGTTGCTGTAATTTGTTCAATTTCTGAATAAAAAGGGATATAATTATTTAATTGACGGATTCCTTCCGATAATTCTTTGCTACCAAACACATACTGATGATGCATTTTTTTATTCACTTGCACCATGTTATAAAAACTTAGAACCGACATTCTAAGATTCGAAATTTTACTGAGTAATTCTAATAACATTTCATTGCAGTAAATAGATAATGGTGCCGGGATGTTGGGAACCACCATTAAATCCATTGCACGAAATACATTTTCATGTAATAAAGATTTTCCTGGCGGACAATCTACAATGCAAACATCAAAATCATCTTTCAACTCATGCAATGCCTGATCTATAATCTCAAAATTTGTATAGCTTAATGCAGTCATTCTAGAGACCTGCTGCATATTCAAATCAGAAAATTCTGAATCATTTGCAATAATATCAATTTGGTAAGAACCAGTTGACTGTATTAAATCGTAAATATTGGAACGTTTATCAAATAACCTTTGTAATTGGCCGGCATTCTTATGCTGCAACTGAAAAAAATAACTGCTACCACCTTGTGCATCTAAATCCCACAATAAAACAGATAATCCCTGTCGCGCTAATAAACATGCAAGGTTAACAGAGGTTGTTGTTTTACCAACTCCACCCTTAATATTATATACAGCAATTCTTTTCACTGCTTGAGGATTATTCGGGGGGAGTACTAAATTACCTAAAAAAAGGTAAATACATGTATTAATTCATGCGCTTGAGCATTTCCGCTAAAACTGCTTGCGCAGACCAAACACGATTGGCAGCTTGTTCTGTAACCAAGCTAAATGGACTGTCTAACATTTCATCGCTCAATTCAACATTTCTTCGAACTGGCAAACAATGCATGATTTTGGCCTGATTGGTAAACCGCCAGTTTTCTTCAGTCATCATCCACTCGCTACCTGCTTCAAGTAATTTACCATACGGCTGAAACGTACTCCAGTTTTTTACATACACAAAGTCAGCATCCTGCAATGCTTTTTCTTGGTTATATTCTATTGTGGCTCCTTTAGTAAAACTTTCACTTAACTCATACCCTTTTGGATGTGTGATAACCAAATCAACTTTCCCCCAGCCTATCATCCATTGCGCAAAGCTATTTGCAACACAGTGTGGTAAAGGTTTTATATGAGGTGCCCATGTTAAAACAACTTTGGGCTTCCTGTGAAAAACATTCTTAGTTAGTTGCTCTTCAATTGTTATAACGTCTGCAAATGACTGCAAAGGATGCAAAGTGGCGCTTTCTAAACTCAAGACAGGTACACCAGCATATTTAATAAACTGCTTAATATACATTTCACTGTAATCCTCTTCCTGATGTTGCAATCCAGGAAATGTGCGAATAGCCAAAATATCGAAATATTTACCCAGAACAGGAGCCGCATCTTTGATGTGCTCTACTGTATTGCCACTCATTACAGCCCCTTCCTCAAACTCTAACGCCCAACCTTCTTTATCTACATTAAATACTACAGCTTCCATTCCCAAATTAGCTGCAGCAACTTGCGTACTTAATCTTGTTCGTAAACTTGGATTTAAAAATAATAAGCCAATTCGCTTTCCTTGTCCAATATGCTGGTCTATCAAAGGAGCCGACTTATACTGAATTGCTTGTTTAAGTAATCTGTCAATATCAGGAACATCATCAAAAGAGAGGAAATGCTTCATGGGAGTAAAGATAACAACATATCATAATCTCTATTTGATTTAGCCAAGAGTTCGCTGAAGTAAAGCAGCTTTCTCATCTTCTTTAAAATGTTTTACCGTAAACCATCCAGTAAACAATAATGCGATTAAATGGTAGCCAATTAAAACATAGCAAATTGATGGAAATAGTTTTTCAGCCCCAAACCAATCGCTCTGAGTGAGTATAAATGCAAATGCTAATAATGCTCTGAGTGCCTCAATAAAAATAGCCGACTTGTTACGATCCATCAAATCAGTATACGCATATACCCCTACAAAAACAAACAAACCATACCAGTAGATATAAGTCGGATTTAAGTCATTGATGTAAGCAATATTTCCAAATAAATAACTGATGTATAAAAGGGTTGATAAAATTTGCACCCAGCTCCAAATTTGTAATCCTGCACTTGCTGTTGGATTATATTTTTCAAAATGATACACATCCTCTATTTTATACACGGGATATTTTGCAGCCACATCTTCGGGGCGCCAACCTGTTGGCATAAACCAAATTCTAATTTTATCTCTCCAACTTTTAGCTCTTATTGCGTCTCTCATTAACAGCCATGCATGCTGAAAATTAATTTTAATTGGATTCCAAGTTGCTGCTGGACGAGTAATGCCGTAAACAGGAGGCACCTCCTTCAACTCTTCTTGAAATGTTCCAAACAATTTATCCCACACAATAAAAATTTGAGCATAATTCTTATCCATGTACTGCGGATTGATTGCATGGTGTACACGATGATGAGAAGGCGTTACAATGATATGCTCTAACCACCCCATCTTGTCGATATGCCTTGTGTGGTACCAAAACTGAGCGAACAAATGAAGAGGCGCAACAACTGCAATGACTTGTTCAGGCACACCTAACAATGCAGCAGGCAATAAGAAAAATGTGAAAATGCGAAAGAAGACTGAAATACTTTGACGCAATGCACAAGCCAAGTTAAACTCTTCACTACTATGATGTACAATATGATTATTCCATAAAATATTGTACTCATGCGCCAAACGATGTATCCAATAACCAGCAAAATCAAGTGCTATAAATGCAATCACAAAATTCACCCAGCTTTCTTCGACTTTTGTTACCGATAAGTGATCTACCATCCAACCATAACTAATAATAGCAACACTCATTCCTAACACATCTTTCGTAACATTTGTAATTCCAGAACTTAAACTAGAAATCATATCCATATTACGAACGGTGTCGAATCCTTTCCAAACACCATATAATTTCTCTAATAAAACCAACAATAAGAAGGCTGGCATTGCAATCAATAAAATCTTTCCGTAGGTCTCCATAAGGGTAATCTCTGTGTTTCAAATATACAAAAACTGATATCGATTGGTTTAGGACTCAGCAACTCTTACAACAAGTTTTCCGAATTGCTTGCCTTTATCCATCTCATCCATTGCCATTTGAATATTATTCAAGTTGTACACATTGTGAATGACAGGCTGAATTTGGTGGTCTTCAAACAAATGCAACATTTCTTGAAACGATGTTGGGGAACCCATTGTGGTTCCATATATAGATAGATGCTTCCAAAATATTTTCTGTGGATTCAAGCTACCTATTGCTCCTTGGGTACCTCCAAAAAATACAATTCTACCACCAGGATTAGCCAAGTCAACAAAATGTTTAAACCCTTCCCCAGCCGCACTGTCAACAATTACATCAAACCCCTCTACAGCACTTTGAAATAATTTGTGCCATCCAGAAATTGTATAATTTACACCTAATCTTGCGCCTAACTTTATAGCCTTCTGAATCTTTTCTTCATTGCTACTGGTTACATACACTTCTGCTCCTACTGCAACAGCCATCTGTAACATCAGTAAAGCTACTCCGCCCCCAATACCGGTTATCAAAACCTTACTTCCCTTATGAATCCCACCTTTTAAAAACAAAGCTCTATGTCCGGTTAAACCTGCCAAAGGAATGGCTGCAGCCTGTTCCCAGCTCATATACACGGGCTTAAGATGAATTTGACTCTCTGGAACAACTACATACTCTGCAAAACTTCCATCTTGTGGTAAGCCTAAAATCTGAAAATTGCGACTATGGGTTTCTTCTTTATCGCCCCAATAAAAACCCGGATTAACTACGACTTCCTTACCAATCCAATGTTCATGTTCAGATGAACCAACAGAACTTACAATACCAGCACAATCACTTCCTAAAATAATGGGATAGCGCAAACCTGCATACATACCTTTTTGTATCCAAACATCACGATGATTTAATGCTGCTGCTTTTACACGAATAAGCAC
>ERZ1066133.865-NODE-865-length-10792-cov-6.707553_pt1 | contig 10792 bp, 7 predicted proteins | sample MGYA00382780_ERZ1066133 | MGnify/ENA primary metagenome ERZ1066133 (study PRJEB33369, sample SAMEA5778363) | biofilm metagenome | biome: Industrial cooling water; feature: Water cooling tower basin; material: Biofilm | place: United Arab Emirates | collected...
AGCTAACCCATCCACCTTCACGCAAGAAGCCCTCCTATCCTATTTCAAACGCTTTTCGGCAGTATTTACGTCAACATGGAAGAGAGGTGCAGTTGCCGGTACAATACCACGACTTGCAAAGGTTTACTTACTCGGTTCCGCTGATGGATCGTGCTGGGAACTATACTTTATGGGAGCAGATTAGCTACGATATGAAAGAATGGGAATGGATCAGAGATGGTTTGGTTCATATGTATGCTATCTTAAAAACTGAGGGCGATTTGAGGTTTAGTAAACACCTAAAAGTGGCACGAATTGACTATTGCACTTTTGGGAACAGCAATCCATTTAGAATTAGAATTGTTAATCAGTATAACGATAATTACGACCATTTTTACATTAAAGTGGCGGATGCATCAAGGGTGTATGGCTTGGAATTAGAACATATTTTATCGCCCGACCATATTAACTTTTTTACGTGTGGAGAAACCTTAGTTGAAGAGCATATTCCCGGTATTCCAGGAGATGTTTTTATTCAAGATTATTTACCACAAGCCAATACCAATCTCATACGATTTGCAAAAGAATTTGTGAAGTTCAATGAACGCTGTTTTGTTCGTTTACTCGGCGATATGCGGAGCTACAATTTTGTGGTCAATATTATTCCAGATATTGAAGATGTACAGTACAGGATAAGGGCTATTGATTTTGATCAACAATCCTATGAGGGCAGAAAAAAACTATACTTGCCTCAGTTCTTTAAAGAAAATCTACCGTTGGTACAAGTGTGTATGGATCATTTGAATGACGACTCAATTGACCAGTACCAAACCGAAGAAAAAAGTATGATGGCGTATCGTGTGAGTGCCTCTCGCTATCGTTTGGCTTCATTGATTCAGTTGATGCAACAAGACACATTATCAACATCAGAAAAAACAGAACAACTGGCCAAGGAACTTTATGAGCATTACCAAGATGAAGCATTCTTGCAATGTTCACAAATGGGCGCTATTGTAAAAATGCAACTGAAAAAAACCCTCTACGCTAAATTGCAACAGATTACTAAAGATCATCAGTCGGGTTTCTTTACTTCATAACGAATGGTTCTAGATTAATTGCTGATGTAATTGGCTCTTGATTAACTAATCAAGAAATTCAGGTTCTCCATGACACTGTAAACTTGCAATTGACACTGTAAATGACACTCTATTCTTTTGGATCAATAGACGTTCCTAGAATTTTATTCCAGGATGAAAGATCAAATCAACCCATTATTTAATAGTAGCCAAACACGGGAAAACCATTATTCATTCAGAAATCAGATAATGAAAATGACCTCATCCTGCATACACCTCTTGTTAAATTTCAATCCAATATTATCTTATTGTTAATTTTTCGTAACTTACGTTCATGCAGCAATGGAAAATAAAAGGCGGAATTTTGGCAGCATGCTTATTTGCATGCGCGCTTTTTGCTGCAGCACATTCAAAATCAGGTACTTATCCCCAAATCATACCGTTTTATGGCGATACACTGCACATTGAACTACCTATTGCGCAATCTTGCCAGCCTCCTAACAATCTAAGCGAAAACGCTATTTCGCAGTTCATTGAGGAAATAGATGACCTTAACTGGCATGCTACCATCGAAAACCTTGAGCGTTTTAGGAATGAAAAAAGATTAGATGATTGGCTATACTACCAAGTCATTCGCAAAGTGGCACAAGAAGTGTTTCCTAAACAAGCCAATTATTATGCATACACTATTGCTAAATGGCATTTGCTGGATGAATTAGGATATGCAGCTGCAATCAGTTTTGGCGAGGAACAATTGTTGCTGTATGTGCATACGAAAGAAAGTATTTTCAATTTGCCCGTACACAATTACAATAATAAGCAGTATGTATGCCTCAACTTGCACGATTATCAATTCAACTACCAACAAATAGGCGGAAAAAGCAGGAGTATCTACAGCAATGAAGAAGGTAAATCGTTTTCATACCAAATTTCTTCCTTGCCTGCATTGGCTTCAACAACAACTACCAAGCAAGTTAGGTTTCAAGAAGTACATTTTGAATTTCAACTTAATGAATCGGTTCAGCAAATATTCAAGAACTACCCTACGGTTGACTATGCACTGCACTTTAATATGCCCATGAGTGCTGCTACCTATGGTTCTCTTATTCCCACTATTCAACAGCAAATTAAAGGTAAGAGTCAACATGCAGCTATTGAATGGCTCATGCAATTTACTCGATATGCTTTCCTATATGAGCCCGATCACAGTTATTTTGGACGAGAAACTAGGCTCAGTCCCGAACAAACCCTCTTTTCTCCTGCAAGCGACTGTGAAGACAGGTCTGCACTATTTTATTTCTTGGTAAAGGAGCTATTTAATCTGCCTATGATTGTGTTAGAATACCACGATCACCTTACAATTGCTGTGGCTTTAGAAAAAGGAAAAGGCAAGCCAATTGTATATCAGGGAAAGAAATACTACGTATGCGAGCCTACACCTCAGGAAAAAGACCTCCGTATTGGTGAATTACCCCAAAAATACCGTTCTGCTCCATTCGACATTGTTTTGGCCTATCAACCTCTCCAATAATATCTTATTTTCTCATAAAACATGAGAAATGTGGTTTTTTCAAAATATTTGAGTACCTATATTTGCTTCCACTTCAGTTAGCTTCAACGCTACTGGTTTTTTCAAAATAAAACTATACCCAACTATGGCAAATGCTAAGATTCAGGCTTTATTGGGCGACAAAGCAGAATATCTGCTTTCGCACAAGTCCAGCACCATCGATCAGTCACAACTTCACCTCCCTTCATCGGATCATGTCGATAAAATTTGGACATACAGTAATAGAAATGCGCAGGTAATGCGATCTATGCAACAATTATTAGGAACTGGACGCTTGGCCGATACTGGCTATTGCAGCATTTTCCCTGTTGACCAAGGTATTGAGCACAGCGGTGGTTCGGCATTCTCACCTAACCCTATGTATTTCGACCCTGAAAACATTATCAAACTAGCTATTGAAGGCGGATGTAATGGTGTTGCTTCTACTTACGGAGTACTTGGAATCATGAGCCGTAAATATGCACACCGCATTCCATTCATTGTAAAAATTAACCATAACGAATTCTTAAGTATGCCAAATAAGTTTGATCAAACTATGTTTGGGACAGTTAAGAGCGCATGGAATATGGGTGCTGTTGGTGTGGGTGCAACTATTTATTGGGGAAGTGCTGAAAGTGCTCGTCAATTGAAAGAAGTTGCTGAAGCTTTTGAATACGCACATGAATTGGGTATGTGTACCATTCTTTGGTGCTATACCCGTAATAATGGGTTTAAGGTAGATGGTATTGATTACCATACAAGTGCCGATTTAACTGGACAAGCTAATCACTTAGGTGTAACCCTTCAGGCAGATATTATCAAGCAAAAATTACCAACCAACAACGGCGGTTACTTAGCAACCAAGCATGGTAAAACCAATAAGTTGGTGTACGAAAAATTAACCACCGACCATCCAATTGATCTTACACGCTATCAGTTAGCCAACTGCTACATGGGAAGAGTTGGATTAATTAATAGTGGTGGTGAAAGCAAGGGTGCATCTGACCTAGCTGAAGCAGTTGAAACAGCAGTAATCAACAAAAGAGCCGGCGGTATGGGATTGATTTTAGGAAGAAAAGCATTCCAGAAATCCTTTGCGGAAGGTGTAGAACTGCTTCAATCTGTACAGGACGTATACCTAGATGAAAGCATCACTATTGCTTAATATAGAAAAACGTATCTTGCAATAACAATGGCGAACTAATTGGTTCGCCATTGTACCCTATATGATTTTCGTATGGGTATGCTTGTTGAACGTAACCCCCTTTTGGAATGAAAAAAGAACATACTGAAGATATTGAGTCGCGCTTAACTGGTGAAGATGTGAAACCAGCTGAGCAAGAAGTGCAGGAGGAAAAAAGAAGTTGGTTCAAAAGAAAACGCCAAGGCATTTTAACTTCTACTGCCGATAAGAAAGAATTCCCTGAAGGACTTTGGAATAAATGTCCATCTTGTAATCATATTTGCACCACACAAGAATTAAAAGCAGCATTATTTGTTTGCCCTAATTGTAATTACCACCATAGAATTGGTAGTAAAGAATATTTCGAAATTCTATTCGACAATAATGCGTTCACGCCACTATTCGATGAAATAAGAAGTAAGGATCATCTTGGCTTCACCGATTTAAAACCTTACCAAAAAAGATTAGATGATATTCACGCAAAGACTGACTTAAAAGACTCAATGCGTGTGGCAGTTGGCAAAGTAAAAGGTGAAGAAATTGTGGTGGCATGTATGGACTTTGAGTTTATTGGTGGTTCATTGGGCAGCGTAATGGGTGAAAAATTCAGTAGAGCAGTAGATTATTGCATTCAACATCACCTACCCTATATGGTCATTAGCAAAAGCGGTGGAGCAAGAATGATGGAAAGTGCCTTCAGCCTTATGCAGTTAGCAAAAACCAGCGGAAAACTGGCGCAACTAAGCGATGCAAAACTCCCTTATATTTCAATGCTTACAGATCCAACTTTTGGAGGAATTTCTGCCAGTTTTGGTATGTTAGGCGATTTAAACATTGCTGAACCAGGTGCTTTAATTGGTTTCGCTGGTCCTAGGGTAATAAAAGAAGCAACTAAAAAAGACCTTCCTCCCGGATTCCAAAAAAGTGAATTCTTATTGGAGCACGGTTTCTTAGATTTTATTGTAGACCGAAAGCAACTCAAAGATAGAATTGCTGAATTGGTGATGCTGTTCAAGCATTGATCAGTTTATTTTACTTTTTTCAATTCCCCGAACAAGGGCTCTTTGGATCCCAGTTGCTTGGGGAATTGATTTCTATAGCAGTTAAACATGAATAATAAGCAAGCTTATTTCAATTACCATATTGAGGATAAATACCAAGCTGGTATTGTGCTTATGGGGACTGAAGTAAAAAGTATCCGCGAAGGCAAGGTTAGCTTTCAAGATGCTTATTGTTTATTCCATGATGGTGAATTGTGGTTAAGGGGTTTGTACATAGCCGAATACAAAATGGGTACTTCCAATAACCACATTGCCGTACACGATCGCAAACTTTTACTAACCAAAAGAGAGCTGAAGAAGTTACAAGCCTCTATCAAAGAAAAAGGCTATAGCATTGTACCCTTAGCGGTATTCTTGAATGATAAAAATTTAGTAAAGGTTGAAATAGGTTTGGGTAAGGGTAAGAAAACCCATGATAAACGAGAAACTATCAAAGCACGTGATACGCAACGTGAAATAAAGCGCTATTTAAAGTAATTAACTATACTTACTTTTCTTTTCAGGCTCATAAGAAAGTTGTTCTAAAAGAGCCTCCGGGGTTGGTTGAGATGTAACAGAAAAGGCAGCGGCCAACATTGCACCCAAGAGAACTATCGACATCAAACACTCGTCCCATCGCAACCAATAGCCCCACCAGTGTAGCACCTTTCCTTTTTCAGGAGCTGATTTTTCGTAAATCACTACCACTTGTTCACCTTGTTTAAAAAAGCGAAACAAATAATTGTCTTGTACCACAAATTCTTTCCAACCGGTATGAAATCGAATTTGCTGGATAGTATTTCCCAATGAATCTTTTACTAATTCAACTTTACCATCGGCTTGTTCTCCATCAATAAAATCGGGCTGCCTGGTAAACAATACATATACTCCGAAGCATACAACGTACAAAACAATGGCTAATGATTTCAATGCATTCGGTTAAAAGATGAAGGGCAAAGTAAAGGATTAAAAGGTTTTCAAATTCATAGTATTATAAAATTTTACTTATTCAAATAAGTTTTAAACTAGCTCTTATAAGTGTGATTTTACAACCTTCTTGTTTATGACAAGATAAATCTAAAATGAAGTGTGTAATTTAATATGCCAATACTTATAAAAACATTAGGTGTTATGCAAAAAATAATGTCACTCATCACTTCATTATTCACTTTTTTATTTGTAACAACAATAGCATCTGCTCAATTCAGCAGAACTGAAAAATCAAATTTTTTCCGAGTTGGTTTTTCTCATAGTCTACCATTGATTAGAGCAGGGGGATATTTTTTTGGTGATGCGTCTTACTGGGGACCTTTCCGAGGAACATTAGATTTTGGTATGACACATTATTTTAGAAATGGATTTGCAATAACCAACTTAATAAAGTCAACTATTCGCAACCCCCTTTTAGGAAGAAGTGTACATAGAATGCCAGACGGCAGAGATCGTGCAAGATTAATTTTCGATTATGAATTTTCTATAAATAAAGTGTATTTTAAAGATGAGAAATATATTGGCTATGTGGCACTAACAGGTGGGTTAAACTTTATTGGTGTAAATTATAAAGCAAGGGACTTAGTACCCGTATCCAACTTTTCACCTTGGGCTGCAGCGGTAGGTTATGGAATTGAAAAACATTCACTCATGTTTCCTTCTTTTGGCATCAACATTGGTGTTCCCATAAGTAAAAACAAATTAACACATCTAGAAATTGAATGCGATTATCTACCCTATTATGATCAATCACGAACTTTCAACAATAAGGGATTTATGAGAGGCGGACTCGGAATTGTAAGATTTATAAAACTTTAACCAAATGAAAAACAAAATCATTCATTTCTTATTCATTCTAACAGTTATTCCAAGTTTACTTGTAGTAGCACAAGAAACAGACAGCAAAATTAAGGTACAGCCCTATTTTGGTTGGAGTGGTAACTTTTATGTAAAATCTCCAGATTATAATACTCCAAATCCCAATGAAAGACGCTTTTTTAGGAAAGATTTTTCTGGTACTGGCGCAGGTTTTGATATCAGTTATAAAGTTGGAAAAAAAGGAGCAATTGGCGTTGGTTATGCCAGATCAGTTAATAAAGGTACTCAAGACTGGGAGGTAGCTATTGGATCAAATTTAATTAGTTTGCAAAGCTTTGATATACGACATGAAAATGTATTCATTAACCTATTCTATGAAAATAAGCATCATCTAAAAAACGAATTCTATCTTTCTTGGCAAGTTGGTTTTTCATGGTTTTACTCGAATCAACAAGAAATATCTATATCGAATGATGACCCATTAAGAACTCTCTATACATTTCAGGAGAGGAAAAGAATGGAAAATGGAGGTGTAATTAGTGGAATTGAATTTGGAAGAAAATTAAGTTCTACTGTTGACTTTGGTATCAGAACGAGGTTATATTGGATTACTCCAACGGGCCTGTTTGAGTCAGTTTTTGTTTCCCCTGTGTTGTCTGTTAAATTATAAAAAAGCCCCCGCTGAAAACAGCAGAGGCGGTTATAGAACGGATTAAAACAGACTTAATTAAGCGACCTAAAGTCAACTGGAACCAATTTACTTACACCAGGCTCCTGCATGGTCACACCATAAATTACATCCACGGCTCCCATAGTCATTTTATTGTGTGTTACGATAATGAACTGAGAATTTTCGCTGAATTGCTTAATCATATTGGTGAACTTACCTACGTTGGCATCATCTAACGGCGCATCTACCTCATCCAAAATACAGAATGGAGCAGGCTTAATAAGGTAGATTGAGAACAACAAGGCCGTTGCGGTTAAGGTTTTCTCACCCCCACTTAATTGTGTTATAGAAGATGGACGTTTACCCTTGGGCTTAGCAATAATATCAATTCCTGTTTCTGCTAAGTTCTCTGGATTTTCAAGTACTAAATCGGCCGTATCCTCTTCCGTGAAGAGAGCTTTAAATACTTTCTGGAAATTATCACGCACCTGATTAAATGTCTCAAGGAATTGTTGGTTAGCTGTAGCTTCAACTTCTTGAATGGTTTGAAGCAAGCTTTCTTTAGCGGTGGTTAAATCATTCTTTTGCTCTAAAATAAAATCGTAGCGCTTTTTCATCTCTTGAAACGCTTCAATAGCAGTTGGATTGACTTCACCCATATTCTCCAAACGCTTTTTCAATCGGTCGGAGGAAGCCTGTAATTCTTCCACAGAGTCGGTGCCAGTTCTTGCTTGATCTAATATATCGTTGATATCAATGTGAAACTCAACTTGTAAACGCTCTTTCATTCCCGCCAAATGCAACTTCAACTCATTTAATTGATCTTTAATTTCATGTATCAATTGATCAATCATTTCACGAGTTTTCACTTTCATACGCAAGGCGCTTTCTTTCTCCTGCATTTGGTTGCGTAGGTTGTAGTAAGCCTGATCTGCTTCATTCAAGGCAGCTTCTTCTACTTCTTTCTTACGCATTAGCTCCACCAACAATTCAGAAGCCAAAGCCAAGGTTTCTTGGTTCTGGGTTATTTCAACCGCCGCATCGGAAAGTTGACGATTATTTTCTTGAATTTGGTTTTGTAATTGCACCAACTGATTTTCCTTAAAAGCACACTCTTGCTGTATTGCAGTTAATTTACTTTGTTGGCGGGTAATCTGTAGATTTTGTTCGTTATAATGATGGGTTGAATTGGCATAGTCTTGCTCGGCTTGTTGATAGCCCTCCTCAGACTGACGCATAGCATCTGTTAATTGTTGCAATTGCTCATTTAATCCTCCAAACATATCACGCACATCTGCAATGGCATCTCTTTCATCTTGTAAACGCTGCTCAATATCAGCAAGTCGCTGACTTGCCTGCTGTTGCAATCCCTGCAAATTCTCTATTCTATTCTTAGTTGCAAATACAGAATTGATGGTTTGGTTGATTTCATCCTGCGTTTGTTTAATTGCATTTTCTTTTAATTGTTCATTGTATGCAATCACTTGTAAATGCTTCTGATTAATTTCAGCCTTCAATGAATTCACAACAGCTTCCTGTAAAATGATTTCATCCATCATTTTCTCCAGGTTCTTAGCGCGACCAATTTTCTTTCCTTCAAACAAACCAACGCTTCCACCAGTTAGGGTGTAAGTGCCTTTTACCATTTTGCCCGACTTTTCCAATAAGATACCCTGACTATTTACTGAAAGAGCTGCTTCATCTTCCGCAATAAATACGCGTCCAAGCAAATGATTAGCTAGTGCCTGATAAGGTGCGTCAACTTCAACCACTTGTAGAGCAGGGGTAACACCTTGAGGTGCTGGCAATGGATCGGGCAAATTCACCAACTGATCCAAAATGAAGAAATTGGCCTTACCTTTTTTGTGCTCGTCTAACAAATGTATGGCTTGCAATCCTTGTTCCAAGGTTTGCACCACGTAATAATTCAGATATGGTTCCAACACATTTTCTACAGCCGCTCTGTATGCTTCATCCACATAGATAATATCAGAAAGAATAGGCGCTTTTACTGTCCAGTTGGGGTTATTGTGTAAAAACTTAACACTGTCTGGATAACCTTCCATTGAATCAATCAAGCTCTTCAACAAATCGTGTTCGTTGCGTTTTGCATCCAGCTTGCGTGTTTCTTCAGCCAACTCAGAACGAAGACTTTCCAAATGCGCTTGGGTTTCAAAAATTTGCTCGCGGGTTCGGTCGTGCGCTTCTTGCAAGTCGCGTAAGTTTGTTCTTTTCTCTTCCAACAATGCTTCTTTTTCAATCAATTCCTGCTCCAATTGTTGCAATTGAATGGAACGCTGTTGTTGTTCTTCAGAAAGCTGATGTTGGGTTCTCTGTAAGTTTTGAATGGAAGTATCAGAAACAGCAACTTTTTTCTCTGCTTCAAACTGCTGACGTTGAACCGACTGATAAGATTGACGAATTTGATCTAAGCCAGCTCTTTGCTGATCTAGGGTGATGCGCTTTTGCTCAACTTGTTCACGAGCTTGACTGAGCAATTCCTGCATATCCACCAATTTGTCCTGCTCTTCTGCAATTTGTTCTTTGCTGAAGAGAATGGATTCTTCAATGCCTTGTAATTGTCCAGATGCTCTTTCCAAAAATTCGCTAATCGACTTCTCCTTTTCTTGTAAGAATTGAAGCTTTTGCTGAGAAAGACTTTTCTCACTTTCGCGAGTCCGCAATTCTTGCAACAACTGATTGAACTGTTGCTGCATACTTTGAAGGGCTCTTTCTTTTTCAATAAAAGAGGTTTTCTCTTGTTCATTAGCTGCTTCTTCGGTAGCAATTTCCGCTTCGAGCGCAACTTTTTTGTCTGTTTCTAGCTCTTGCTGCTCGTTGAGTTCTTTGTATTTAATTTGAAATCCTTCTAAAGCTGCTTTTGCCAATTCAACCGCAACAACTTTATACTCTTTTTTGATTTCATAATATTTTTCAGCCTTTTTAGCCTGATTTTCAAGTGTTTTCAGCTGATTATTGATCTCAAACAATAAGTCCTCAATGCGATTGAGATCCTGCTCTGTAGCATCTAACTTGTTTTTAGCTTCCTTTTTCCTGGTTTTATAGATGGTAATACCTGCGGCTTGTTCTAACATCCTACGGCGACTATTGTCTTTGTCCTTAATGATGTCATCCACCATCCCTAATTCTATGATAGCGTAGCTGTCGGTCGATACGCCCGTATCCATAAACAGGTTATGGATATCTTTCAAACGACATTGCACATCGTTCAGGCGATATTCACTTTCGCCGTTCTTATAAAAACGACGGGTAACAGTTACTGTGCTGAATTCTGTTGGTAAGAGGTTTTTGGTGTTTTCAAAAGTGAGGCTTACTTCTGCCAAGCCGCTTGCACTTCTGGTTCTGCTTCCATTGAAAACCAAAGCTTCTAGGTTTTCACTTCTGAGTGCAGATATTTTTTGTTCACCAATTACCCATCGAATTGAATCGATGATATTGCTTTTTCCGCAGCCATTGGGACCAATG
>ERZ1066133.866-NODE-866-length-10788-cov-6.930774_pt1 | contig 10788 bp, 7 predicted proteins | sample MGYA00382780_ERZ1066133 | MGnify/ENA primary metagenome ERZ1066133 (study PRJEB33369, sample SAMEA5778363) | biofilm metagenome | biome: Industrial cooling water; feature: Water cooling tower basin; material: Biofilm | place: United Arab Emirates | collected...
CGGTGCTGCACCGGACGACGCACGTCGCCGTCGATCAGCAGCACGCGCTCACCCGCGTCCGCCACCGCGCGGGCGAGCCGGTGAAGGGTGGTCGATTTACCCTCGCCCGGGCCCGCGGAGACCAGACTGACCACGCGGGCGGCCTTGGAGGCGGCGTTGAGCTTGAGGTTGGTGTGCAGGACGCGGAATGGCTCGTCGACCGACGGACCGTTGTCGGCCTGCCCGGGTTCATCCGTGAGCACCGGGATGACGCCGAGCACGGGCAACCGCAGCCGCGTCTCCACTTCAGCCACGCTGCGGAAGCTGGTATCGAAATAGTCGATCACGAGGGCAAAGCCGACGCCGAGCGCGAGACCGAAGAACACCGCGAGCACCAGGTTGATCGTCCAGCTGGGCCGGGCCGGCTGGCGCGCGGGTTCGGCGGCGCCGAGCAGCTCGGTCGTGCGTTTCGGCACCTGAAAATCGACCTCCCGCTGGCGCAATGTCATCTTCAACGTGGTGGCGAGGCGCGTCTCGTCCTCGAGTTTTTGCACCGCCTCCTCGAAGGGGCGCAGGCGGTCGCGGGCAGAGAGAATCTGGTCGACCTTGGCCTGGGCCAGCTGGCGCTCCAGTTCCACCACCCGCGCCTCCGCTTCCTTGTAGGCAATCTCGAGGGCGTTCTCGTACCCCTTGAGCTGGCCGTCGAGCTGGGCGCGCACGACCTGCACGTTGCCCACCGCGGCGACGAGGTCGGGATGGGCCTCGCCCAGGCGCGAGCGCAGGCGGGCGACGTTCTGGTCGGCGACGAAGTAGGCCTGGAGGAGATTCTGGATGTTGGCGTCCTGGATCAGCTCGGAATTGACGAGGTTGACCCGTTCCTCGGGCGGGATGTCGCGGAAGCGCTCCCAGCGCGTCTTGCGGCCGATCGCATCGACGCGGAGGGCGATGAGCGAATTCTGCATCTGCCGCAGCGTCTCAATCTCCATGTCGGAGTAACGCGCGCTGAGATCGACGCCGGCGAGATTGAGATCATTGCGGACCCGTTCAACCGCATCGCGCTGGGCGATGACGTTGCGCTCCTGCGCCTCGAGTTCGCGCCGCAGCTGGGCGAGCCCCTCGCGCTGCTCGGAGGTGGCGAACTCGATCCGGTCCTCCGAATACACGCGGGCGATCTCGTTCGCGATCTCGGCGGCGAGGCGCGCGTCCCGGGCGAAGACCCGGATGTCGATGAGCGAGGAATTGCGCACGCTTTCGACGCGCAGCATGGAGCGCAGCAGGTAGCGGTAGGTGACCTCGGTGGGCAGGGCCGCATCGGTGCCGAGGTCGCGGGACAGGCGTTCGTTCAAGCCGAGGCGGGCGATGACCGCATGCAGGATCTTCGGGGACTGCATGATCTTGAACTGATCCTGCAGGAAGTACGGGTCGTACGCACTGCGGGCCTGGTTCTGCTGATACAGCTGTACGCTGCCCTCGGGTTTCTCGACACGGATCTGGGCCACGGAAAGGTACCACTTCGGCAGGAAGGCCGTGACCGCGGCGGTGGTCAGGAATACCAAGGCGGCAATGACGAAGATCAGGGTCCGGCGCTGACGGAGCACCTGCAGAAAATCTGCGAGCGTCGCGTGCTCCTTGCCGGCGAAAGAGGCTGCCATGGGTGAGGCAAAGGAACGCCGGCACCCCGGAGTCAGCAAGCCCGATCTGCGCCGCGCCCCGGGGGGTCGGCCGTCGGCCGAGCGGGCGCAGGGACGCGCCCACCCACCCCGGACACCTCGTCCCCCGGGGACTCAGAACTCGAACCGGGCGGAGAAGCCCACGCGGTTGCGCCGGAGATCGCGGTCGTCGTCGTCGGAGGACACGCGGTCGCGGTCGTAGGTCAGGGACACCGAGCCGTTGCGCCGCCAGGCATAGGTCAGGGCAAAACCCGCGCGGACGGTGTCTTCGTCGCGGTCGGGACTGATCCCGCGGCGACCCTGCAACTGACCGGGCTCGAAGTTCAGCGACGTCGAGGCGGAAAGCACGGGCGTGAGGAAATGCTGCACATTGACGAAGAGACGGTGCACCCGCGCATCGGTGTACAAGCTGAGGTTCGACGTCTCCTCGAGCCCGTAACCGTACCCGCCGGCGACGTAGCTGGATTGGCCGTAGTCGTACTTCACCGTCGCCTCGGCGTAGAGCGAATCGGTCGAATCGTCGCCGCGGCGACGCCGGCCTTCCCAGCCGATGCGCGCGCCGGCCGCCAGCTTGGGGTTGGGCTCGTAATCGACTCCGACCAACAGGTAACGCGAGCTCTTGTCCTTGAACGCCGCATCGACGTCGTAGGCGACGTCGAGGTACCGCGCTTCGGCCGCGGCCTTGAGCTCGGGCAGCAGGCTGTAGGCGGCGGCTGCACCGACGAGCACCTCGGCGCGGTCGAGGCCGTCGGCCAGACCGCGGTTGTCATACCGGTAGTGGAGCGCGCGCGCCTTCAGCAGGCCGGCGAGGCGCGGGTTGACCTTGGTTTCGAAGCGGCCGTCAACGATGTTGCGCTTGAAGGACTGGTCGGTGTTGACGGGCACGCCGGCGAGCAGGGACTCCGGATTGCGCACGATCTGGAACGTCTCGTTGAGGTCGATCGTCGTATCCGGCCGGAACGCATGGGCGAGCCGCACCGAAGCATCGTGGCTGTCGAGCGTGCGATCCCCGGGCCGATCCACCATGTGCTCAAGCGAGGGCTGGTAACGGGCCGAGAAGAACGTGCGCGGCGACAAGGACGCGTTGAACGAAAGCTGCGGCGCCACGCGATAGACCAGGCTGTCGATCTCGTTCCGGGCCGAGCCGAAGATGTTGCTGTCGTGCACCACGCCGGCGTCGATCCGCACGGAAAGCCCCTGCCCCTGCTCCTCTTCGGGAATCGGCGCGTACACCGCCAACGCGCGCACGGCGCCGAACGCGGCAACCCAGGCGAGAACGGCGGCGGGCTTCATGAAGAGCACAAGGGGCGGGAAACTAGGGGGATTCCCTCGGTCAGCGCAATGACTTAACCGTAGGACGCAGCGCGCCGGGCACCGACATCAGCCGGACATTGTCCGCCAGGCGCCGGTGCTGCGGCAGCGGAAAGTCGGCCGGCAGGCGCTCATCAATCAACCCGACGTAGATGCGCCCCCAATCGCCAAAACGGCTCGCCTCGACCGTCGGACGGTTCAAGTCGGCAAAAAACGGACGGTCCAGGGTATGCGGGGTGAGCAGCAAGGCCTCGACCGGCTGCCGCACCATGACCTCGCGAAAGCCGCGCAAGCTCGACGGCTGCCACCACACCCTCGACCCGGAGTACCACGCCGCGCCGGCCGGGATGTCCGCCATCCACGCCGCGTGCGCCCCGTTGCCGCGTTGCAAGGCGTCGCCCAGTTCGACGAGCAGTCCGGGATGATAAGGCGGATAGTGAAAGTGCGTCCGTCGCGGCTCGAGCACGTCCTGCCACAGCGGCAGCGACTGCAGGACGAGCACGCCCACCCAGGCCGGCCGCAGGCGGGCAGCCCAGAACGGCTGGCTCGCGAGCAACACCTGCAGAAAGGCGGTGCCAAACACGATGAGCAGGGGCGCCAGGATGAGCGCCGGCAGACGCTCGCCTTCGCCGGAGTCGCAAAGGCCGCGGGCCACGGTCAAGCCGGCGAGAGCCAGGGTGACCCCGGCCCGCAACGAGCGGGCCGCGTCGTGGGGAAACCGATACACCCAGCCGGCGACAAAAAACGCGGAGAAGAGCAGTCCACCCGCCCACAGGTCGGCCTGCACGCCGGACTGGACGGCGGTCAGGGCCTTGTTGGCCAGTTTGCGCAGGTCGATGGCGGGGGCCTCGGCCGAGAAGGTCCGACGGAACTGCTCGGGCTCGGCGGTGGGATCGCCGGCACGCCACGCCACCTCCTGCCAGGCGAGGCCCAGCGGATGCCCGGCGATGGCCACGTTGCGAATGAGCCAAGGGGAGGCCACGAGCAGGGCCGCACCGAGCACCAGCAAGACCGGCGCCACCCGACGTCCCGGGGCCCGCCCCCATGCGGCGGCTCCCGCCACGAGGGGCGCCATCAACCCGAGGGTGTAATCAATTAGGAACAGGGCGCCGCAGCCAGCGCCGGCCAGCGCCCACCCCAAGCGTCCGCTGCCGCCGGCGGCGCGGGCCTCGACCGCGCGAACCCAAGCGTGAGCGATGAGCAGGACGATTACCATGGCCAGGGGCGTGCCGTTCAAGGCGACGGTCGCGGTCCAGACCGGGGCCGACAGCAGCAACGCGCCCGCCGAGACCACCCCCACTGCTGGAGAGAACAGGCGCACGCCCAGCCGCCAGGTGAGCAGGACGGCGCCCCAGAGCAGCAGCCCGTTGACACCAAGCAGCACGTAATCGCCTGCGAAACCGTCGGGGGTGGCCGGCAGGTCGCTGAGCCAGCGCGTGCGGACGCCCTCGGGCAGCAGCGCCAGCACGCCGCCCAGCAGGGCCGGATAAAGCGGTGCGTGTCGAAGTTCCGGATACGGCCGGGCCGGATCGAAGGGCACGCCGCGCGCCTCGAACCACGCCACCACATGCGGCTCATTGACCGGCGTGGTGAAGCCCGCTCCGGCGGCCAGCTGACGGGCGACCGCAGCCTGCGCCAGGGTGGTTTCGGACCGCGGCCCGCGAAACTGCTTCATCGCAACGGCGAAGCTCAACACGAGCACGCCGAGCACGAAGGCCGCCCGCGTCAGCCAGCGGGCGCCCGGTCCGGACTCGAGCCAGTGGACCCAGCCGGAGGACGACGTCGGGGCAGGCATGACAACGCGGCGGCGGCTCCGGAGCTCAGTCCGTCACGTCGAGCTCGGGCCACTGCGAGAGCTTGCGATGCAAGGTGCGCCGGCTGATGCCCATGAACTGCGCGGCCTTGGTGCGGTTGCCCCGGGCCTTGATCAGGGCCTCGCGCAGCAGACGCTTCTCGTTCTCCTCGACGGAGAGCGGATTCGCCGCGGCCGCGACCGGGGTGCCCGAGCCATCGGCGGCGGCGACGCCGCGGTACTTGGGTTCCAGATCGAACTCGGACAACTTGCCGCCGCGGCGGAGGACGACGGCGTTCTCGCAGAAATTGCGCAGCTCGCGGATGTTTCCGGGCCAGGGATAGCTCTGCAAGGTCTGGAGGGCGCCCGGCTCCAGCGTGAGCGGCGGCAAGCCGTTCTCCTTCGAAAAATAGTTCAGGTAATGCGCGAGCAGGAGCGGAATGTCCTCCGGGCGCGCGCGCAGCGGCGGCATCAGGATGCGCACGACGTTGAGGCGGAAGAAGAGGTCCTCGCGAAACTTTCCGTCCTTCACCAGCTGCTCCAGATTGCGATTGGTCGCGGCGACGAGGCGTACGTCGAGCTCGAGCGGCTTGTTGCCGCCGACCCGCTCGATCGTGCGCGATTCGAGAAAGCGCAGGAGCTTCACCTGCGTGCTGGCCGAAATCTCGCCGATCTCGTCGAGGAAGAGCGTGCCGGTGTCCGCCGATTCGAAGCGGCCGACGCGCCGCTCGGTCGCGCCGGTGAAGGCACCGCGCTCATGGCCGAAGAGCTCGCTTTCCAGAAGGTTCTCGGAGAGCGCCGCACAGTGCACGGCAATGAAAGGCGCACGCGCCCGCGGGCTGCACTGGTGCACGGCCTGGGCGATGAGCTCCTTGCCGGTGCCGGATTCGCCCTCGATCAAGATCGTCGCGCGCGAGGGCGCCACGAGACGCACGCGGTCGATCACTTCCTGGAGCCGGGCGGAGTTGCCAACAATGCCCTCGAAGTTGAACTTCTCGTCGAGCCGCTCGTGCAGCTGCTTCACCTCGACCTCGAGCGTGCGGGTTTTGAGCGCGCGTTGGATCAGCACCTCCAGCCGCTCGATGTTGACCGGTTTGGTGAGGAAATCGACCGCGCCGCGCTTCATCGCTTCGACCGCGCTCTCGATGTTGCCGTAGGCGGTCATCATCAGGACGGCGGGCTTGTTCGGCAGGGTCAGCGCCTTGTCGATCACCTTGAGGCCCGACTTTCCGGGCATGCGCAAGTCCGTCAGGATCACGTCGAACTCCTGCGCATCCATGAGGTTGAACGCCTCGTCGGCGTTGGCCGCCACCGACACGTCATAGGCATCCGCCAAGGCTTCCTGCAGCCCTTCGCGGGTGTGTTTCTCGTCATCTACGATCAGCACGCTCGGGACCATGACCCATGACTCACGCCAGGCGGTCGGCCGGGTCAACGGGAAATTCTGTCACAGTCGAACGCCACCCATTGGCGGCATCGGTCGTTTATTTCCGCAACGTTGCAACCTGAGGGCGGTCCAACTAGTCTACGCTCACCCGTGAACTGTCGCATCTCCCCGGTCGCCCGCAGCTCCAATCCGTGGAGCCAGGTTCCCATCAACTCCCCGCCTCGGCCCGCTGGCCGGCGGTGAGCTTAGGCTATCCGACCTGCGATCTGCGACTGACCCTTCGTCTGAGGTAACGCTTCCATGCCCTTGTTGTCCGTGCTCCCATCCCCTTCCCTTGCCCTGGTCGCAACGGTGCTTCCGTTGCTCCTTTTGCTGACGGCCTGTGCGAGCAGCCACCGCGTGCAAGTCAACGCGCTGACCCGCCCCAAGGCGGAGGAAAAGCAGTCCTACCGGCTGCGCAGCACCAACCCGGAGAATCCCGAGGACACGCTCCGTTATCAGGAAGCGGCCAACTTCGTTCGCACGGCCCTGTCGGGGCGCGGGCTCTATGAGGCGGCGGAGCCGGAAGCGGCCGACGTGGTCATCGAACTCGACTACGGGATCAGCCCGCCGGAGGTACGCCAGGAGGTGGTGAAGGAACCAGTGTACCGCACCGTGCCGGGGCGCACCTACGTGAGCACAGTCGTGGTCGGTACCGACAAAGAAGGAAAGCCGATCGTGCAGCGCCAGGTCTACCGCGAACCGGACCGACAGGAGTTCGTCGGCTTTCGCGAATACCTCGTGACGCGGGTGTACTACGAAAAATATCTGACCATGGCGGCCCGGGAGAATCGCAGCGACGCCGAGGGCGGCGTACCGGCGGAGGTCTGGACCGTCGATGTGCGCACGGTCGGTGAAAGCGACGACCTGAGGAAGCACCTGCCCGTGCTCGCGGCGGCGAGCATCAAGCACATCGCCGACGACACACGCGGCAAGGTGGACGTCCGCCTCAAGGCCGACAGTCCGGAAATCGAGTTTGTGCAAACGGGTGGATGACGTAGCGTTCGATCATGCGCCTACCCCCGCTCCGGCCCTTCCCCGCGGCGTTCGTCCTGCTCGCGGCCGTGCTGCTCTTGCTCGGCACCGGCTGCCGGACGCGCACCCACTACACCGTCGCTTCCTTCACGACGCCGACGGCGGAGACGGCCCGGAGCTACGTGCTCGATCTCAACCGCTCCGGACTCCCGCCCCGCAGCCTGCGCAGCCAGGAGGTCACCGAGATCGTTAAGTCTGCGCTCGGTTCCCGTGGGCTGCACGAAGCGCCGAGCCGTGAGGCCGCCGACATGGTGGTGCGAGTCGAGATCAAAGTGGATGGCCCGCTGGTGAAATACATCGAAACCGCCACCTCCCATCAGGGGGCCACCTCCAGCGGCGGCGAACCGGTCGTGTGGTACCGGGACAAGATGCTCGAAATCTACTACGAGAAGACGACGCTCGTGCTCACCGCCTTGGAGAAGTCGCCTGAACGCGGCCAGGTGCCGGACATCATCTGGCAGGTCGAGGTCGCCCAGGAGGCGGACAAGGCCAACGTACGCGCCGCCCTGCCCGTGCTCGCGGCCAAGAGTGTGGACTACATCGGCGAGGAGAGCGGAGGCACGGTGGACTTGCCGCCCGACGCTCCCCGCACGGTGCAACACGTGCCGAACCGCTCGCGCCAGCTCGGCCCCTGAGGCCCGCGGCCGCCGCCCGCGGTCCGTCAATGTTTGAGCATGCGCACGCGCCGATCCTTGCGTGGAAACTGCAGGGTCACGACCGTGCCAACGCCTTCCTTGCTCTCGACGCCGACCTGGCCGCCGTGCTCGCGCATGATGCGCTGCACAATCATCAGGCCGAGGCCGTGGCCGCCGGGCTTCGTGGTGTGGTAGGGTTGGAAGAGCCGCACGAGGTCCTCCTGGCGGATGCCGCTGCCGGTGTCACCAAAGAGCAGATACACCTGCTCATCGTCGGCGCGGGTCCGGATGCGCAGGCGCCCGCCCGGCTGCATCGCCTCGACTGCGTTCTTCGTGATGTTGAAGAAGACCTGCTTCAGCTGGTTGCGATCGGCCATGACAAGCGGCAGTCCCGCCGGCGTCTCCGCTTCGACGGTGATGCCGCGGTCGGCCAGCTCGCGCTGCTGGAAACGCAGCACCTCGTCGAGCACCTCGACCAGATTGGTCTCCGCGAGGTCGGGCGGACGCGGACGGATGGCCTCGAGGAAGTTGCTGATGATCCCGTCGAGCCGCGTGACCTCGTCGCGGCAGATGCGGATCGACTCGCCCAGCGCCTCGGTCTCACGGGAGGCCTTCAATTTCCGCAGCTTTCGCTCGATCAGCTGCAGGTGGATGGTGAGCGAATTGAGCGGATTGCCCAGCTCGTGGGCCACGCCCGCGGCGAGCAGCAGGATCGAGGAGGTGCGCTCGTTCTCGATGCGTTGTTCGGTCGTGACCTTGTCGCGGGTCACGTCGGAGAGGATGACGGCGAAACGCCGTTCGTCGCCGCGGTGTTCGCCGCCAAACGGCACCATGTACAGCCGGACCGTGCGCGGCTCCGGGTAGGTGAGTTCGAACTCGCGCGCCATGACCGGCAACGCGGACGCGCCCCCCTCGTCGTCCAGCGCGGCGCCGAGCGACGGGCGCAGGCCCGGCACGAGGCGCCACAGCACCTCGCCGTGCAGTTCGTCGTCGTTGAGTCCGATCAGCCGGTGGGCGGCGTCGTTGGCGTAGGCGATGACGCCGTCGTAGCCGATGACGAGCACGCCTTCCTGCAGCGTATTGAAGATGTCCTCGAACATGCCGCGCTCGCGGGCGAGGCGTTGGACGAGCTGGGTGAGGTTGACCGCGTCGAGCGTGTCGAGCCGCCCGAGCACGCGATCGAGCGAGGAATGCTTTTTGACGGCCATGGCGGGAGAAAAGCGGGTTCCGGGCGGATGGCAACGATGCCGCGACCAGGTGCGTCGCATGCCAAAAGACGCCCTAGTTTCCGTCGTCAGTCTCGCCGAGAAAGTCGAGCTGCCCGGGATCGACGCGGGCGGCGAGCAGCTTGCGCAGGAACAGCTCGCGGTGATGCGGCGAACGGCCGAGGCGAAGCACGGCATCCCGGTGCTCCTCGGTACCGTAGCCCTTGTGCTGCGCGAAACCGTAGCCCGGACAGGCGGCGTCGAGTTCGACCATCAGGCGGTCACGGACCACCTTGGCAACGATTGACGCCATGGCGATGCAGAGCGAGCGGGCGTCACCGTTGACCACGGCGGTGTGTGGATACGGGAAACTGCGCAGCGGCAGGCCGTCGACGAGGATGCGCGCGGAGGCGGCCGGCTGGAACGCGGCGATCTCCTCGGCCGACGAAAACAGGTCCGGCTCGCGCCGCTGCTCGAAGGCGGACGGCGGAAAAATGCCCTCCAGCGCGCGGCGCATCGCGAGCTTGGTTGCGCCCAGGATGTTGAGCTGCTCGATCTCCGCGACCTCAGCCACCCCGTAGTGCGCGTGGATCGCACCCTCGCGGGCGAGCGCGTCGAACTCCGCCCACAGCGCCTCCCGTTCCGCGGCGTCGAGTTGCTTCGAGTCGTTGATCCGGCGCGCGTTCGCCTCGGTCCAGCGGCTGTCGAGAAAGGCGCGCGTCACCAGCACCGCGCCCGCGACGACCGGACCGGCAAGCGCGCCACGACCGGCCTCGTCAACCCCGATGAGGTTCGCCACCCCCTCGAGTTGGCGGAGGTCAAAGCCCCGAAGCTGGCGACGTCGGGCCATTCAACGAGCGAGCGCAGGCGTCGACGCGCAGGGGGTTGCGCACGCCGGGGGCTGGCTTCGAAACGAAGAGCGGGAAGCGATCGCCGTCATGGTTTCAGCGTGCGCCCGCCCCCTGCCCCGTCAAGCGAGTCGTCGCGGGCCGGCCTTGCCGCCCGTTCGCCCGCACCGGGCCGGGCCTACCATTCCATCTTCGGCGGCGGCGGCTTGAGCGGCAGCTCGTCGAGCTTGCCCGCATCCGAGACCACCTCGTAGGCGGTGCGAAAGTGCAGCTTGGCAAAGTCACCCAGCGCCCGCGCGCCGAAACGGTCGATGATCTGGCGCGCCTGCACCTTCACCTGGGGGCCGGCGCCCTTCTGCAGCGGACCGCCGAAGCGCACCGACAAGTCGCGCATCAGGCGCACATACTCCGCGCGGGCAACGACCGACGCGGCCGCGACCACGGGATCCTCTTCCGCCTTGGTGCGCATGCGCAACTCGAAGGCCTTCTCGCCCTTGCGCACGAGCTCACGTTGCACCAGCGGCTGCTCGGTGAACTGGTCGAGCAGGCCCCACGGCACGCGCTTCTCCGCCAACGCCTGCAGGAGCGCGGTGGCGTGCTGCCAGGCGAGCAGGGAATTGAGGTTGGCCCGCGGCCGCGCCATGAGCTCGTTGTACTTGGGCATGCTGCAGTAGCAGGTGCGCACGACGGCCCGCGGCGTTTCCCGGATGAGTTTGTCGAGCTGCAGGATGCGCTGCTCGGTGATCTTCTTCGAATCCTGCACGCCCGCCTTGCGCCACTCCTCGATCGCGGCCTTCTCGGCGATGACCGTCGCGGCGACCACCGGTCCGAAGAAGTCACCCTTGCCGCTCTCGTCGAGGCCGGCATGCGCCTCGAACCAATCGGGA
>ERZ1066133.867-NODE-867-length-10771-cov-7.485629_pt1 | contig 10771 bp, 9 predicted proteins | sample MGYA00382780_ERZ1066133 | MGnify/ENA primary metagenome ERZ1066133 (study PRJEB33369, sample SAMEA5778363) | biofilm metagenome | biome: Industrial cooling water; feature: Water cooling tower basin; material: Biofilm | place: United Arab Emirates | collected...
AAACGCCTCCGCCAGCGGTCGCACTCCGCCCGAGGTGAAACGGTCCTGCACGTCGTAGCGTTCCGCCCCCGTGGCATCCCTCAGGGGCTCGCCGGTCACGGGATCCAGCAGGCGCCGTCCGCGCCGGGTTACGTTCCAGGTCACGCCCAACTCCTCGAGCGCCCCCTCCTGCACCTCGATAAACTTGGCCTCGATCTCCACCTGGCGCACGTCGTTGTACCGATGCAGGATATTTCGGATACGCTCGAGGTTGCGCGCCGTCTGGGTCACGATCATCGCCGATCCATCGTAAGCGAGACTGGATCCGGGCGTGCCTTCGAAGTTCACGCCGGCCTGCTGCAGAAAGCTGCGGAGCGCCAACGCCTCCGCACCCGCGGCAGCGACCGCCGGCGCGGCCGCACCGAACGGATCCCCCGCCGGCGGCGCAGGCGGGGTGCTCAACGCGGGGCCCGTCATGCGAATCACGGTCGACCGGGTAATCGGGAAGAACTCCGTATCGAGCGAGGTCGTTTCGCCCCCCGGTCGCACCACCACGGCATCTGCCTGTATCTCGTACTGATAGCCGACGGCATCAGTAATGAAATCCAGGATACGCGCCAGCGACAGATTCCTGAGAGTGAGGTTGACCGGCGGGTTCCGTGCCGACGGATCCAGCAGCACAATGTTGACGCCCTTGGACGGCAGGTCCGTCCGGTCGTAGTCCTCGGAGATTGCGCTCAAGGTCGCGACCACCTTGGCGAGGTCCATCTGCACAAAGCTCACCTGCGGGATTTGAATCTCGGAGAGTTTCCTCACGAGAGGCTCGGCATTCGCCCGCTCCCGTCCCGGTTCGGCCGGGGCGCCGGCTTGGGCCACCGGACGTTCCCAGGCATGGGCGACTTCCTGCAGCATCTGCGTGCGCGACCGCTCGCGATTGAGCGGCCCCCGTTTCTCGCGGTCGGCGGCGATGCGCTTGAGCATGAGCTTGGGCTCCGGGTCATCCGGGGCCAGCTGCCCGGCGTGACGGTAGCTGAGTACCGCGCCCTCCAGGTCCCCGGCTCCGTATTGGGTACGTCCGCGTGCCAGCCACTGCGCGAGCTCCTTTCGACGATGCAGATAACCGGGGCTGACGTCGTCGAGCTGGGGCAGCGGAGGATCGAGCTCAGCGGCCTCCAGCCGCGCGTCCAACCGTGCCGCCCGCACATCCGCGACTCCGCTTTCGCGGTGCAGCTCGCGTAACCGGCGCGCTTCCGCGAGTTCGCCGCCGTCCAACGCCCGCCCCGCCATCGTCACCAACACCTCGGCCCGTAGACGCCGGGTGCGAATGAGGGCATCTCGGGTCAACGTTGTGTCGGGAAGTCGGCGCAGATGTTCGTCCAGCAGGGCCAGCGCAGCCGACGGTTCGCCTCGTTCAAGTTCCTGCTTCGACCGGGCCAGCACCGGCTCAGTCGCGGTGATCGCCTGATCAAGGCGCTCACGTACCGCGCCGGCCCACGCCGCCGCGTCCGATTCCAGTGAGCCTGGTTCGCCGTCAGACGCCTGACCTGACCTGCAGGTCCAGCCAGCAAGCCCGAAGGCGAGCAGCACACGAATCGCCGAGGGGAAGGAAGCGAGAACAGTTCGCATAAATTCAGTGAGCGGGCCCGGCGTCCTGGTGGACCGGAACCGCAGGCAGGACCGGGCGGAGCAGGAGCTCGGGCGATGCGCCGGAGCCGGTCAGACGCACCTCGGGCGGGTGTTCGGAGATCGAATCGACCACCCAGCGGTCGGCGCCCGAGACGAGCGCTCCGCCCTGCTCCACTTCGACCACCGGCGCTGAGGCCTCCACCTCGAAGCCGGCGAGCATGGTGCCTTCGGACGCCTGAATCGCCGAATCGTGCCGGCTGATCTGCCCGGAAAGCACATCACGTATCCACCATTCGATGACAACATCGCCGCTGCCGGATTCCGAGTGGCCCGATCGTCGGACCAGGCTCTCCAGGACGAGGCCGAGATCGGCGAAGCGGTGCCCCGGGGCGGCGATCACGCTCTCCCCGGTGGCGGCGACCACAAAGATTCCCCGCAGTCCCTCCGGTGAGGCCCAAAATCCTTCCAAGCGGAGCGGCGGCAGCTTGCGCCGCACGTAGCGCAGGATGGGCGGGGAGCGTTCGCTCAGCCGGTTCGCGTCGGTCTTCGGCCGTGCGTCGTGCGCCCTCCGGGCAAACAGCCCCTGCACCCCGGGACGATCCGGCCAGTTGAAATCCTGGCTCACCTGCGTGCCTTCGGTGGGTGCCGGTTCCTCCGGCTCGTCCGGCGACAGGCGTAAAGGAAGCACGGGCGTGGACACCGCTCGGTACCAGGTGAGCGAAAGCGCGAGCGACACCACCAACACCGAGCACGCAAGTCCGGCCAACATCTGCCGCCACGCCCCATGCATTCGGCGCATCACCGTCGCTCCTCAGGTCTCGCCCGTTCCGGTTCCGGCGCGGATTCACCGTTCTTGACCACTTCCACGTACGTAACGGTGAAACGGGTGAGCGCCGGCATTCCCAACGCCGGCTCCTCCCGCTCTCGGACCGCGGCCATCGGCTCCGCGATCACGTCGCGCACGATCACCGGCCCAGGCAGTCCGGCGAGGCGGTTGAGCCAGGTACGAAGCACGTCACGATCACCGACAAAGGTCACCCGATACGCGCGCACATCCACGCCCGACCTGGCGGGTAAGGCCAAACCCGGAGCGAGGGAGAAAAAGTCCGCCTCGTCGCCCGCCGAGCGCCTGAGGTCGGGTGCCTGGCCAGTTGGGCGTTCCCGCTGCACACGCTCAATCCGTGCGGGTTTCGCCTCGATCAAAGCACTCAACGTGCGCTCGAGATCGACGCACTGGGCGTATACGTTCGCGCCCAGCCCGTCTGGCGGTCCTTCGTGCTGATGGGCAGCAAAGCCCCACCGCTCCTCGGGACGATGGCCCACGTTCATCTTCAAAGCCGCGGCCTGCAGCCGGCTCATGTAGGCTCGCAACGCAAAGTAGGCTTCGGCTCGCGAGCCCGGAACGGTGGTTGATCCGGCCGGGCGGGTAAAGTGACGGCGCAACGGAGCGAGGTCGGTCTCAATGCCTTCAATCCGGAGGTTCAGTTTGGCCAGCCCGCTTTCCGTCGGAGACGGTTTGAGCCGCATCGCGGCCTGGGCTCGCCGCTCAAGCGTCGACTGATGCTGCGTCGCAGCCGTATGGCGCCGGACGGCGCGGAACACGCCGAAAACCTGCACGGCGCAAAGTATCGTGAGGACGGCGACCGAGGCTCCTCGCCAGGCAAAAACCGACCCATGCCAGCGCCTGGACTTCATGGCTGGATCGGCCGGACACACAGGCGCAGCGTCAGCTCAAACTCGGCTTGCGCCGCTCCCACCTCAAGGAAGCGCTCGTGCTCAACCTTCGCCACAAACGGCGACGCCGAAAGCCGGGCGAGCAAGGTACGCATCCGGTCATCCCACGGCACCTCTCCGCCCATCGCGACGGAACGGTCAAACCGTCCGCCCAACCTGACCAGGGCCGCACCCCGCCCTTGGCTTTCATCCTCAACCTTCAGGTGCCGGCATTCGATTCCCGGCACCTCGGCGAGACGTTCTTCCAGATCCGCGAGGAAACGCACCCACACCACGCGCTCGTTCAGCAGGCCGTAGAGCAAGTCACGCTCAGCCTGGAGCCGGTTCAGCCGAGTCAGCGCGAGCGCAACGGCCTTTTCCCACTGCTCCACCCGGGTCAGTGCGCTCGAAATCTCCTGGCAGAGCGATTCCACCCTACTGGCGCGGTGATTGACCGCAATCAGCGGAGGCAGCGGGGTGAGCATCGCCGCCGCCAGCGCCAGCCTGACGAGGCGCACCCGGCCCGGGCGCGCCTGCTCGTGCCGAACCGCGGGCGACACCAGGGGTAAGTCAGGAGCATCGGCCAGTCCGCGCGCCGCGAGGCCGACGAGTTCCCCCATGGCGACACGCAGGTCGGCGGCCGGCAAAGGTCCTGCCATCAACACACGCCCCAGCGGATCATAGCCCTCGACCGGTAGGCCAAGTCGGCCGCCCAAGGCCGCCGCGAAGCCGGGAAGCAGGGACCACTCTCCGCATATGAACAGCCGCTGAATGACCGGCCGCTTGCCTTCACCGACGGTATCCGCACTCGCGAGCAGGCGCGCCAGTTCAAGATGAGCACGCTCCGCGAGGGCACCGGCCGTCGGAGGGTTTTGCGGACCCCAGGGGGCTGAGGTGCCGACGGCAGCATGCGGCCACACCGCCTGACGCGCGGCATAGCCCGGTTGATCGATGAGCAGCACGCGAAGGCCCCGCCGGTTCACATCCAGCAGCACCACCCCCGACTCGATGCCGGGATGCGTGTAACGAAAACTGCGATACAACGCGAGGCAGGCCGGTTCGACGTCGTCCGGCACACCCCGGCCAACCGCCGCCTCCCGGGTCCAGGTTTCCAGAAGGGAACGGCTGGCTGCCGCCAGGAGGACTCTGGCCTGTCCTCCGTCCTGAGGGAGGCTCGCGTGGGCCCATTCGACTTCAGTTGCCGGAACGCCGGCCATCTGACCGGCCTCAAACGCCAACAGCCTCGCCTTTGCCGCCTGCGGCAGCGCCGGCGTGGCCAGACGGCGCACCACTGCAACCGAAGCCGGGACCGCCAGGCGTAGTCCCTCCCGGGCTTTGCGGAACCGGAAAACCATCGATCGCTTCGTGGGTGGGATCGGCGCCAAGGCCACGTCGGCGCGGCTTCCAGCGGTGCTCTCCGTCGGAGGATGCCACCCATGCAGGACAAGGCCAGAACCTCGACGGACTTCAAAGCGCGCGCAGACCATGCAGCCAGCCACGTCGGCGACTGCGTTCAAAAAGACGGAACGCATAGGGGAGTCCGTCGATCCCAGAAAATCTATTGCAAGTAAAGTGCGTTTTATTTTCTGGCTTCACCGCCTCACCCGCATTGCCGGAGTTGGCCGTCGCGGATCCCAGGCAAACGGAGACTCGGCCTGACTCCGCAGGACGCCGTCGGCCTCACGCTCGGCGGCGCGGCTTTGAGCGAGAAAGGCCGCCAATGCCGCGGATGATCGCAGACGCCGGCAAACCGCGGCCTCGGTCCACTCCTGTTTTCGTCCATCCACCTGCAATTCCACGACGTAGTCGATCCGGTCGGCACGCACCTGGTCGCGAACCACGACCTCCGGAGGCAGGTAGAATCGAACCGTGGAGCGACCGGACGGAATGGTGACAAACTCCGCCGCGGCGTGGAAGCGCCGGGGCGGCGCGCCGGATGCCGCCGGAGGCTCGTACGCCAGCCAGACCGTCACCGTGACGTGGTCCACCCATGCCCGGGGCCGCGACGGTACGCCCGCCTCCAGCTCCACCGCGAGTTCCAGCCACCCACCCTCGTTGCGCAGGAGGGAGCAGGTTACGTCGTGCACGGCAACGGCGGCGGGCGGCGATGCGGGGACCGCCGCGGCGCAGACCAACGGCAGGAGCACGCCAAGCAAAGCCCGGCCGGTGCCCATCGAGGACACAAGTGAGAGAAGACGCATAGGGGGACCAATTAGCATTGAGCCACCTTTCGGTCGGGTCACGTTCGAAGTCCGCCCTTCCACGTCCTTGCTCCATGTCAGTCCCGCTAGCCTACAAGATCGCCGTGCTCGTGTTTCTCGAGAATTCCGACGGCCAACACCTGCTCCTACTGCGCGCCAAGGCACCCAACCTGGGCGCCTGGAGTCCGATCGGTGGAAAGCTGGAGACCGCCTTGGGCGAGTCGCCCTTTGAATGTGCGGTGCGCGAAACGAAGGAGGAAACCGGGTTCACGATCACGACCGATGACCTGCACCTGTTTGGCATGATTGCCGAAAAGGCCTACGAAGGGTCCTCGCACTGGCTCCTGTTCCTGTTCCGGTGCCTCCGGCCCATTCCCAGCCTGCCTCCTGCGATCAGCGAAGGCCATTTCGGATTCTTTGCGCGCTCGGAGATTGATACGCTCCCGCTTCCCGCGACCGACCGGACCGCTTTGTGGCCGATCTTTGACCAGTATAAGGAACGATTCGTGGCGTTGCGCGCCGATTGCGACCCGGGCCAGCCGTTGCGAATCACTGTCGAGCAAGTCACGCCTCCGACCGGCGGCGACGGGCGAATCAACGCTTGATTTCCCCTCTGTCCGACAAAGACTTCGCGTTTTTCCAACCATCGTCGCCTCCTCCCGTGAGCAAAAAACCGACTGCCACTGCCGATAAGAAAGCCGATGCGGGCACCACCCCCGCCAGCGCCCCGATCAACGCCCAATTGACCAAGGAGCAGCGGATCGAGCTTTACCGCCAGATGGTGCGCATCCGCCGCTTCGAGGAACGCAGTCTGCGCGCCTATCAGGCCAAGAAGATCGGTGGCTTCCTCCACCTCTACATCGGCCAGGAGGCCGTAGCCGTCGGCTGCTGCTCGCTCATGGGCAAGAACGACCATGTGATCACGGCCTATCGGGACCACGGTCACGCCATCGCCGTCGGCATGGACACCAAGCCCCTCATGGCGGAACTCTATGGCAAGGTCACCGGTTGCTCCAAGGGCAAGGGCGGCTCGATGCACTATTTCGAACCGTCGATGAATTTTTGGGGCGGCCACGGCATCGTCGGCGGCCAGATCCCGCTCGGCACCGGTCTCGCCTATGCTTTGAAATATCAGGGGCTCAAAGGGGCCGCGATGGCGTTCATGGGCGACGGCGCCGTGAATCAGGGTGCCGTGCACGAAGCCTACAACCTCGCCGCCCTGTGGGATCTCCCGGTCATCTTTGTGATCGAGAACAATCGCTACTCGATGGGCACCAGTCAGGAGCGTTCCTCCGCCGGCCCGGGCCTAGCCCAGCGCGCCGAAGCCTACGGCATGGAATGGGCCACCTGCGACGGTCATGACGTCTACGCGGTGCGGGCAACGATGGACAAGTTCCTCACCCGCGCCCGGGAGCAATCGAAACCGGCCGTGGTGGAGATCGATACCTATCGCTACCGCGGTCACTCCGTGGCCGATCCGGACAAGACCTATCGCGACAAGGCCGAGATCGAGGAATACCAGCGTACCAAGGATCCGATCACCCTTTTCCAACGCACCCTGGTGGACGAAGGCGTGCTTAACGACGCCCTCATCGAACAGATCGACACCGAGGCGCGCGCCGAGGCCGATGCCGCCGCGGATTTCTCCGAGGCAAGCCCCTACCCGACTGTCGAAGACATCCAGAAAGACGTCTACTGGGAGGTCGACCACGCCGACAAACGCACGTCCGAAGGCCGCCTGTTCTTCGACAACTGACCTGCGCTCCGCACCCCTTCATCCGTTTTCACGCCGAGATCTCCACGATGCCTCTCATCACTTATCGCGAAGCCATCCGCCACGCCCTCGCCGAGGAACTCGAGCGCGATGCCAACGTCGTCGTCATGGGCGAAGAAGTCGCCCAGTTCAACGGTGCCTACAAGGTCACCGAAGGTCTGCTCGCACGCTTCGGCCCGAAGCGCATCGTCGACACGCCGATCAGCGAAGCCGGCTTCATTGGCATGGGCATCGGCGCCTCGATGCTCGGCATCCGCCCCGTGATGGAGCTGATGTTCTGGTCGTTCTACTCCGTCGCGTTCGACCAGATCCTCAACAACGCCGCCAACGTCCGCTACATGAGCGGCGGTAAGATCAACTGCCCAATCGTCGTCCGCGGTCCCGCCAATGGCGGCACCAACGTCGGCGCCACCCACTCGCATACGCCGGAGAACGTGCTCGCCAACCATCCGGGCGTGAAGGTGGTCGTCCCGGCCACCGCCGCGGATGCCAAGGGCCTGCTCAAGTCCGCCATTCGCGACAACGACCCGGTCTTCTTCCTCGAGAATACGCTGCTCTACGGCGAAAAGGGCGAGGTTCCGGAGGGCGAACACGTCGTTCCGCTCGGCAAAGCCGACGTGAAGCGCGAAGGCACCGATCTCACCATCGTCACCTACGGACGCTCCGTCCTGCACTCCCTCAAGGCCGCGGAAGTCCTGGAGAAAGAACACGACCTCTCAGTCGAAATCGTCGATCTGCGCTCCATCCGTCCCCTCGATATCGACACCGTGCTGAAGTCGGTCGCGAAGACGCACCGCGTGCTGATCGTCGAGGAACAGAAGCCGTTCGCCAGCGTGGGATCGCAGCTCTCCGACATGATCCAGCGCATGGCCTTCGACGAACTCGACGGTCCGATCCATCGCCTGTCGACGGTCGACGCGCCCGCGATCTACAGCCCGCCGGTCGAAACCGAACAACTGCCGAATCCCCAGCGCGTGCTCAAAGCGGCGTTGGCGGCCGTAAAGTAAGAAGCCGGAAAGACGGGGTTGAACCGACGCCTGCCAGCCACGCCCTCCGTCTCCTTCCTCCTTCATCATTCATAATTCACCCTTTCCTTCTCCCCATGGCCGAAATCATCGAAATGCCCAAACTCAGCGACACCATGACGGTGGGCACGCTGGTCAAATGGCTCAAAAACGAAGGCGACGCCGTTAAGGCCGGCATGATGCTCGCCGAGGTCGAAACCGACAAGGCGACCATGGAGCTGGAGTGCTTCTTCGATGGCACGTTGCTGAAGATCTTCGCTCCGGCCGGCTCGCAGGTCGCCATCGGTGAGGCGCTCTGCGCCGTCGGCAAGCCCGGCGAATCCGTGCCGACGCCGAAGAGCAAGAGTCCGGCCGCCGCTCCGGCCAAAGCTGAACCTGCCGCTGCTCCGGCGGCGCCCGTCGCCGCCCCGGCTCCGGCGGTGGCCGCGGCCCCGGCCGAGCCGGCCCCGGCAACCACGGCCGGAGGGCGCGTCAAGATTTCGCCCCTCGCCCGAAAACTGGCCGCCGAAAAGGGACTCGATCCCGCCCGGATCACCGGCTCCGGTCCCGGAGGTCGGATTGTGCGCGCGGATGTCATCGCCGCGGAGAAGAACGGCTCCGCCAAACCCGGCGCGGCCAAGGCGGCTAACTTCAGCGGCGGTTCACTCGTCAACAAGGGTCCGGTGCAGGAGGATCGTCTCGTCCCCGTCTCCACCATGCGTGGCGTGATCGCCAAACGCATGGTCGAGTCGACCACGACGATCCCGTACGTCTATCTCGACATCGAGATCGACGCCGAGCCGTTGCTGGCGCTGCGCCAGCAGCTCAACACCGGTCTCGAAAAGGAAGGCGTTAAGCTCTCCGTCAACGACTTCGTGCTCAAGGCCAGTGCCGAGGCCCTGCGCAAGGTTCCGACCGTGAACTGCTCGTGGGAAGGCACGCACATCCGCCATCACGGCGCCGCGCACGTGGCGTTCGCCGTGGCGCTCGAGGACGGCCTGATCACCCCGGTGATCCGCGACACGCACCTGAAGAGCGTTTTCCAGATCAGCGTCGAAGCCAAGGCCCTCGGCAAGAAGGCCAAGGAGAAGAAACTCGCTCCGGCCGACTACACCGGCGGCACCTTCTGCGTCTCGAATCTCGGCATGATGGGCATCCCCAAGTTCACCGCCATCATCAATCCGCCCAATGCCGCCATCCTCGCGGTCGGAACCACCGTGGCCAAGCCTGTGGTGAAGAACGGCCAGATCGTGGCCGGCCAAACGCTGACGATGACCCTGAGCTGCGATCATCGGGTATTCGACGGCGCGGTGGGCGCGCAGTACCTCGGCGCTCTCAAGCAGCTGCTCGAAGCGCCGGCCCTGCTGCTCGTCTGAGCGAGCCGAAGCTCCCGTCCTTCAAGCGCGCCGCACCCGGCGCGCTTTTTTTGTATCCACGCCGGTCCGACAACGGGCTGCTATTTCCACATCAACAGCAGGCCCGACCGCCGCGCGAAGAGAACCCGGCCCACCACGCGGAAGAATCCCCAGAGTCGCTCGAGCCAGAGCCGGCCGCCCGACGGGTGGCGCAGAAAGTCCCGCCGAAACAGGCCTCCGCTCACCTGGCGAGGCAGCGGCAGATAGAGCGCACGCCGGAAGCCCACCGCCCGGCCGAGACGCCAGACTTTGCCCGGCGGCATCTCCTTCTCGTGCACGCCATACACGGACACGGCTTCACGCGCACCGGGCGTGCGATGATGGCCCGCCCCGGGTTCAAAGGCAAAGACGACACCGCCCGGCTTCAGCGCACGGTAAGCGGTGCGCAGGGCCGCCGTTTCGTCCTCGGCATGGTGGAGCGCATCGTAGAACAACACATAGTCGTAGATCGGCTCGGGCGCGAAGCTCTCGTAATCGGCCGCCACGTAGCTCAGCCGTGGCAACTCCTCCCTCGCCGCGATCTCGCGCGCGGCGGCAATGGCCTCCTCCGCCAGATCGACCCCGGTGACGTCGTGCCCGGCGCGGGCCAGAAACAGCGAGGTCCAACCCGTGCCACATCCGAGGTCGAGTACGCGCCGGGGCGGCGGTTCCATCATCGCCAGCAACGCACCGAGATCCGCGAGGTACTTGCCGCACTCCGCGTCGGAGAACGGCTTGCCGCGCGCATGCGCCCGACCGGCCTCACCGATGGCGCGATAGTAGGCTTTTTCCCCCGCCTTGGGGTCGGGCGCGGTTGAACTCATGCCGGATCAGTACGCGGCGCCTCCACCCGGGTCGCAAGTCCACTTTCAAATCCCATGAGTGGGGCCCATCCCGGTCCCGCTAGGCATCGACCACGCAAGGAGGATTGCCCCACCCGGCGACGCCGCCTTCACTCTCCGGTCATGTCCGCTCGCAGCACCGACAAGAAACCGTGGCCGATGCGCTGGGTGATCCTGGCCATCCTGCTTTGCATCATCCCGTACACGTGGATCACGCTGCGCTATCGCAAACCCGGTC
>ERZ1066133.874-NODE-874-length-10710-cov-7.195777_pt1 | contig 10710 bp, 8 predicted proteins | sample MGYA00382780_ERZ1066133 | MGnify/ENA primary metagenome ERZ1066133 (study PRJEB33369, sample SAMEA5778363) | biofilm metagenome | biome: Industrial cooling water; feature: Water cooling tower basin; material: Biofilm | place: United Arab Emirates | collected...
TCATAGGACAATTGTGAACTTGCTAACAGATCAAATTGAGTTTGCAAATGTGATTATCTTGAATAAGACCGACCTAGTAACTGAAGGTCAAGTGGGGATGATAAAAGCTTTGATTAAAAAGTTAAATTCTGAAGCTCAAATCATTACTTCATCATTTGGTAAAGTTCCTCTCAATCTAATTCTAAATACTGGGTTATTTGATTTTGATAAAACCTCTCAGAGTGCTGGCTGGATAGAAGAATTAAATAAAGGTTATCATACACCCGAAACTGAAGAATATGGAATTACCTCTTTCGTTTATAGAAGTAGAAGACCATTTCATCCTGAAAGATTTTGGAATTACATAAATGAAAACTGGCATGCAAATATTATTAGAAGTAAAGTTCTATTCTGGCTTGCATCAAGAAAAAATGAGGCTTTAAATTGGAGCCAGGCAGGGGGAAGTTTAAAAGCAGATAAAGCGGGTGTTTGGTGGTGCAGCATGCCTTATAGTGAAAGAATTCAATATCCTGCATTTGTTGAAAACCAAGAGCTTATTGAAAAGAAATGGGATAAGCGATATGGCGACAGAGAAAATGAATTGGTCATTATTGGTCAGGATTTGGACAAGGCTGTCATTATACAAGAACTAGAATCTTGTTTATGTAATGCAAATGAAATTGAGTTAATGGAAAAAGGAGGCTCTTTTAAAGACCCGTTTCCTTGTTAATGGAATTAACCTTTTTCAAAAGTGGATTTTTGTACATTTGATGAAAATAAATACGTATGGCTTTGTTTAAATCAGGAAATCCAACTTTATCAGAGAAAATATTTGATAAAGCGCAAACCTTGGGTGATCGCTCAGCAGGTGTTATGAGCGTTCGTGGTACTATGAATAAATTTGGTTTCTTATTAGCAATGGTAATTGCTTCTGCTTCTTATTCATGGCATTTATTTGAAGCGGGAAAAGCACCTACTATGACCATTTTAATGATAGCAGGCGCAATTGGAGGTTTGGTTGCTGCTTTAGTAGTAGTATTTAAGCCAAATTGGGCTCCCTTTGTAGCTCCAGCATATGGAATTTTGCAAGGTTTTTTTGTTGGTGGCATTTCAGCTATTATTAATGATGCTATGTCAGAAAAGTATCCTGGTATTGTTATGCAAGCTGTTGGATTAACTTTTGGTGTGGCTATTGCCATGTTTGCTATGTATAATGCACGAATTATTCAGCCTACACAGAAGTTCAAGTCAATTGTTATTGCTTCAACCATGGGTATTGCAATATTTTATTTCATTACCATTTTATTGAATTGGTTTGGCGTATCTGTGAGTTTTATGTACGACAGTAGTTGGTTGAGTATTGGAATTAGCCTATTTGTTGTGGTAATTGCCTCATTGAATTTGATCTTGGATTTTGATATGATTGAACAAGGCGCTGCTCAGGGAGCTCCAAAATTTATGGAGTGGTTTGGTGCATTTGGATTATTAGTTACTATTGTTTGGCTCTATATAGAAATGTTGAAATTGCTAAGTAAACTAGGAAGCCGCGATTAAAGATATAGCCGCCTTTGGGCGGCTTTTTTGTTCCTTGCATCTTGCTGTTTATCTTTAACTAAATTGAGGTTATGTTCTACAATAGGAAGAAACTATCAGACCAAGAATTATTGTCTATATATAAAGCATTGTTGCTTCCAAGAATGATTGAAGAAAAAATGCTGGTATTACTTCGACAAGGTAAAATTAGCAAGTGGTTTAGTGGAATTGGACAAGAAGCAATTTCGGTTGGTGCAACGCTTTCGCTTCGACCAGACGAGTGGATGATGCCATTGCATAGAAATCTGGGTGTGTTTACAACCCGTCAGATGCCTTTATCGAAGTTATTTCGTCAATGGCAGGGAAATCAAGATGGTTATTCAAAAGGGAGGGAAAGAAGTTTTCATTTTGGTTCTGCTGAACATCATATATGCGGCATGATTTCGCATTTGGGTCCTCAGCTTACTTTAGCAAATGGTGCTGCACTTGCGGCCCAATTAAAGGGTGAGAGCAAAGTTGCTTTGGCATTTACTGGCGACGGTGGGACAAGTGAAGGTGATTTTCATGAGGCATTGAATGTCGCTGCAGTATGGGATTTACCTGTCATTTTTATTATTGAAAATAATGGATATGGATTAAGTACGCCTGTAAATGAGCAATACAGGTGTAAGTCATTAGTTGATCGCGCGAAGGGATATGGAATGGAAGGTGTTCAAATTGATGGTAACAATGTGTTGGAAGTGCTTGATACCATTAAAGGTGTGCGCGACTATTGTATTTCTCATCAAAAGCCTTATTTAATTGAGTGTATGACCTTCAGAATGCGTGGGCATGAAGAAGCTAGTGGCACCAAATATGTTCCTAAAGAGTTGTTTGAACAATGGGCAGAAAAAGATCCTGTTAAGAATTATGAACAGTTTATTATAGAAACGAAAGTCATTGATCAACAAGGAATCGAAGCAATTAAAGAGGAAATTAAAATGTACATTGAACAGGAGCTGGAAGATGCTATGAAGGCAGCTCCAACTGTTATTAATACCCATGATGAACTAAAAGATGTATATGCCCCACACACTCGTGAAGAGGGTATTGTACCTGTTATTAAAAATGAATTGTCAACTGAGTCTGATAAGGGTGTACAAGAAAAGCGCTTTATCAATGCCATACAAGACGGATTGAAGCAAAGTATGGAAATGCATGGCAACCTCATTTTAATGGGGCAAGATATTGCTGAATATGGCGGTGCATTTAAAATTACTGAAGGTCTTCTTGAAAAATATGGCCGCAAACGGGTTAGAAATACGCCACTTTGTGAGAGTGCTATTTTGGGTGCAGCACTTGGATTGAGCTTGGAAGGATTTAAAAGTATGGTTGAAATGCAGTTTGCTGATTTTGTTTCTGTAGGCTTCAATCAAATTATCAATAACCTAGCTAAAATTCATTATAGATGGGGACAATCTGCTGATGTGGTTGTTCGCATGCCAACAGGAGGTGGAGTAGGTGCAGGTCCTTTTCACAGTCAAAGTAATGAAGCTTGGTTTGTGCATACACCCGGATTAAAAGTTGTGTATCCATCCACACCACACGATGCTAAAGGGTTGTTAATTGCAGCTATCGAAGATCCTAATCCTGTCATGTTTTTTGAGCATAAGGCTTTGTATAGAAGTATTTCTGGTTGGGTGCCTGATGCTTATTATGAAGTTGAAATTGGTAAAGCAAGAGTGGTACAAGAAGGTGATGATTTAGCTATTATAACTTATGGCTCTGGCGTTCATTGGGCAATGGAATACGCTTCTTCTCATCCAGATGTTTCCTGTTATATTTTAGACTTACGTTCTTTACTTCCGCTCGACTATGATGCTATTCGTGAAGCAGTTCAATCGACTGGTAAAGTACTCTTATTGCATGAGGACACTTTAATTGGCGGCATTGGTGGCGAACTTTCAGCCTGGATTTCTGAACATTGTTTTACTTATCTAGATGCACCTATAGTACGCTGTGCGAGTTTGGATACACCTGTACCATTTAGTATTGAGTTGGAACAGCATTTTTTAGCTAAACAACGCTTGCAGCATTCCGTTGAAAAATTAATGGCCTATTAGCTGTGTTAGTTCTTGAATAAATCGGTCGAAATGTGGATGAGCATGATTGGTTAGAACAATGATGGTATAACCTGCATCTAAGTAGCGAATAAACTGCGATTTAAACCCCGGATTGTCGCCATTATGCGATACAATTCTGCCAAGTTTTGGGTGTTTTTCAATGTCCCATCCAAATCCATACATATAAGATTTGCCACTATTTAGCTTTGCTGGTGTAAACGCTTTATCTTGACTTGCTTGGGTTAATACTTTGTTAGCTCTTAATGCTTGATCCCATTTCCATAAATCTAATAAACTGCCACTTACTCTTCCCGGTCCTTTCCGATTACCTAGCCAAATGGTATAATTAAATTGAATCATGGAATCTGCTGATTGGTACCTTTTTTCTGGTTGATTCCAAACGTAGCCTTTTGTAAAATTTGAAATAGTAGATCTTTCTGCTGGAGTTCTTAAGGCTGCAGTTTTCATTTTAGATGGAAGAAATATGCCACTATCTAGTAACGTTCTAAAATCTTTCCCTGAGGCTTTTTCAGCTATACTAGCAAGAAAAATATATCCGGTATTGCTATATTCATAGGTTGCTCCAGGTTGAAATAAAATGGGAGGTTGATATTTATTTAAATACTCAAGTATATCGTTATTATCTGCAATTTTTGACTTGTCCCAAAACATACTCATCACTTGCTGATAGTCGGGTAAGCCACTTGTATGTTGTAATAAGTGACGAATTGTGATGTTTTTATAGGGCGACTGAATGTACCAATGCACACTATCATCTACAGTTAGTTTCCCATTCTGTTCTAGCATTAGAATAACAGAAGCCGTGAATTGTTTGCTAACAGACGCATACTCAAATAAATCCTTCTTCTTGATTTTCTCATTTCTTGCTCTATTGCGCAAGCCCACTGTGCTGTGATAAATGATTTTCCCTTCATGTCCAACTAGTACAGCAATACCCATCTCTTTTTCACTATTCCATTTTTCAAGTAGTGTTTTGATATTTTTTTTAAGTTGATTGTGAGATGCTTGTTGGCCATTTGTTACTCCAACAAGTAAAAGGCAAATAATCAGCCATGCTATTGTAAACTTAAAGCTCTTTTTCATGAATTTTATTTTACAGATTATTTGCTTTTTTCAAGACTTGTCCATTTCTCAAGTTAGTATGCTTTCCATTTTCAAGAGTTATTTGTCCATTTACCAAAACCCATTGAATACCTATTGAATATTGGTGTGGTTCAGTAAAAGTCGATTTGTCTATAATAAGATTTTCATCAAATATCACAAGGTCAGCTGCAAATCCTGGTAAGATGAAACCTCTATCTCGTAAGTTGAATTTTTGTGCAGGTAGTGAAGTCATTCTGCGAATGGCTTCTTCAAGTGCTAACACTTTTTTCTCACGTACATAATGTCCTAATACCCTGGCATTCGTACCATAGCCTCTTGGATGTGGCACACCTTCACCAAATATTCTAATACTTGCATCACTAGCAAACATATTGAACGGATATTTCATAAAGTACTCAATATCCCCTTCACTCATTCCATGAAATACCATAGAAGGATTTCCTTGTTTCATAATATCAAGAATAGTCAAGGCTTCTTCTGATGCTTTATGCTTCCTGCCTAATAACAAATTTATTTCTTCAATACTTTTTCCTTGAAATCGTGCATCTGGTGTAAACTGTGCAACCACTGCATAACTCCAATGCTTTAATTTTCTTTTTTTCAACTTTGCCAGCATGTATTCAATGATATACTTACGTTTAACAGGATCGTCTAGGCGTTTTAGCAAAGAATCTCTTCCATCTGCTAAAACATCGTCGGGTAAAAGTGTACTAAGCGAAGTGCTACTTGCAGTGTATGGATATTGATCAATGGTTACATCTAACCCTTCCGTTCTTGCTTTCTCAACCATGGCCAAGGTTTCTTTGCTTCTCCCCCAATTTTGTTGTCCACTTACTTTAAAATGAGAAATTTGAACAGGAATGGAAGCCGATCTTCCAATATGTAAAGCTTCATCAATGGCTTCGACTACGCGATCGCCTTCATCGCGCATATGTGTAGCATAAACGCCTCCATATTTTCCCGCAATTTTTGCAAGTCGAATAATTTCCTCAGTAGGAGTATAAGCACCAGGTATGTAAATCAGTCCAGTCGATAGTCCAACTGCTCCGTCTTTCATAGCTTGTTCCATGATTGACTCCATTTTTTTCATCTCTTCTTCTGTAGCTGGCCTATTGGCTGTTCCCATTACTGCTTTTCTGATATCGTTTTGTCCAATAAGGCTGGCAATATTTACCGAAATACGCAGGCTATCAATCCATTTAAAATAAGCGCCCATATTTCTGTTCGAAGAACCGCAGTTACCAGCTATAACAGTTGTAACACCATCGTATATAAAGTTGGTAGCAAGTGGATTCCCAGCCTCATTTCCTTCAATATGTGTATGCACGTCAATGAATCCCGGTGCAATAATTAAGTTCTTAGCATCAATGATTTTTTCGGCCTTCCAGCTTTCTAATCGGCCTATAGCCGCAATTTTTCCGTTCTGAACTGCGAGATCTGCTCGATACCAAGAGTTCCCTGACCCGTCAATAATTCGCCCATTTTTGATAATTATATCGGCTTGCTGCGAAATGGACTGCAGAGCCAGTAAAACGCCAAGGGCAGTAGCTATAAATTGTTTCATGCGGCTGTTTCGAAAAAGTAAGTTACAACATCCAACGGGATTCTGAAGACTGAAAGCCGTATTTTTGCGCCCTTATGATGGATAAATTGGAGGCCATTCTGGCCAGATTTGAACAAGTTGGTATTGCTTTAACCAATCCTGAGATTATTGGTAACCCTAAGGAATTCAGCAAATACAGCAAGGAATACCGCTCTTTGGAGAAGGTGGTGCTTCCATATAAAGAGTATCAAAAAGTGCTCAGTGACTATCAGTTTGCGAAAGAGGGCTTGAATAGTCAGGATGAAGACATGCGTGAGCTCGCTAAAATGGAGCTCCCGGAATTAGAAGAGAATAAGGAAAGATTAGAAAAAGAATTGACTCAATTATTGATACCTAAAGATCCTCAAGACGATAAAAATGCGATTCTTGAAATTAGGGCAGGAACTGGCGGGGATGAAGCCAGCTTATTTGCGGGTGATTTATTAGGGATGTACTTGAAATATTGTGCAAAGCGAGGCTGGAAGGCGCAGGTGGTGAGTGAGAGTGAGGGAACTGTTGGCGGATATAAGGAGGTTGTGGTTGAAGTAACTGGAGAGGACGTATATGGCACTTTAAAATTTGAAAGCGGCGTACATCGTGTTCAGCGTGTGCCAGATACCGAGACACAAGGAAGGGTTCATACTTCGGCGGCTACAGTTGCGGTTATGCCTGAAGCAGAAGAAGTTGATTTTGAACTGAAGGAGAGCGATGTGAAAATGGAAACAGCACGAAGTGGGGGATCAGGTGGACAAAACGTAAATAAGGTAGAAACAAAAGTATTTTTAACCCATATTCCTACTGGTACAGTTGTGGTTTGTCAAACTGAGAGAACTCAGTTAGGTAACAGAGAAAAAGCAATGGCAATGTTGCGTACCAAGTTATATGAAGAGCAGGTGAGAAAACAGGAGGAAGAGATAGCACGTCAAAGAAAAACATTGGTTAGTACTGGTGATAGAAGCGCAAAAATTAGAACCTATAACTGGCCACAGGGGCGGGTTACAGATCACAGAATTGGTCATACTTCTTATAATCTAGACGCAGTTGTGAACGGGGATTTGGACGATTTCATTGAAAAGCTTCAGTTGGCGGAAAACGCTGAGAAGATGGCAAATCAATAGAAATGTAAAACTGGCCAGATTTTTGGTATCTTAACAACATGAAGCCACTTTTATTTATTGCGTCTATCCTAATCGCGCAAGGTTCTTTTGGACAATTGAATTTTACCAATTCAAATTTTTTGCAAGATGGTATGGGACAACCTCTATTTGAGAAAGCTCACATTAATATTGAGGGCAGTCCTATGTACCCAAGAAAATGGTGTACAGCAACAATTGTAATGCCTGGGAATAAAGCATATCCCAATGTATCGTTGAGATATGATTGGGAGAGGCGTATTTGGTTTTTTCCAGGAAAAGAGGCAGATACTGAATTAGAAATTATTGGTGTTCCAGAAAAAGTTGAGTTCGATAAAAACTGCGATGGCTTTAAAGAGTTGAGTGGCCTTTTGAAATCGGGATATCCAGCAATCGATAAAAACGATAAGAATACATTTTATATAGTATTAGCTGAGGGAAAAATATCCTTATTGAAATCATACAAAATTAAAGCAACAGATTCTAAGCCTTATGGAAGCGCTTCTGTAATTAGAACCTATACCCGACAGGAGAGTTATTATATTTATAAAGAAGGGCAGATGTTTTCATTGCAAAAGAACAATGATGCATTTATTGAGCTACTAAAAGATCAACAGGAGCAACTAAAAAGCTACATGACTCAGAAAAAGAAAAATGTGAAACAGGAAAAAGATATGCTCGAATTAGTCCAGTATTATAATCAGCTTTAGTTAGATCATTAGCTTTTAGGTAATGATTGCTGCCATTTCCAAGCAGTATCCATCATAGCTTCTATATCATATTGAATTTTCCAGCCTAATTCATTTACCGCCTTTTCATTGTTGGCATAAATTGCAACTACATCGCCTGCTCTTCTTGGAGCAATTCGATAAGGTAGTTGAACTTTACTCACTTTTTCGAAAGCTTGAATAGCTTCTAAAACTGTGATACCTAGTCCGGTTCCTAGATTAAAAATTTCACAGGGTACTTTGTTGCGCTGTTCCATTAATTGTTCAACAGCAAGTGTATGAGCGCGAGCAATATCACAAACGTGAATGAAATCTCTGATACAAGATCCATCTCTAGTTGGATAATCACTTCCAAAGACTTGCATTTCTGGCAGTATTCCAACAGCTGTTTGTGTAATTACTGGGACCAAATTCAAAGGCTTTCCTATGGGTAATTCTCCCAGTAAAATACTTGGGTGGGCACCAACAGGATTAAAATACCTTAGAAGTGTAGCTTGAATTTTTCCAGTTTGTACAAGGTCTTGAATAATTCTTTCTCCCATTTGTTTGGTTGCACCATAAGGAGATGCAGCCTCTTTCATAGGAAAGTTTTCAGTAACAGGAATTGAGTCGGGATTACCATAAACAGTGCAAGAAGAAGAGAATACAAAATTCTTTACATCAAATTCTACTGACAGTTGCAGTAAATTTATTAGCGATGTAAGGTTATTGTGGTAATATTCTAGAGGCTGATTTACAGATTCCCCAACTGCTTTAAAAGCAGCAAAATGTATGATGCCAGCAATATTAGGGTGCTTTTCAAATATTTTTTTTGTAGCGGAGAAGTCGGTAAGGTTAGTAGTAAAGTTTTCAATTCTTTTGCCGCTAATCTGTTCAATGCCATCAAGGACAGAAGGGTATGAATTTGAGAAATCATCAACACTTACAACTTCAAATCCATGTTCTAGTAAATCAACAATCGTGTGTGAGCCAATATAGCCACATCCTCCAGTCACCAAAATTTTCTTCATGGTGCTAATATACAAATTAGAATGCCATGCGAATTAAATAGTAAACAGCAGCCGCAATACCTGCAGATATAGGGATAGTTAATATCCATGCCCAAAGTAAACTAATGGTTACACCCCAGCGAACGGCTGATAAACGTTTTGTAGCTCCAACACCAATGATTGATCCAGTGATGGTATGTGTTGTACTAACAGGAATACCAAAATGTTCAGAAACATATAAAGTTATAGCTCCAGCAGTCTCTGCACTTACACCCTCCAACGGAGTAACCTTGGTAATCTTTGTTCCCATGGTTTTTACAATCTTCCATCCACCACTTAATGTACCAAGTGCAATGGCAAGAAAGCTACAAAATGGAACCCAAGCGTACTGATTCACAAACTCATTAAAGGTTAAATCAATACCAAGTTGCTTGTTATAAAAAATAAGCGCTGCCCCAATAATACCCATCACTTTTTGTGCATCATTTCCACCATGACCTAAACTAAATGCAGCAGATGAAACAAGCTGCAATCTTTTAAACCAAGTTTCTGCTTTATAGGGATTACTGTTCTTACATATATGCACAATAAGTATGGTTATAACAAATGCTATAAACATACCTATAAGTGGTGCAAGAAAAATGAATGCAAAAATTGGCGCAACAACACTCATCTTAATGACATCTGTCCAATGAGTTGTAAATACACCTGCATGAGCAATAGCAGCACCCATAAAGCCCCCAATAAGTGTATGAGAAGATGAGGAAGGAATACCAAACCACCATGTTAAAAGGTTCCAGGTAATAGCAGCAATGAGACCAGAAAATATTACTTCTAAAGTTATAAAGTTCTCCTGCACCGATTTCGCAATTGTATTACCAATTTTGAATTCTCCTATTATGTATTTCGAAATGAAAAAGGCTGCAAAATTGAATACTGCTGCCCAAAGAACAGCTTGAAATGGAGTAAGAACTTTTGTACTTACAATAGTTGCAATGGAATTGGCAGCATCGTGGAATCCATTGATGTAATCAAATATAAAAGCCAGCGCTATAATGAGAACTAGGAGGGTAAACATAGTTGGGGTTGATTTTCACTAATACAACAAAGCAGCCTTTATATGGCTGCTCATTTATTTTATGCGTATTTAATGATAATAGATTCAATTACGTTACCTGCATCTTCACATTTATCTGTTGCAAGTTCCATAACTTGATAAATTTCTCTTTTTTTAATGACTTCTTTGAAATCATGTTCTAATTCAAAAAGTCTTTCAATGGCCTGATCAAACACATCGTCAGCTTGATTCTCAATGCTATTTACACGGACCAAAGATTCAGTCATTTCTCTCAGGTTCTTCATGTTTCTTAAACCTAGAACCGACTTCTTGATTTCAATTGTGCCTGCAAGGATAAGATCTGCCATTTTTTTAATGCATTCATCATCCGTATTAACCCTGTAAAATGCAATTTTTTTAGATGTTGAAAATATATAATCTGCAATATCATCGAGCGCGCTAGCTAAATAATGTATGTCTTC
>ERZ1066133.875-NODE-875-length-10683-cov-7.620060_pt1 | contig 10683 bp, 6 predicted proteins | sample MGYA00382780_ERZ1066133 | MGnify/ENA primary metagenome ERZ1066133 (study PRJEB33369, sample SAMEA5778363) | biofilm metagenome | biome: Industrial cooling water; feature: Water cooling tower basin; material: Biofilm | place: United Arab Emirates | collected...
GGATGGGAGCGCGGTGGTCGCCGTTCTTGTAGACGCGGTGGCCGAAGCCCATGAGCTTGCGCTTCTCCGCATAGGCCTTCTTCATGAAGTCTTCGATCGAGCCCTTGCCGCTCTCGATGAAGGTGCGGATTTCCTTGAGCATTTCCATGGCGGCCTCGTTGGCGCCGCCGTGGAGCGGGCCCTTGAGGGCGGCGATGCCGCCGGTGACGGCGCCGTGCATGTCGCTGAGGGTGCCGGCGATGCAGCGGCTGGTGAAGGTGCTGGCGTTGAAGTCGTGCTCGGCGTAGAGGATGAGCGAGACGTCGATACAGCGGGCGTACTCGGCGGGCGGCTTGGTGCCGGTCATCATGTAGAGCAGGTTCGCGGCGTGGTCGAGGCTGGGGTCGCCGCCCTTCTCCTGGCCGACGATCGGCTTGCCATCGATGATGTTCTGCATGTGCCCGATGATGCTCGGGGTCTTGGCGAGCAGGCGCTTGGCCTTGCGGAGATTGGCGGCTCCGGAGTTGTCCTGGCAGTCCTTGTCGAGGTGGCCGAGGATGGAGACGGCAGTGCGGAGCACGTCCATGGGCACCGCGTGGCCGGTCATCAGCCACGGGCCGGCGGTCTTGAGGAAATCGACCACGGGCGAGGGCAGCGGACGCTCGGCGACGAGTTCGGCCTTGAACGTGGCGAGCTCGGCGGGGCTGGGCTTATGGCCAACGAGCAGGACGTGGGCGACTTCTTCGAAGGTCGCATGCTCGGAGAGGTCGTGGATCTCGTAGCCGCGGTAGAACAGGCCGCCCTGCTCGATCGAGCAGATGCTGGTTTCACCGGCGATGACGCCTTCGAGGCCCTTGGCGAACGCTTCGGAAGATGTGGACATGCGAGCCCTTTCGTTGGAAAGGGAGCATAGGGGAACCTCGGGCGATTCGGCGGCCTCAGCGGTAGCGGTTGATGAGGTCGATGACCTGGTTCTGCCGCGGGTCGAGCTGGACGCTCAGACGCAGGTGCTTGAGGCCCTCGGACCGGAAGTCGTCGTTGGCCCGCTTGGCGAACTCGTACTCGTTGAGGAGGCAGACACCGATGCCGGTGTGTCCGGGGGCGTAGTTGGGGTCGATCTCGACGGAGGTGCGGAAGGCCTTGAGGGCCTCGTCGAAGCGGCCGAGGCGGAAGTGGGCGAAGCCGGTGCGCTCGTAGGCGGCGGCCGAGGGCTGGATGCGGATCACCTGGTTCAAGGTGTTGAGCATCTCATCGAAGCGCCCGATCTTGCCGAGGCTGTTGGCGAGGTTCAGCAGCAGCGGCGGGGAGAGCTCGACGAGCTCGAGGGCCTGGCGGTACTCGTTCACCGCGTCCTGGTGGCGGTTGAGCGTGCTGTAGATGGAGCCGAGGTTGGCGTGGGCGGGGCCGCTCTTGGGGTTGATCTGGACGGAGCGCTGCGCGAAGGGCAGCCCGCTGCTGGCCTCGCCGAGCTGGAGATAGGCGGTGGCAACGTTGAGGTTGGCCTCGAAGTCGCTCGGGTTGATCTCGAGCGCCTTGATGTACGCCTTCACAGCCTCGTGCAGGCGGTTCAGGAGCTGGAGCATCAGGCCCTGCTTGTAGCGGGGCTCGAAGCTCTGCGGCATCAGGTCCGCGGCCTGGCCGAAGCGCACGGCGGCGGATTCATAATCGCCCTGCTCGCGGTAGATCTCGGCGGCTCCCATATAGGCGCTGGGCAGGCTCGGGTTGTTCTCGATCGCACGCTCGAACTCGACGAGCGCGGGGCGCTTCATGCCCTGGGCAAGGAGCTTCTGAGCGCGGTCGAGGGCCTGGTCGGCGACGGTCTGCTTGGTGCGGGGTGCGTCGGGCACGTCGTTCACGGCGCGGCTCGTCTGGGTGTTCCCGGAAGAGCTTGTGCCGCCGGCGCAGCCAGCCAGCAGCGAGCAAGCCAGCGCGAGGCCGAGGGTGACCGAGCCGGCGGCGCTACTGCCGAGTGCCGGGATGCGATGAAGAGAGGTGCGGGTCTTGGTAGTCATGACTTCCTTGGATCGGCTGTTTACCGGGGCCTTCTGGACCTCGACTTTTTGGACTTTGTTTGATTCTTCGCTGTCGAAGTCTTGCCGGCGAGGGTTCGCGTCGGGTTGGCCGCAGGTTTCTTCCTTGACGGGGCCGTCGGTAAAGCCGTTTTCTTCCTGGGTTTGGAGCGGCTCGTCGCGTTTCTGGGAGGGGCAGTGTCGGGGGCTTTTGAGGCTCTGGCTTCGCTCCGAGGCCGGGTGCGGGCGGGGCTTGAGGTCGGCTGAGGTGCTGGTGGCTTTGCCGAGCCGTCGATGAGCGAGCGGAGCAGGTAGAGGTTGATGCTGTCCCACGGTCGGCCGCTCCCGTCGTCGCCTTTGGGGGTCTCGAGGATTTTGGGTACGCCGCGAAGCTGCGGGTGGTTCACGATCGCGGCAAAACCGCAATCGGAGAGCGTCTCGGGCGTGGGGTCGGCGAGCGAGCCGCCGATGGTGCCGCGGCCGATGTGGTCGTGGCGGTCGAGGTGTGAGCCGCAGGGGCCTTTGGAGTCGTTGATGTGGAAGGCTTTGAGGTTCGAGAGGCCGCAGATCTGGTCGAAACGATCGAGGGCGGCGTTCGCGCTGGCGCGGGTCCGCATGTCGTACCCGGCGGCGTGCATGTGGCAGGTGTCGAGGCAGTAGCCGATGCGGCTTGAGGCGTTGGTGAGCTCGATGGCGCGGGCGCGGATGGCGGCGAGATCCTCGAATGTGCCGCCGAGTTGAGAACCGGCGCCGACGGTGCCCTCGAGGCACAGCATCGTTCGCATGCCCTTGGTGCGGGCGAGGAGCTCTTTGTACGCCAGCGCGATGCGTTCGATGCCCTGCTCACGCGAGGAAGTTGTGAACGCGCCGGGGTGATGAACGAGGAACGGGATCGACAGCGCCTCGCAGCGCTCGATCTCGATGGTCATGAGATCGATGCTCTTGTGCCAGAGCGTGTCATCGGGTGTGGCCAGGTTGGACAGGTAGCCCGCGTGACTTACGACGCGATCGGTCCAGCCCAGGCGCGTGAGTTCGGCGAGCCACTCGCGCGTCATGCCTGCATCGAGCGGCTTGGTGTGCCACTGCTGCTGGTTCTTGGTGAAGACCTGCACGGTGTCCATGCTCAGGCCGACGGCCTCGGTGAGCGCGTGCACCATCGAGCCGGAGATGGAGAGGTGGGAGCCGAACATGCGGAGCTCTCGCGGGAGTGATGTGGGCGAAGGTTACGCAGGGGAAGTGGAGCAGTGGAGCAGTGGGGCAGTGGGGGAGTGGGGGAGTGGGGCAGGGCAATGCAAGAAGGCAGCCGATCAGGGCTCGGTGAGGACGTGCACCGCGCCGGCGGTGAGATTCTCGACCACCTGCGTCGTGCCGGACGGCCAGCGGATCTCTGTGCGCACGGCGGCTTGGGCATCGCCGAGGCCGAAGTGCTGCTTGAGGTCGCCCTGGCTGCGGAAGCCGCTGCCGGCGTTGACCTCGCGGGTTTGGGTGATCTCTGTGCCGCGGATGACGGCGGTGAGCCGGATGCGTGCCCCGATCGCGGCCCGGTTGGATGAGGTTCCGCGGAGATCGAGCTTGATCCAGTTGCCGGCCGGGGTGTCGTTGCGGAGGAGCTTTGTCCGTTCCCCATCACCGGGCCGCAGCGGCCATTGGCCGACAAGGACATCGATGCGCCCGTCGTTGTCGTAGTCGGCGAGCGCGCACGAGCTCGCGAAGAAGACCTGATCGGTGAACCCGGGCACGTCGATGCGTCGGAACGTTGCCCCGTCGCTGTTGAGATACACGAAGGACCCCGCTCCCCAGTTGGGCACGATGCAGTCGACAATCCCGTCGTTGTTGAGATCGGCCCACTGGATCAGGCCCGCATTGGTCGAGAAGAGGTGCGCATCGCCGAGATTGACGCGCTCGAAACCGCCGGCGGTGTTGCGGAAGAGCAGGGCCGTGCCGCCCTGGGCGCAGGCCATGGAAAGGTCCATCCGGCCGTCGTTGTTGAAGTCCACCCACGACGAGCCGGAGACTGGGAAGGGATTCAGATTGAGCGTGGGGAGCGGAACGTGTGTGAAGTTCGTGCCGCCCGCGTTGCGGAAGAGCCAGGCCTTGCCGGTGTTGTTGGGCGCGAAGACGTCGGGCATGCCGTCGTTGTCGTAGTCGCAGAAGTATGCCCCGCCGGTCGAGGCCTTTCGATCGACGAACGCGTTGCCTCGGACGCGGGTGAAGCCGCCCCTGCCGTCGCCGGTGTAGAGGAACGGCAGATCCGCTTGCGCGTACGCGTTGTTGCAGAGCAGGAGGTCGAGGTGTCCATCGGTGTTGACGTCGGCCCAGACCGACGAGAAGGCGTTGCCCTTGTCGGTGTGCGGTGCGGCGTCGGTGACGATCGCGAAGCGACGATCGCCGAGCCCGCGGGCCAGTACGCCGCCGCTGTCGAGCTGACAGGAGACGAAGCAATCGAGGATGCCGTCGTTGTCGAAGTCGCCCCAGGTGCTGCCGCTGCCGTAGGTGATGGCCTCGGTGAGCGGATTGGTCTCGTCGAGTGTGAAGCCTCCCTTGCCGTCGCCCCAGTAGAGGCGGCTGGGTTGGCGCTGGGGCGGCTTCGAGACGTCGTATCCGGCTGTGACAAGGATGTCGAGATTGCCGTCGCGGTCGAAGTCGGCCATCGTCACGCCGCCGTTGCTTTTGCGATCGGAGGTCAGGTGTCCGGCGTCGACGGGGGAGAGGCGGACCTGCCCGAAGGAGGCGCCGGACGCGAGCACGAGCGGCAGGACAGATGACGTGACGGAAAGTGACTTTGGGCGCATGGGTACACTCCGGAGCGCCCGACGGGCCGCCGCGCCGGACGGGCCGCGGGTGGTCGGGGGCAGGAACGATCGCACGCTGTGCTCGTCGAGCCGTGGTGAAGGACCGTGTATTGGACCGGCAACTGCGTTGCGAGTTTCGGAAATCGGGAAAGTCGCGCATGGCAAGCAGCAACCTTCAGAATCGCGTCGCAGTCGTCACCGGAGCCTCGGCCGGCATCGGCGAGGCCATCGCCCGCGAGCTTGTCTCGCACGGATGTCCGGTGGTGCTCAACGCTCGCCGCCGCGAGCGGCTCGAAGCGCTCCGCAAGGAACTCGGCGACGAGGATGTGGCGATCGCGCCCGGCGATTGCGCGGACAGCGCGGTGATCGAGACCATGCTCAACACCGCCCGCGACACCTTCGGCGGCACCGGCAAGCCGGTCGGCGGATTGCGCGACGCGGATCTGGTCGTCATCAACGCCGGCCGCGGCCTGGGCGGGACAGCGATCACCTCCGACGAATCGCAGTGGGACGACATGATCCGCACCAACATCGTCGCCGCGTCGCGGATGATCCGTGCCGCGGGCAAGCGGATGCTGGCGATGCAGCCCGACCACGCGATCGGGCACGACCCGGAGAAGCACGCGTGGCTGAAGGCACCGCGCGATATCGTGATCCTCGGCTCGGTGGTAGGGCGGCATGTGTCGCCGTTCTCGAGTTTCTATTCGGCAACGAAGGCGGCTATTCAGACGCTCGCGGAGGGAACGCGACGCGAGCTGGGCCCCAAGGGCATCCGCGTGACGCTGATCGAGCCGGCATTCGTGACCAGCGAGTTCCAAGGCGTCGCGGGGTACACGACGGCGTGGTATCAGTCGATGGTCGAGAAGTTCGGCCCGATGCTGATGCCGCAGGATATTGCGAGGTTGGTGGCGTTCGTCGTGAGCCAGCCGGCGCACGTGCATCTGAGCGATGCGTTGATCCGGCCGACGAGGCAGGAGTATCCGTAACTACTTGGTCAGCCTTCCCCCAAGACCACGCATCGCCATGCGCGAGCGCTGTCGCCATCGGGGTTCAGCTTTGCGAGTGCTTGGTCGTAGAACGGCTCCCAAGTCCACGACTCGGGTCCGACACAACCAAGCCGAGACCAGCGGCTCATGAAATCGGTGAAGTTGTCACCGAGGCGTTGGCCGTGTCCACTGCCGGGGTAGTGGCCCTCGTGGTTGAGGTAGATCACGGGCGGGTCGTCGCTCGGGGAACGAAGGTCGAACGCAATCAAGTCTCCGTTCGCGACGTGGATGAACGGCATGGAGTGATGCCACGGAGCATCATGCTCGTTGTTCGGATCTGAGAACACACTTTCGACCCAGCCGCGTCGATGATCTTCGAGCGAGATCACATCCCTGGCGGCGAACTCGAGAAGGCACCATTCGGCACTCGTCAGTTCGGGCGGAAGGATGTCCTTCTTGTTGATGGACCACTGGGCGTTGAAGCCAGCGGAAGCCTTTATCGCGATGTCCCGAAGCGAACGTGGCAACGGGTGCTCGAGTTCTTCTTCAATGGCTCGCAGGTCGTCCTCAGCCAGCGGCGGCAAGACCGTCAATTGCTCATGCTCACCGCCAAGACGGGCGACACCTTCGCCGATCGTGTGAATGTCTCGCATCCACGCGTCGAAGACCGCTGATCCGGTCTGCGGGGCAACACGTCTCTCGGGCTTCTTGCTGAAGGGCCACATGGCCGCAGCATACCCGAAGGAAAGGGGGCGGGGCCTTCTAGGCCCCGGCGTCCGACAGCCTTCGTATCACCGCCTCCAACCCTTCCACCACCCGCGCCATCCGCTCGTAATCCAGCGTTTCCGGCGTGTCCGTCGCCTTGTGGTAGTTCGGGTTGCGGAAGTTCGCTGTGTCCGTGACCATGAGCGCTGGATACCCCATCCGCCAGAACGATGCGTGGTCCGAGCGGCCGATGTCGCGGATCACCGACGGCAACGCCGCACCCTCGCTCGGAAACGCCGCGGCTTCGCGGAACGCGCCGACGCAGCGCTTCACCAGCGCCCGATCATCGAACCGTGACACGAACGCTATGAAGTTCCCGGTGGATGGGTACAACGCCGAGAGCGGCGGCGGGTACTTCTGCGAGTTTGGCTCGTCGCTGTAGTAGCCGAGCATCTCCAACGCCAGCATGGCGACGATCCGATCGCCCGCGGCTTTGCATGTCTCGGCGTAGATCCAGCTCCCCATCTCGGGCGTGCCTCCGGTCGGGAGCTCTTCGTTGGGGAAGAGCACGAAGCGGATGGTGCGTGCCTGAGGTTTGCCGGCGAAACGCTTCGCGAGGGCGAGCACGCCGGCGCAGCCGCTGGCGTTGTCGTCGGCGCCGGGCGAGCGCTGTGTCGTGTCGTAGTGGGCTCCGATCACGATGATCTCAGTCGCGCGTGTGGCGTCGGAGCCGGGCAGCGTTGCTTCCAGATTCGGCGTGCCCGCGCCCTTGCTCGGGAAGGAGTGGTCCCTCACCTCGTAGCCGTACGAGGCGAGCTCGGTCTTCAGATACAGCGCGGCGGCGGCGAGTTCCTTGGGGTGGTAGATGCTGCGTTTGCCGACGTCGGACGCGAGCCGGATGACCTGCGACTTCAACTCCGTTGCGAGTTCGCTCTGGGCCTCGGTCAACGCAGGCAGTGGACCGCGGTGGCTCACTCCGGGCATGTTGATCATCAGTTGCCACGCGGTGGCGAGCGCGGCGATCGCGAGGAGTGCGATGGAAGCAAGGAACGCGCCGAGGATGCGGAACCAGCGGCGTTTGCGGGGGGGCTGCATGCGTGCAGGGTACCGAAACGGTGCGGGGGCTGACTCCGAGCCGCGGGCTTCAGCCCGCGCGGGAAGTGTGCGGGAGTACAGAGGGGATTGTTGCGGGAAGCGGATGCGAGCGAGCTCCCGCGAGACACGGCGTCGACCAACGAAATCCCGCGCGGGCTGAAGCCCGCGGCTCGGAAGGGGAAGCCGGCATCGCCGATCACGGGCAGAGCAATGCGTCGTACGCGACGGCAAAGACTGTAAAGTCGCCGTCGTCGACGTACCCGTCGTGGTTCAGGTCGGCGAGGCAGTCTGGCGGCATCGCGACGTCCGCGCAGTCGAGCACGTTGTACGCGGCGGCGAATGGCGAGAAGTCGGCGTCGTCCACCAAGCCGTCGGCGTTGAGATCGGCCGGGCAATCGCTTAGAACATGCTCAAACGCCCCGCGGTCGATAGCGCCGTTGCGGCGTGGGAGTCCTGCGAGATCGAGCGGATAGTCGGGCAACACCGAGTTGTCGCCGCTGTTGATGCACAGCGATCCGACGCCGAGGCGGTAATTGCCGCCGAGCGGGTTCGCGAAAAGTGGGCTGTGCGCGTTGTTGTTGACGCCGCCGAGCGATCCGGTCCAGCCTTGGACGCTCGAGTATCGTGTGGCGCCCCCGGTGGCACCGAAGTAGACGAGGTTTCTGTCTTGCGTGCCGGTCAGGCCGCCGCTGTTGCCCCAGATCACCGCGTTCGTGAACGAAGCCGCTGCGAAGTACACGGTAGCGCCGCCGGTGGAGAGGCCGGCGCTGTTGCCCGCGATCGTCGTGTTGTCGATGGTCGCGTTGCTGGCGTTGGCGATCCAGATGCCGCCCGCGTCCGAAGCGGCCACATTGTCCGAAACGAGCGAGTTTCGCACGCTGATGCCGGAGTTGTTGACATCGATGCCGCCGCCGTTGAAGGCGGTCGCGGTGTTGCGGCTGACGCGGCTGGTTGTCAGGCTGATCGTGCTCGCGTCGCTGGCGATGGCGCCTCCCCATGCCGCCGAATTGTGCGTGAGGCGTGCGCCGTCTATTGCGATCGTCGACCCGCCGTACGCGGCAAGCGCTCCGCCGCCGCCGGTCGCAGTGTTGCTGTGGAAGACGCTGTTCTGCACCCGCACGCTTGAACTGGCGTCGGCGAGCAGGCCGCCGCCGTAGCCGGCGCGGTTACTCGTGAACGTGCAGTTTGCGATCGTGGGGGAGGCGTTGCTGAGGAAAACACCCGCGCCGGAGAAGTCCGAGTACCCGCCCGTGATGGAGAAGCCATCCAGGCGTGCATTGGACGCGACGTCGTAACCGGTCACGACGGAATAGGCGTTGTCGGTTGCGTCACCGATTGTGCCGATGTTGCCGTCGAGTGTGGAGGTCCAGACGCCGAGCGTGCGCTGGGCGAGCGAGGTCTCGCCGCCGCCGGGGCGGGACTTGCCGCGGAAGCCACCGTAGATCGAGAGGCCGGAGCGGAGCGGGAAGCTGTTGGCGCGAGCGGTGGTGCCGGAGCCGGGCGTGTAGCTGCCGCCTGCGACCCAGACCTGCGAAATGTTCGAGCACTTCAGGCTCGAAACGAAGAGGATCTCGCCGAGGTCGCCGCCGGCGTTGGCCCACGTGCGGCCTTCGCCGGGTCCCGGCGTGCTCGCGTCGGCGAACCGCTTTTCCTCGCATTCGTCGGGGCGGCAGTCGCCGTTGGCGTCGGCGCTCAGCAGCGTGGCGATGTCCGTGGCGTCGTCGATGCCGTTGGCGTTGCAGTCGGTGATCCCCGCGGCGTCGCGGTAGTTGGCGAGCGTCCAGCGGGTCTGCTGGATCATCAGCGCGTCGTACGCGGCCCGAGGCTGTCCGACCGGCACTCCGGCGGGCTTGTTCGTGCCGGGCGCGACGATGTTGGGATTCGAGAACATCGGCAGCCGGATCGTGCCCGGGTAGGACATGATCGTGCCGTAGGTCTGGCCGTTGTGGATGAAAGAGTGCCCGCGGGCGTACGACGTCGGGGCCGTTGCATCGTTCTCGTAATCATGGGCGCAGCCGAAGTTGTGCCCGATCTCGTGGGCGAGGAGCAGATCGCCGCCGCCGAGCGTGCGCCAGTTCACGCAGGCGAACGCGTCCTTCTGGTCCCAGATCGCCCACCACGCGGCACCGCCGATGAAGCGGGTGTCGTCGATCGCGAGTGCGACGGTGTCGGCCTTGGCGGCGTCGCGGAGCGCGTGCACGTTGTCCATGAATCCGTCGGCAGTGTCGGTGACGCGCTGCAGGTGGTTGATCCAGTCCGGGGCGACTTCGTCGTAGTGCACTTCGGCGTACCCGGCGACGCGGAGCTGGAGACGGTTGACGCCGCCGGTGTTGATGCCGGAGTTGGTGAACGCGCCGTTGGCGGCGTCGATGGCGTTCTGGAACCGAGCCTGGATGTTCGCGGCCCCGCCCGCGGCGTTCTTGGCGAGGGTGGTGTAGACGCAGAGCACGTCGACAATGGACTGGTCGTCGGAGCAGTTGCAGGGCTGGACCGCAGCGACAGCGGTTGCTGCGTGTGTTTCCGTTGTTGATGCGGCGTTCGTGGCTGCGAAGCGCTGCGTCTGCGAAGCGGCCGGTGCTGTCGGCAAGTTGTCGGCGCGTGGGCGATGCTCGCGGAGCGCACGGGCTGGCGTCGCGCGCGCGCTCACGCGATTGTGTTCGACCGGCATACACCGGACGGTGTCTCGAGGCTGGAGTTGCTCTACGCGCACGAGGGCGACGCCGGATCCATCGTCGCGGGCTGCGACGCTTGGTTCGGGCGTGATGGAGTAGATGCCGCGCTCTGTCCAGAAACCCGCGGCGACCACGCCATGCTCGATCGTGATGGTGCCGCTGCCGAAGGCGTCGCCATTGACCGAAACCTGCATCGTCACGCCGGACGGCCGACGCACGACGTGATGCACCGTGAGGTCCAAAGTCAAGTCGCCGAACAGAGGTAGTCGAAAGTTGCTGCCGCGCTCGGTGGGGAGCGCACGCACGGCCAACTCGGCGGGCTCTGATCGGATCGGGCCGCTGTGATCGGCGGCAAACGTCACGCTGGTAAGTGACGCAGACAAAGCGATGGCGTGTGCGCTGAGCCGCGGCATCCAAGCACCATACCACCCGTTGCAACGCTCGT
>ERZ1066133.882-NODE-882-length-10623-cov-7.741011_pt1 | contig 10623 bp, 10 predicted proteins | sample MGYA00382780_ERZ1066133 | MGnify/ENA primary metagenome ERZ1066133 (study PRJEB33369, sample SAMEA5778363) | biofilm metagenome | biome: Industrial cooling water; feature: Water cooling tower basin; material: Biofilm | place: United Arab Emirates | collected...
CTTACTACTTTATTCAATTTCGCCTTTTCTCGTTCCAAGAATATATAGATGTTATGCTTAGGCAAAAGTCGCTTTTAACAGCTATGCTTAGTTTAGCCTTATTAGCAAATGCTTTGGTATTTACACTTTACACCAATTCAAAAAAAGACAAAACTGCAAGGGGTGTTTTTATTTCAACTTGTTTGTATGCAATTCTTGTATTGCTCATTAAATGGCTGTATTAATTAATAGTTGACTTGTATAAAAAAACTAACTTGCTGCTGAATGAAATATTACATCATTGCAGGAGAAGCCAGTGGCGATTTACATGGAAGTAACCTTGTAAAATATCTTCGTCAATTATCCCCTACTAGCACTATTCGTTGTTGGGGGGGCGATCTAATGCAGGCGGAAGGTGCAGAACTAGTAAAGCATTACCGCGATCTAGCTTTTATGGGATTTGCCGAAGTCATTAAGAATCTGCCAACTATTCTTCAAAATATTTCATTTTGCAAATCAGATATTGAGGCTTTTCAACCTGATGCCATTGTATTAATTGACTATCCGGGTTTCAACCTACGCATTGCTGCATGGGCTAAGAAAAAAGGCTTTAAAGTCATTTATTATATCGCTCCGCAAGTTTGGGCATGGAAAGAGAACCGCGTTCGAGCAATGAAACAAAATATTGATCTCATGCTCACCATTCTTCCTTTTGAAAAAGAATTTTTTAAAAAACGATGGGATTGGGATGTGACTTATGTTGGTCACCCTCTCGCACATTTAATTGAAACTTATAAAGCCAACCACTCTGCTGATAAAAGTAAAAAAATCATTGCACTTTTACCTGGAAGTAGAAAACAAGAAATTAAGTTGAAGTTGCCAATTATGCTTCAAGCTAGTAGAGCATTTCCGCAGTTTCAATTTGTAGTTGCACTTGCACCTGGACAAGAAGATTCTTTCTACACAGCATTTCTAAGTGGTTATAAAAACATTCAAACTACTAGAAACACTTATGAACTATTAAACAATGCAAGTGCAGCATTGGTAACAAGTGGAACAGCAACTTTAGAAACTGCTCTTTTCGGAGTACCAGAAGTAGTTTGCTACAAAGGAAGTAACCTTAGCTATCAAATAGCTAAACGTTTAATTAGGATTAAGTTTATCTCGTTGGCGAATTTAATTATGGATAAACCAATTGTTCGAGAATTAATACAACAGGAACTCACTGCCAATAATTTAGTAACAGAATTACAGGATCTTCTATTTAATGAAGATCGAAAAGAAGCAGTCCAAAAGAATTATCAAGAATTGCAAGCCCTGTTACATAGCAACCAAGACGCTTCCTATGAAGCTGCCAAAAGCATCCATCATTTCATGCAATAATTCATCGAAATAAAGGAAGTACAACCTGCTTAATCAAGAAAATAGTCAAGGCGGTTAAAAATAATAAGATAGAAATCCTGTTCATGCCATGCATGTATTTCATCCACTGAGTCACTGGCTCATTCGGATCTCGTTTCTTGATATATAAATATTCAGCAATTTGTTTCCAGATGCCCATAATTTAATTTTTATCATAACAACTAAGTCAACTTAATTGTTAATTTAACACCGAAATTAAAGATATGAAATCATTTTTTTCCTGCTTAATAGCAATCTTACTGATAAAATCTATAAGTGCACAAATTAATCCAGCCTCAATTGATATTGTTCGAGATAAATGGGGTGTACCGCACATTTTCGCCCCAACTGATGCTGCTGCTTCATATGGGTTGGCTTGGGCACATGCTGAAGACGATTTTGCCAGTTTACAGATGGTTGCACTGCCCGCAAAAGGTCTTATGGGGAGGGTTTTAGGAAAAGAAGGTGCTGCTGGTGATTATGCATTCGCACTTTTCAGATGCAGAGAAATTACAGAAGAAAAATGGCACACACTATCGCCTCAGTTTATTGCAATTGCTGAAGCTTATGTTCAAGCTCTTAACGATTACGCAAAAAAACATCCTAGTGAGGTGTTACATAAAAAGCTGTTTCCTATGACAGCTAAGGACTATATAGCATCTTCCGTACTTGCACTAACAGTTTTCAATGGAGCCGACAAAGTGTTACGTTCCATCTTTGCAAATAGAATGCCTACGATTCAAGAGATTGAAGACAAGGGAAGTAATGCTATTGCTGTTCATCCTAAAAAAACAAACACCGGAGAGGCATTTTTAGTAATTAATGCGCATCAACCTAATACTGGCCCTCAAGCTTTTTATGAAGCACATTTATATTCTGATGAAGGCTTAAACATATTAGGTGGATTACTTGCAGGTGGACCAACAGTTTTACATGGAGTGAATGAACATTTAGGTTGGGCTCATACTGTTAATTTAGTTGACCGAGTTGATCAATTTCAATTAAAAATGCATCCAACCAAAAAGTACTATTATGAATTGGATGGCAAATGGTTGAAACTTGAAAAGAAAAAGATTAAGCTACGTATAAAAGGAATTCCAATTGGAGTTGGAAGAGATGTATACTGGAGTGAATATGGTGCAACTATGAAAAATAAACAAGGCTTCTTTTCAATTAGACTGGGTGCAAATATGAAAATAGGAGCTTTGGAACAATGGTATCACATGGGTAAAGCGAAAAACTTTACTGAGTTTTATGAAGTACTTAAAAAGCAAGAGCTTTCCATGTTCAATATCATGTATGCTGATAAATACGACACCATTTTTTATGTCAACAACGGACTCATTCCTATAAGAGATAGTGCTTCAAAATACAATTGGAGAAAAACACTTCCGGGTAATACAAGCGCAACCCTGTGGAAGAGTTTTAGAAAGCTTCAAGAACTGCCACAATATATCAATCCCGTTCCAGGATTTTTGTACAATACCAATCATTCTTCTTTCCAAGCAACAGCAAGAGGCTATAATCTTTCGCCAAGAAATTATCCCAAGCAAGATGGATGGGAAATAAATATTAATAATAGAAGCGAACGATTCCTTGAACTTATGCCAAAAGAAGGTAGCATTTCAATGGATCAGCTAAAATCAATCAAATTTGATATTCAGCTTCCAGAAAAACTACAATACTGGTATGGCATTGATTCTATGTTTTTAATGCAACCAGATTCTGAACCACAGCTTGCAACTTTAATTAACACATTCAAAGCATGGAATAAAAGAGGCGATGCAAATAGTGAAGGTGCAGCAATTTTCTTTTTAACATACCGATTTGTAAGCGATTTAATGGACGGACAAGATGCAAGAAAATTAACCATGTCGGAATGCAGAGCTACTTATCAATATGTATTCGACTACATGATGAAACATTTTAATAGAACAAATATTACTTTAGGAGATTTACAAAAACTAGTTCGTGGTAATCGCGATTGGCCACTTGATGGATTTCAAGATTTACTTGCTCCTCAATGGACTGCACCTTATAAAGATGGCATATTTAAATCAACCGGTGGTGATGGATACATTGTATTTGCAAGATTTCCAAAAGCAGGACTTCCCATTTTAGAAACAGTAAATATGTATGGGGCTTCCGCAAAGCCTAGCAGTCCGCATTTTGCAGACCAAGTTCCCCTATATCTAGAAAAGAAAACAAAAAGCATGACCTTAGATAAAGCAACTATTTATAAAGAGGCAATAAAAGTATATCACCCACAATAACATTAAAAGTGATAGTTGAAAACTAGGTTGAATAACTGCATATTCACACGATTGAACTCGAACCGTTTATTATTGTGTGTATTGCCCCTATTTTGTTTTGCAACCATTAGAAACTGTGCATCTAGCCCTTTCCACCAACCTGAAAATTGGTAGCGCACATCAAAGTTTATTTGACTATAAGATGGCATACCATATTTATTCAATTGTGTATTTAAAACATCTGGCATATCAAACAATCCAGCTGAAAGAATAAATCTCCAGGGTGTTTGGTTCGGCTTATAATCTGCTTTTACCATATATGCTGTAACATCTCCATGTCCTTCATTTCTTTCACGAGGCATAAATGTAAAAAATGGATCTCGCCCCCACTCCCTTGGCATTAAATACCTACTATTGGCAGTAATTCTATTGAAGTTTAAAGTCAAATCGAGCTCCGAAGTTTTATACCCCAATCTTCCACCAAAAGTAAATGTGGTGGCACCTTTTTCTCTATATGCTTTTGATGGATCAGCATTTCCTCCTTCGCCAACCGTTTTCTGAAATATAGATTGTCCAGATGCATACCATTTAGAGTCCTTAAATCGATAGGTTGCCTGCAACATAGATGTATGCATAACATTGGTAACATACAAATTCCATAATTCAACATCAGCTTGACTGGTTAACTTGGAACGAATACCTATATTGTAAATATGCTTGCTATGCACATTGCCAGGATAGCCAGATCTAGATCCATCAGGATTCACTCCACCAGGCAATACGCCTATTGATTCACCAACACCAAACCACCTAACTGTTCCTCTTGGCGAAATACCATAAATTAAACCCCCTTCAATTCGGGTTGAAGCAGTTGCTTGCCAATCAATCCATACTCCTTCTACACCAGTAGGTCGCATTCTTCCGTCTTGTAGATTAATGAAAGGTGTATTGATCAGTTGCTTTCCTAAAGTAAAATGAGCATTCTTAAGATGATATTTAATATTTAATTCTTCAAGCCTATCCATATCTCGTGTATTATTCGGCTGTTCAATATCAAATAATCCAACTTCATATCTATTTCCCTGTCCCGTTACACTATCTAATTTTGAAAGATCTGTGGAACCCATATTAAAAATATAAAATCCACTTACGGTAAATTGAAAGCCTTTATATCTTCCTGTCTCATATTTCAAACCACCACCTGCTGCATTGGCATAAAAATCTGTTAATCCAGGCTGATTATTCGTTGCCATAAAAAAATATCGAAAATGACCATGAGTTGTTCCTGCTTTAAATGCATGCAACAAAGAACTAGTATCTGACTGAACAACCTGCTTCCCCTTATACATAGTTGCTTTCTCACCAATCTCTTGGTGTTGTGCATGACTATGTTCAAAAACTAAAAAATTTAGTCCAACTATTAAAAATACAAATTTGTGCTTCATCTAAAATCCAGATTTAATATATCGCCACTGTTCATCTTGCAATTTTGCAATCTCAAGAATTCCTGCTTTAGCATAGCTAATACCTTTCAGCATTCTATCAGAAGAAATTTTTCTTTCTTCAATTGAAAACTCACAACCTATAAATTCAACTCCTCGTAACTGCAACCTCTGTATTGTTAAAGTTGCATTTGATTGATCAGGAACTAGAATATAAATGCCAGGACCATGACATACTACTTTAATTTTTGTTTGTGGTGCTACTGATAAAATATTATTCAATTGTTTCATCAAAGATTTATGCACCAAAGTATCAGACGAACTCATCTGAAACACAATTTTTGTATGCGTCTCAGTTGTTTGAGCATTGATTGCAACAACCATTATGAGAAGAAAACCAATCAATAAGAAAGTCTTTTTCATAATTATTTAAATTCATAGGGAACACCATGCACTTGTGTCAATAAATCCTGCGGTGCATCTAAAACGATTGCTGATTTCTTAGGTGTAGGAGTTACTGGGGAGTTAACAGCCAAGTAGTTTTTCATAACACTATGAAGTGTATACTGTGTATTCTTAGCTTGCTTCACTTGTTTAATCCTACAGAGCATATCATCAGGATCACCTTCCCTTTCGCAGGCACAAATTTTATAGGTTTTATCAGTTCGTAACTCCTCTCCTCCAACATAAACAGAAACAACTCTTTTACCTTTAGGAGCAAATGCATTAAACGTAACTTTCATTCCAGTAAACTTAATAACCCATCCTCCAAATCGCTCAACTGCATTTTCGGCAAATACATTATGCAATTCTTTTTCTAGCCACTCTTTTAATTGTGCGCCTGTTACTTGAGCTGTACGAACAGTACTATCAACAGGAAGCATATCGTAAATGAACCCCGCTGTAATTGGTATATTGCCTGTCTTATCCGAAGTCGTTCTAGGTGGACAAAAACGGAATCCATTACTTAAAACAATATCTACATCTTGAATTTGCCATTTTAAAGCTTCTAATATGAGAGTATCAATTGGATTCTCAATAACAAAATATCTATAAAGCGGTATAGTGCTGTAACCAACTACCTCTTGCAATGATTGCATGTAGGGATTCTCTAACTGCTGAATCAAAGTTGTCATTGATTTATCAGCAACATATTTAGATGCATCCACTTCAGCAAGCGAATAAGCATCTTTTATCAATTTACCATCACTAAATTGCAAAGTCAACTCTCCTACAAAAGAACCAAATGCTCCAGGCTCAACAACCTTTGCATACTTGCCTTGAATTGGAACTCTAACTCGCTCATGTGTATCTCCACCTAAAATATAATCTACTCCTTCACAAGCGGGTAAATTCGATAAATGAATTTGTTGTGAAAGTCCTAAATGAGCAACTACTAAAACTGCAGCACATTGTTCCTGCTCTCTTAGAACTTTTACATAGTGCGACAAGTTCTCTTCTGGAGGCGTATAAACAATCCCCTTGCTATAATTAGGTGACTGACGAATTGGAACCAAATGATCTGTATACCCTAAAAAGCCAATCTTTATTCCATTTACTACCCATATATAGTAAGGAGGAAATACCAATTCACCTTTAACACCGTTACCCAAATCGTGATACATATTGGCGCAAACTTTTGGTGCAGATAATGATCCTAATAAGGTTTGCATGGCTTGCTTATAATAAATTACCTCCCAATTCCCTGGTAGATATAAATCATAATTCAAAGCATTCAAAATAGGCACCATTGCTTTGCCTGTTGTTTTAACAGACAAGGCACTTCCTTGAAACATATCTCCTGTGTCAATTAAAAAACTATGTTTTAGCTTTTTTCTTTTTTGCTGTAAATAAGTTGCTAAATGCGCATAGCCTCCAGTTTTCCTAAAAACAGCTTGATTATTTTCCCAAAAAAACTCATCATGTGCATGTATCTGACAATGCACATCTGTGGTTTGCAGAATTGTAACTTCTGTTATTTGATTATCCTTGTCTTGCTCAATAGAAGTAGACACTTCTTTTCCTTCTGCCACAATAGATGGCAAACTAGATATCATTCCAATCCCACCTAAAGTAGTCATTTGTTGGAGAAACTTTCTTCTATTGGCAGACATATCGTTTATTTTTTTGAAGCTGTAATTAGTTGATTTTTCTTGTACCACTCTATGATAGGCTTAAAGGGACCATACTTATGTTGTTGCTCTGTAAATGGATCAACATAAGGACCAAAAGGATGATCAACTGGCTTTTTAGAAATATCTGGCCAATCATTGCTTATGTTATAATGAGGTCTAGGTTGTGAGTTTACAAAGGCTGCTACATCCCAGGCTTCTTCATCTGTAAGCTGTGGATGCTCATAATCTGAGCCTTGGGGCATATTATACTTTACATATTTTGCGAAGTTGCTCATTCTGAACAACCCTGCACCGTCATTATAGCTCTGATTTCCCCATAAAGCTGGATATGAAAATTCTCTTTTATGTGCTGCTACAACTCCTTCTCCATTCTCTTGATGACAACTTTGACATTTAGCTTGATAAACAATTTTTCCCAATGCGGGATCTGCAGCTCGCTGTAAATATGCCATGTCTTTAAATCCAGAGCCCGACACTTGTTTACCCTTGGGTACATGTGACCCTAAGAACTGCATATAAGCAACTATAGATTGCATTTCTTTACTATTGGTATCTAATGCTGCTCCATTTAAACTTCTTTCAAAACAGTCATTGATTCTTTTGTGTAATGATTCTATTGAGCCACTTCTTGCCCTAAACTTTGGATACATAGAAGCAACAGAAGCATAGTTATTTCCAAAGGTTTTTGTTCCTGCATCTAAATGACAATTTTGACAATTTAGTCCATTAGAAGTTTGTTGAACTACGCCATTGGGTCCTAAATAATAGGCAGTATGCATAATCAATTCCTTTCCATAAGATACTTTCTCCAATTCTATATTATCGTCAATCTCTGATAAAGGTGGTGCTTTCCATGCTGTATCTTCAAGAGAAATACCACGAACCAGCTGTTCGTCAATATCAGCCCTATTTTGAGTTGATTTAATGCCAACTAAGTCTGGTGCATAGTACACAAGAATTGGAACAACAATCAACATTGCAACAAGCACCCAAATTGTTCTTACCAATTGTCGAACAATTTTTAATAAAGAATTTGTATTAGATGTATTTTGTTCCATACTCTGAATTTCTAAAGCAAGAAAATAGTTAATGCGGCAACTTGTTTTTTACAACTCCATACAAATAAGTTCCAACAATGGCGAAGAAAAAAACCACTATTAATGCAAAATATCCATACCCAATATTAACAACCATTGGTCCGGGACATGCACCGCTTAATGCCCAACCTAATCCAAAAATGGTTCCCCCAACCAAGTACCTGAAAATTGATTTTTCTTTTGGAAAGAATTGAATAGGGTTATCATCAAAATCTCTCACTTGAAATTTTTTAATCAGAAAAACACCAATTACACCAAGTGTGACTGCGGTTCCGATAATTCCATACATATGGAATGCTTGGAATCGAAACATCTCTTGAATACGAAACCAAGAAATGGCTTCCGACTTTGACATAACTATTCCGAAAACAATACCCAGTATGATAAATTTGATATACTTCATAATTTTAATATTTTCTAAAAGAATGATTCATTGATTAAAAAATGAGTGGAAGAATAAAATGGGTCATCAATAATCCCCCTAAAAAGAAACCAATAACAGCTACTAAAGATGGCCATTGTAAATCAGACAATCCACTTATAGCATGACCTGATGTACAGCCACCTGCATATCTAGAACCAAATCCAACCATTAATCCACCAAATGATAATAATAGAAATCCTTTCAAAGAAAAAACAGCTTCCATACTAAATAGCTCATTGGGCTGTAATGCTTCAGGAGCAGAAATACCAAGTTTTGACAAGTCTTCAATTGTTGCTGCAGAAATTGCCACAGGTTCCCCATTCGACAAAAATTGTCCAGCTATCCACCCACCTATAATTGCTCCAATTAAAAACATTAAATTCCATCGCTGCGCTTTCCAGTCGAAATCAAAAAATTTAGTCTTTTTGCCCAATCCTGCCGCTGCACATATTGTTCTAAGATTTGATGAGAAGCCAAATGACTTTCCAAAGTATAATAAGAAAAACATGATAGATGCAATCATAGCACCCGAAAACCACCAAGACCAAGGTTGTGTTATAAACTCTCTCATAATTTATTTTACTGATTGAAGGTGAAATGAAATAATTGGCTTAAACAAATGATTGATTAACTTTTCTGTAGCACTGTGATGAAAAAAACCACCCTTGCCGTGCGTACCTATACAAATCATATCCATATCCAGCATTTGATTGAAATGTACAACTCCATTCTCTACATCAATATCTGACACGATATGTGATTGATAAGATGAAATATTGTTTAATTCAGCAAAAGCTTTCATATTCATTTCAACCTCTTCCCTCTTCTCTTCCACATTGCCTGATACAATTTGTAAAAAGTGAATTTGTACAGCAAAATCCAATATTAGTCTATGCAGTAACCTAAGGTTTTCATGAGTAGGCTGATCAAATTGATGCACTAATAAAACATGCTGAATGTCCAAGTCCGAACGATCACACATTAAGCGCAATACAGGAACTGTTGATCGCCTTGCTACCATTTGGGTTTCAGTGCCAGAAATTTTCTCTTTAAGTCCCCATGCACCTTTTGTACCCATTACAACTAAATCAAATTCATTTGCAGAAGCAAACTGTACAATTGCATCTGTTACTTTACCAAGAACTAAATGTGTTTGTATGTCACTTCCATACAGAGTATTCAAATTTGCAAGTTTTCTTTCAGCAATATTTTTTTGCTGCTCAACATAACGTACATCAATTTCGCCACAGGTTTGAATACTTCCATCTGCACCCATAGTTACTGTATCTGGTACTGACAATACATGCAAAAAATGAATTTGAGCATTCATTTTCTCTTGCATCTTTTTGACCATCAGATAGGCATATTCTGCCTGTACTGAGAAGTCCGTTGGAATTAAAATTTTAACTTCTTTCATGATTTGAAATTTTGACAACCTAACAAATGTTTATCCTAAGTAAGCACGGTACATCCATACCTGCTTTTCTTGTTCTCTAATATAATCGCTCATTAAAGCATTGGTTCCTTCATCGCCTGCCTCACCAGCAATTGAAAGGATATTCCTCTGCTTAACTATAATGGTTTGAAATGCTCCAACAATGTTTCTAAGTGCTGCTTTACCTTCAGATAAATCTTTTGTGCTTTTTATTGAAGATATTTGTAAGTAATCTTCAAAACTATGAAGCGGGGTTGCTTCAAGTGTCAGAATTCGTTCTGCTAATTCATCCACTTTTAATAACAGATTATTGTACAGTTCTTCAAATTTTAAATGCAATTCGAAGAATTTTTCACCTTTAATGTTCCAATGAAAACCTCTCACATTTTGGTAAAATACCATATAGTTGGCCAGCAAATCATTTAAGTGCTCAGCCAACACTTTACTCTTTTCCTGAT
>ERZ1066133.883-NODE-883-length-10598-cov-11.867874_pt1 | contig 10598 bp, 5 predicted proteins | sample MGYA00382780_ERZ1066133 | MGnify/ENA primary metagenome ERZ1066133 (study PRJEB33369, sample SAMEA5778363) | biofilm metagenome | biome: Industrial cooling water; feature: Water cooling tower basin; material: Biofilm | place: United Arab Emirates | collected...
CGCTGCGGCAGTCGCGCGAGCTGCCGGCGCCCGCCCCCTGGACCGCGGCCGCCGCCCCGGCGCCGGGTGCGGAAGGCGGCCCGGGCGCCGAGCGCCCGTCCCCGCCGCCGGCCCGCGCCGGCGCCGCCCATTCCTCGGGGTCCGGCTGGCTCGAACGCCTGCAGGCGGCGGAGCTCAGCCCCCTGCGGCGCGCCCGCGGACAGGGGGTCGCGCCCCACGTTCCGGCCCCGGGACGAGCGCCCCCCGGCGCGCCCCAGTGGCCCTGGGTGCTGCTGCTCGGCGCTGCGGTGGGAGCCCTGACGCGCCCCCTGGGGCGCTGGGCCGCGGCCCTGCTTGGCCTGGCCTTGACGGCGCTGTTCGGCCTGTGGCTGGCGGCGCGCTCCCTGCGGGGCTTCGCCCTGCCCTTCGACCCCCTGCATCCCTGGGCTGCCCTGGAAGCCCTGCTCCGCGGCGCTGCCCCCGGTTCCGCCTCTGCCCTGGCAGCCCTCGATGGGGGAGCCCTCGACCAGGGCCTGCTGTTCCTGGCGGCGCTGGCCGGCGCGGCGGCCGTCGATCACGGCCTGCGCCGGGGTCCCCAGGCGCGCCTGTTGGCCGGCGCGGCGCCCCTGCTGCTGGCGCTCGAATTGTGGGCCCTGCCCTTGCCCAGCTTCCGCCCCGCGCCAGCGCGGGCTCCGACCGCCCTTGCGGCACCCCCGGGGGCGGTGCTGCACCTGCCGGTCGAGCCCAAGACGGGTCCGATCGAGGTCGAGCTGGCGCGGGCCGGAGCGCCGCAGACCCTGCCGCTGTTCCTGGACGCCTGCGCCCCCGAATTGTTGCGCTTGCGCGCCGCGGCCCCGGCCCTGCTGGCCTGGATCGCCAGCGGCCGCTATGCCGATCCGGATTCGGTCGCGCTCGAGCTCGATGTGCTAGAGATCGGCCGTATCTGGTTGGATCTCGAAGCCGTCCCGCGCGCCTGGGGCGCCGTTTTCGTCGAGGCCGCAGATCGCCTGCCGGGCTGGGTGCGCGAGGCCGATTTCCGGGGTTTCGCCCGCTGGCAGCGGGCGCGGGCCTTCTTTGACCCCGGTCCGGTCTCGAGCGCAGAGCGCTAGGGGCTCCCGGCGGGCTGGCCGCCGGGCGCCGCCCGGGTATTCAGCGCCAGCGCTCGCGCCGGAACTCGTCGTCCACCGGCTCCTGATCCTCATCCCCGGACTCGTCGCCCCCTTCCCCGCGGCCTTCGAGCTCATCGAGGGCGGCCTGGGCGGCCTGGGTCTCGGTGTCGTGGATGCGCTGCAGGCCCGCCAGGAACATGGCCACCATGTTCGATAGGTCCAGCCGGCCGTTGTCCATCGCGAACTGGGCGTAGCCCAACAGCTGCTTCGCCAAGGAGGGGATCTTCTTGACGGCCGGATTGATCTCCGTGCGTTTGCGCAGCTCTTCCTGTTCTTTTTCGAGCCGGGTCTTCTCTTCGGCCAGCTGCGCTTCCAGTTCGGCCAAGAGCTCCGCGTCGCTGCGCCGGCCGCGCCGCCCCGCCCTGGGCTTGTTGGGCGGGGGGCTGTCGGAGTTCGAGAGCGGCTCGGACTTTCGGCGCATGGGGGAGGGGTACGGGTCGAAAGGGGACATGTCCGCGGAGGGATGGCCGTCGGGGGCGGCGTTGGCGGTCGTTCGAGGGGGAGCTGTGGGACGGAGGGGAGGCGCTGCGCTCGAGGCGCGGGCCCGCGCGGGCGATGGCCTGCTCCGCGCTTGGTTCGAAACCGGGGTGCGCAGAAAGCGGGCGATCTCCACGTTTCGGGGGATCGCTGTCGAGACCGACGCCCAGCGGCACTCCACCCGCTGGGCTGGCGAGTGTGCCGGTGCTGGCGCGGCGCGGTGCGCTCCGGTCGGCGCGCAGGGGCTGCGAAGCCGAACGGTGTGCCGCTGAGGCGGGCTAGGGCAGCGGACCGGGGGTCGGGCCGCCGGGGGGGCAGACGAAAAGGGTGCGAACCGGACTGGGCAGAGGGCCCGCTCTCTCCTGTGCGGGCCGGATCTCCACTTTCGCCATCCGAAGCGTGGCAGGCTCCGTTTCCTTTTTCAATGGATAATTCTCGGTTGAGCCCGCTTGGGTCTTTCGGCCTCCCGCGTAGCTCCCAGCGCGCGCAGGCGCCCCTCCCGCGCGCGATCTCCCCGGCACGGCAAGTCGAGAGACCGCTCTGCTCCGGCCTGTCCGCAGCTTGCGCCGACCCACACGGAGGCTGCAGAGAGCTGCGCCATCGCCGCGGGAAGCACGATCCCCGGGCCCGCAGCCCGGCAGCGTCCACGGTTGGGCGGGGCCCGGCGCGCGACCCGGGAGGCCGAGCGGGACCGTCCATAATTCCGATCAGGCCCTGGGGCGGGCGAGTCCCGAACGCTATTCTCCTCGCCCGACCCGTTCTCATTACAACCAGGCCATTTCCATTCCGAGACCCGGCGGCCCCCGGGCGCGACCCGGCCCCGCTGCCGCTGCCCGGCTGCGTGCGCTGTGCGCCGCGGGCGCTGCGCAGCGCCTGCGGATCGATCGATCCTCAGCTGCGAGCGAGCGGCAGCGGCCCCGCGCCAAGCCTGATCGGCAATCCCGCGGCGGCAGGCCCGCAACGGCAGCCGGTCCCTGGCCGCGGAGTGCGCTCCCGCGGCGCGGCGGCTGCCGCCTCGGTCTCAGCGCCGCAAGTGCTCCCGCCGCAAGTGCTTCCACCGCAAGCGCTTCCACCGGCGGTGCTGCCGCCGGTCAGGGATCCGAGCGCGCCGGAGCCGCTGCTCGCGGGCAGGTCCTCGCCGGGCCCGAGCGCGCCCCGGCCCACACTGCCGTTCAGGTGGCTTGCCGCCGCTCGCAGCCGGCCGGCCCCCAGTCACGAATCCGCGAAAATCGGGCGCCTTGTGCGCCCAGCCTGGCTTCCCGCGCCTCCCCAGACCCACGCATGCCCGTGCATCCCGACATCCAGCGCGTGCTTTACTCCGAGGAGCGCATCGCCGCGGCCCTCGACCGGGTGGCCGCCGAGATCCAGCGCGCCCTGGCCCCCACGGGGAACGCTTCCCCTGGGCGCGAGGCGTCCGAGCCGGGCTTCACCCTCGTGGCCGTGCTGAAGGGCGCCTGTGTCTTTGCGGCGGACCTGCTGCGGCGCCTGGACGGGCCGGTGGAATTGGCCTTCGTGGCGGCGTCGAGCTACCGGGATGGCACCACATCCGGAGCGCTCGAATTGAACCTGTTCCCCAGCCAGGCCGAGATCCAGGGCCGGCGTCTGCTGCTCGTCGACGACATCCTGGACACCGGGCGCACCCTGCAGGCGCTCAGCCGCGAACTCCTGGCCCGCGGTGCGCACGAGGTGCGCACCTGCGCTTTCCTCGACAAGCCCGCGCGCCGGCTGGTCGACCTGGAGGCCGATTTCCGCTGTTTCGAGGTCGAGGACCTGTTCGTGGTCGGCTACGGCCTCGACTTCGCTGGCCGCTACCGCAACCTGCCCTACGTGGGCGAGCTCAAACCGGAGGTGTTCAGCCGGAGCCCAGCCCCGGCCGGCCTGCGCGCCGAGGCCTGACAGGTTGAGAAACAACCGGCTCGGGCTGCGCCCGGGCCGCCACACCAACCCGTCGGATGCCTTTGGGCCGGCATCCGCCGGTTGCACAGCCTGGGATCGGCGCCGCGCAGCGATTTTTTTCCAGCCTGTGAGCCCAGCGCGCCCGACCCAGGGCGCGTCGCCCGATCGGCCGCTCCCCAGCCGCCCCTTCGGCCGCAGCCCCGCGCGCCGCCGCCGGGGGCCTCGCGGCCCACGCCCTGCCGATGCCGAGGCAGCGGCGTCCACCCGACCCGAGAATCCCCAGCGCCCGGCTTCGCCGTCCATCCCCGTGTCGATCGAGTTCGTCGGAGCCCACGGCTCCGCTTCCTTCGAGGATCCCGAGTACCTGACCGTCCCCGAGCGCCATGCGGGCCTCGAGCTCGACGAGTACCTGGCCCTGATCTACCCCCAGATCAACAAGGGGGCCCTGCGCCAGCAGATCCGCGCCGGGCGCGTGCTGGTGGACGGGGAGCGCGTGCAGCCCTCCGTGCGGCTCGCAGCGAACCAGGTCCTGGTGGTCGAGATCGACCCCGAGCTGCTCGATCGTCCGCTGCTCGAGACGCCGGAGATCGAGGTGCCGGTGCTGTACGAGGATGCGCGCCTGCTGGTGGTGGACAAGCCCGCGGGCGTGGCCGTCGAGCCCGAGCGCTGGCTGCGCAGCGCCGGATCGATGGCCGGGGCGATGCTGGCTATGGCCCTGTCGCGCTCCGAGGATGGCCCGGACGCGGATCCCGATCTGGAGGAAACGGAGCCCGCGGGCTCCGGCGACGGGGACGGGCGTCCGCGGCTGCGCTTTCGGCCGCGCATCGTGCACCGCCTCGACAAGGAGACCTCCGGGGCGCTGCTGATCGCCAAGGACCTGGAGGCGGAGCGCGTGCTGCGCACGGCCTTCGAGCATGGCCGCGTCAAGAAGACCTACCTGGCCCTGGTCGAAGGCGAGCCCGAGCTCGCCGCGGGGGAGGTCGAGTGGATCGACCTGCCGATCGGCCCCGACCCGCGCAAGTCGGGCCGCATGCGCATCGATCCGGCCGGCAAGCCCTCGCGCACCGCGATCTCCGTGGCCGAGCGCTTCCGCGGCTTCACGCTGCTTTCCTGCCAGCCGGAGACCGGTCGGACACACCAGATCCGCGTGCATTGCCAAGCGCGCGGGTTTCCCCTGGCGGTCGACCGCTTCTACGGCCGCCAGGAGGCCCTGCGCCTGAGCGACATCAAGCGCGGCTATCGGCCCAAGCCGGGCCGTTCCGAGCGGCCCCTGCTCGAGCGCCTCTCGCTGCACGCCTTCGAGCTCGATTTCCCCGATCCGGCCGATCCCGCTCCCGAGCCGCGCCGGCTGGTGGTGCGCGCCGAACTGCCCAAGGATTTCTCCAACACCCTCAAACAGCTGGCCAAGGTGCGCCCGCCGAGACGATGAAACTCAAACTGCGCGTGGGCGATTTCCGGGTGCGCGAACTGCTGGCCGAGGACACGGTCGGCGAGCGCGGCCCGCACCGGGTCTACCGCGTCACCAAACGCAAGCTGACCTCGCCGGAAGCGGCCGAGATCCTGGCCAAGCAGGCGGGGGTCGAGATCGGCGCGGTCTCGATGGCCGGCCTCAAGGACCGCCAGGGCATCACCATCCAGCACATGAGCGTGCCCCACGGCCGGGACGTGCTGGTGGAGACCGAGGGGCTCAAGATCGAAGCCATCGGCTTTGCCGCCGAGCCGCTGAGCTCGGCGGTCAGCCTGGGCAACGCCTTCGAGATCACCGCGCGGGCCCTGCAGGCCGCCGACCTCGAGCGCCTGCGGCGCAACATGGCCGGCGTGCGCGCCGTCGGCCTGCCGAACTATTTCGACGACCAGCGCTTCGGAAACCTGCGCCACGGCCAGGGCTGGATCGCCCTGGATCTGATGCGCGGCGAGATCGAGCGCGCCCTGCGCACGCTGCTGTGCAACGTCGGTCAGAGCGATGCCGACCACCTGGAGCGTTTCAAGCAGCGCCTGGACCAGGGCTGGGGCGATTTCGCGCGCCTGGCGGAGGAGGCGCGCCGCTACGGCCGGCATCGCTCCGTGTTCGAGCACCTGGCCGCCAATCCCGGCGATTTCGCGGGCGCGTTCCGCTTCGTGTCGACCCGCGAACGGCTGATCCACCTGTACGCCTTCCAGTCGCATCTGTGGAATCGGGCCGTGGCCGACCTGTTCCGCGAGGGGCTGCCGGAGGCCGAACGGTTGGTGGTGGAGTGCAGCGAGGGCCGGTTGGTGTGCCCCGCGGAGCGCCTGCCCCAGGGGCTCGATCCGGCGGCCACGTTCATGTTGCCCGGCGAGCGCCTGGCCGACGTGCCGGTGGCGCGCCAGAAGGAGCTGCTCGCCGATGGCCTGGCGCGCCACGGCCTGGTGCCGAGCCAATTCGAGATCCATGGCGTCGAGGGCTTCCAGCTCAAGGGCGAGCCGCGCGCGCTGCTGGTGATCCCGCGCCACCTGCGCGTGCGTCCCGCGGAGCCCGACCCCGAGCACCCGGGCCTGCGCCTGGTCAAGCTGCGCTTCGAGCTGCCCCGCGGCGCCTACGCGACCTTGGTGGTCAAGCGGCTGTTCGCGCGCGCGCCGGGCGAGGTCGAAGCCGACGGCGCCGACGAGGGGCCGCGCGGGGAGCGCCGGCAGGGGCCCCGGTCCTCCTCCCTGGGCCCGCCGCGCCGCGGGGCGTCGGGGCCGCGCGGACGCGCCTTCGAGGCTTCCCGCTCCGAGCCTTTCGCGCGGCCTCGGCCGCGGGACGATTCCGGCCCCGAAGATCGGGAAGGGCGGCGCGAAGGCGGACCGCGGGGCCGCGCGCGCGACGCCCGACGGGGCCCGGGGGGCCCCCGGGAATTCGGCCCCGCCGCTGGCGGTCCGCGCCGGGAACCCTGGCCGGAGGCAGCGCCTGACTCCGATCGCCGCGGCCGCTCCGCTGGCCCCGGACGCCCCTACGGCCGCGCAGGCCAGGGCGCCCCGGCGGAACGCGGAGCTGGCCGTGGTCAGCGCCCGTGGCCGGAGGACCAGCGGCCCGGCCGCGGGGAGCGGCCCTACGGCCAGCGCCCTTACGGCCAGCGGCCCTATGGAGCCCGTCCCGCCGCGGACCGGCCCTACGGCGAGCGGCCCTACGGCGCGCGCGGCCCGCGGTTCGAGCAGCGCCCGGACCGGCGCGGACCGGGCGGCCCGGGCGGACCCCGGGGTCCCGCCTGGGGTGGGCCGGACGGACCCGCGCGGCCCGCGCAGCGGCGCGGCGGACCGCCGCCTTGGCAGGGCGATCCCCGTGGCCCCCGCGAGCAGGGCCCGGGGGATCACGGCCCGCGCCGCGGCGGGTCTGCTTTCGAAGGCCAGCCCCAGCGCGGGCGCGGCTTCGGGCCGCGCCGCTTCGACGGCCCGCCGCGCGGTGAAGGCGGCCCGGAGACCAGCGGCCCGCAGACCCGGGGCCGCGGGCCCCGGGGGCCCTTCCAAGCGCGCGGGCCCGAGCGTGCCCAGGGCGGCGATGAGCTGCGCGGAGGTTTCGCTCCCGACCGCGGACCGGAGCGTCCGCGGCGCGCCGGCCACGGCCCGTCCCGGGGCGGATCGGATTCGCCGCCGCCCTGGAAAGGGCCCAAGCCCGAGCGCGGTGGAAAGCGCAAGGGGCCGCGCCCCGAGCCGCCCCCGGCGACCGCAGCGGGCGATGGCCCCGCGGCGGAACCGCCCGCATGACGCGAGCCGGCGGCGCGCGCCGCCGCGGAGCGCCCGAGGCCCCCGTGGCCCTGGCGGGTCTGCGGTGCGCGCGCTCGCCGCAGCGGGAGGGGCGCGCCGGCGCTGCGCCGCATGGCGCGGCCGCTGCGGTCTGGGGCGCAGCGTGCGCCACAGCGCCCGCCTGCGCAGGCGCCGCCCTTGACCATCGTCCGCAGGGCCCATATAGCTAGCGCTCTGCGGCCCGTCCCGGGGACGTTGCCTCGATCGCAGCGGCTCCAGGCTCGCCGTGCGACTCCTTGCCATGAGTTTTCGCTTCTTGCACGCGGCGGATCTGCACCTCGATTCGCCCTTCGAAGGCCTCAGCACCGAGGATCCGGGGCTGCGCGACATCTTGCTCGATGCCAGCCTGAGCGCGCTGGATGCGCTGGTCGACCGTGCGATCGAAGAGCGCGTGCTGTTCGTGGCTTTGGCCGGTGACGTCTACGATGGGGCGGAGCGCGGCATCCGCGCACAATTGCGCCTGCAGGCGGCCACGCGCCGCCTGGACCGCGCCGGCATCTGGACCTTCATCGCCCACGGCAACCACGACCCGGTCGAGCAGGGTTGGAACGCGGTGCGCGAGTGGCCCGCGAAGGTGGTCATCTTCCCGGGCGATCGCGCCACCACCCACGCGCTCACGGCCGCCGACGGCACGCCGGTCACGGTCAGCGGCACGAGCTTTCCCGAACGCCGCGTGCTGGTCGGCCTGCATGGCCGCTTCGAAGCGCCGCGCGCCCCGGGCTTCCATGTGGCCGTGCTGCACGCCAGCGTCGACGGCAGCGGCGAACACGAGCCCTACAGCCCCTGCCGGCTCGAGGATCTGGTCGGCCTGGGCTTCGACGCCTGGCTTTTGGGCCACATCCACAAGCGCCAGATCCTGCGCCAGCAGGCCCCCTTCGTGGCCTATCCCGGCAATCTGCAGGGCCGCAGCTTCAAGCCCTCCGAGCAGGGGCCCAAGGGGGCGCTGTTGGTCGAGGTCGACGGCCGCGAGCTGCGCCCGCGGCTGCTCGAGCTGGCCCCGGTGCGCTTCGAGGCTTTCGAGCACACGGTCGGCGCAGAGGACGGCGTCGACACGCTGGTCGAGGCGCTGGTGGACGCGGTGCGCGCGCGCCTGGGCGGGGCGCGGCTGTTGCTGGCCCGCGCGCGGGTCTCCGGCACCTGCGGCGCGCTCTATCGGCTGCTCTCCGCGGGCGAGCAGGGGGAGTTGGAGCGGGCCCTGCGCGATCGGCTCAGCGAGCTGCCGGTGCGTTGGGATGGGTTCGAGTTCGATGTGCGCCCGCCGATCGATCGGGCCGCCCTGCGGGCGCGCGGGGACCTGGCCGGGGCCCTGGTCGCGGAACTCGAGCGCTTGCGGTCCAGCCCGGCGGAGCTGCGCGGCGTGCTGCTTTCCGCGGGCGGCACCAAGGAGCTCGCTGGCCTCGAGACACCGGCCCTGACCGAGCTGGCCGAACAGGCCGCGGATCTGGCCCTCGGGCTGCTCGAAGGGGAGGCCTGAGATGGCGCTCGAGGGCCTGCACATCGAGGGCTTCGGCCAGTTCGCCGGCTACACGTTGGAGGGCCTTTCCGCGGGGCTGACCGTGGTGCATGGCCCCAACGAGGCGGGCAAGAGCAGCCTGATGAACTTCTGCCTCCACGTGCTGTTCGGCCCGGAGCGCGGCGCCAAGCCCCGCGCCCTGGCCGGGGGGCGCCTCGGCGGCCGGCTGCGCTTCCGCGGGCCCGGCGGCGAGCTGATCATCGAACGCCTGGGGGACGAGGAGCCGCGCGTGCGCCGGCCGGGGCAGCCCGAGCAGGTCGGCCAGGCGGCCGTGCAGCGCGCGCTCGGCAACGTCGATCGCGGGCTGTTCCGCGCGGTCTACAGCTTCGCGCTCGCGGACCTGGGCGGATTCGACAAGCTGGGCGAAGGGGACGATGCGCTGCGCGACCGGCTGTTCACCGGCTCGTTGATCGGAGCCGGCCGCAGCGTGGCCGCCGCGGACAGGCGGCTCGGCGAGCGCGAAAAACTGCTCTGGCTGCCGCGGGCCAGCAGCCGCCTCAAGCAGCTGGTCGAGCGGCAGGAGCGGCTGCTGTCCGAGCTGCAGGCCGCGCGCGCGGAGGCCTCCGGGCTCGAACGGCTGGAGCTCGAGTACACCGAGCAGGCGCGGCAGCACGGCTCGGCCAAGGCCGAGGCCCTGGCCGCCCGGCGCGCCGCGCAGCGCCTCGAGCGCCGGCTTGCGGCCCTCTTGCACCAGCGCGAACTCGACCGGCGGCTGGCGGAGCTCTCCGATCTGCCCCATGGCCGGGAATTGCGCGGCAGCGTGCTCGAGACCGCGCTGCGGCTCGAATCCGAATGCCGCAGCGCGAGCTCCGCCCTGCAGCACGCTCAGCAGCGCGCCCGCGAGCGGCAGACCGAGCTCGAGGGCCTGCCCCAGCCCGGTGCGCTGCTGGCCTGCGCCTCCGAGGTCGAGGCCCTGCAGCGCGAGGCGGGCGCGCACGGCCCGGAGCAGGCCGAGCGGCGCCACAGCGCCCGCGAGCAGTCGGCGCAGCGGCTCTCCAAGGCGCTTTCGGAAGCCGGGCTGCCGGACAGCGCCGCCCTGGGGCGGGTCACGTTCGACGAGGCCGTGCTGGCCGAGCTGCGCCGCGCAGCCGATCGCGCCCGGTTCGCCGAGGAGGCCGAGCGCAGCCTCGCGCAGCTCCGCTCGGAGCAGGCGGGCTTGCAGGCACAGCTCGAGCGGGGCCGCGAGGCGCTGGCGGCCCTGCCGCAGGATGCCCTGGCCCTGGAGCAGCGCGATGAGGTCCTGGCCCTGCGCCGCGAGGCGCCCCAGGTCGAGTCCTTGCGCGGCGCGCTGACGGCGCTCGAGCGGCGCATCCAGGATCTGCGCGCAGAGATCGAGCCCCTGGCGGCCCAGCTCGGACCCGCGGCCCGCGGGGTCAGCCAGGACGAGGCTGCCCACAGCGCTTGGGTGGCGGAGGCCCGGGCCCATCGGCGCGAGCGCGAGCGCGCCGATGCCGCGCTCGAACGGGCGGAGTCCGAGCGCGCCCAGGCCGACAAGCGCCTCGGGCAGGCGCAGCGCGATCTGGCCGCGCAGGCGCAGCCCGAGGCGCTCGAACCGGGGCAGCTGGAAGCGCTGCTCGAGGGCGCCGATGCTTGCCTGCTCGCCGCGCGGGATCAGGGGCGCTTGAGGGGCGAGCTCGAGCAGCTCGAGCGCGCAGAGCGGGCCTGCCTGGAGGGCTTGGGAGCCCCCTGGTCCTTGGATCGGCTGGGCGAGGCGCACAGCGACGCCGGCCGGCTCGAACTGCTGCGCAGCGCGCAGCGCCGCGTCGCGGCCGCCGAGGTCGAGCAGCAGCGCGCGGCCGCGGCCCTTGCGGAGCGCGAGCTCG
>ERZ1066133.884-NODE-884-length-10592-cov-6.720319_pt1 | contig 10592 bp, 5 predicted proteins | sample MGYA00382780_ERZ1066133 | MGnify/ENA primary metagenome ERZ1066133 (study PRJEB33369, sample SAMEA5778363) | biofilm metagenome | biome: Industrial cooling water; feature: Water cooling tower basin; material: Biofilm | place: United Arab Emirates | collected...
TTGAGATTATGTTTTTCATATAAATATTTTTTCGGTTGAATTTGCCATTCGACTATTTTATATCTTCTCTATACTCTATATTCTATATTCTATATTCTATATTCTATATTCTATATTTTATATTCTATATTCTATTCTCTATTCTCTATTTTCAATTCTATACTCTATGCAATAGGTGAGAAATGATTTAGGTTAAGCTTGTACAGCTTCTTTAGCCGCATACATTACTTCAACAGTGATAATATTGATATTATTAGAAGCCGCGTATTTTTCAGTATTACGTTTTACTTTAGAACGAACAAAACCAGGTACTTTTGAACATTCATCTAAAGCTTCTTTTGTCCAAGTAAATTGACTATCTGAAGAATAAGAACGCGTAACAACTTCTTTATTGTCATGACCATTGAAAATTTCTAATAAATGATCTTCCATACCTAAACTAAATGAATTATAAACTAAATCAGAAATTTGATTTGTACCTTCATAACCTAAGAAAGGTCTATAACCTAAAGGGAAATTTTGAATATGAACCGGCGCTGAAATAACACCACAAGGAATATCCAAGCGTTTACCAACGTGACGTTCCATTTGTGTACCAAAAATAGCAGCAGGTTCTAATTTCGAAATAATTTCACCAATTTGGCTATGATCATCCGTAATTAAAACTTGATCACAATAACCCGAAACTTGTTCTCTGAACCAATCAGCATCATGTTTGCAATAAGTCCCAGCACAAACTACATGAATACCCATTTCACGAACAAGAATTTTAGTCATACTTGCAGCATGCGTAGCATCACCAAAAACTACAGTTTTTTTCCCCGTTAAATTTTGACAATCAATTGATCGTGAGAACCAGGCGGCTTGTGAAACAAAATTTGTTTGTTTATCAATATAATTTTCATAAAAGTTAGAATTTAAAATTTTAGGAACAGCATTATCAAATTCCCCAGGCATTTTTAAATCCCAATCCTTAACAACTTTTTGACAAATAGAAGCCATTTCACGAATAAATTTAGCCATATCCACAAGACCCATTGGTGTTGTTGATGTATAAGGCATGTTAAATTCTCTTTCTAAATAAATAGCCGTCATTAAACCAACTTCACGATAAGGTACAATATTAAACCAGGCTTTTGGTAAATTTTTTAAAGAATTAACACTGCCACCTTCCGGTAAAATTTCATTAATTTCAATATCTAAATCATTTAATAATTTTTTTAGTTCTTTACAATCATGTTGATTATGAAAACCTAAAGTGAAAATACCAATAAGATTAACAGATGGTTTTTTTGTTTTGTCAAAATACGTTGCATATTTACCTTGAGAGCTTGAAGCCATTAAAGCATTATCCGTAAAGTCGGACTGAAGATCATAGCTTTTCATTAGTTTTTGCTCTTCACTATTTTGAATTTCTTTCTTGGCTTTTTCAATATAATAACGAACAATCTGTTCTAAAGTACGGTCAGCTGCTTGTAATTCGTTTACACGATAGTGATTAACATCCGCTAAAATCACATCACAATCAGATTCCATTGAAGCACGATTCACAAAGTTTTGTAAATCTTCTTGTAAAATACTTGAAGTACATGTTGGTGTCAGTAAAATTAAGTCGGGTTTTTCCTCTTTATTTTTTCTGGTAATATTTTCAACAACCTTCTCCTGTGAACCTCGGGCTAAAACATGACGATCGACAATACTTGCGGTAACCGGAGTAAAATCACGTTCGCGCTCTAACATCGATCGCATTACGTTAAAATAATCATCTCCTAAGGGAGCATGCATAATTGCATGAACATTTTTAAAAGAACTTGCTACACGTAAAGTGCCAATATGAGCCGGCCCAGCATACATCCAATAAGCTAATTTCATGGGGAATAAAAATAAAACTAAACTTGATCCATAAGTTAAAAAACTAGGCATTTCTATTTTTTATAGATCAAAAAGCTATAAACTGATTAAAAACCTAGTCAAGACTTATAAAACAACTCAATAAAGCAAAATAGGGTAAAGCTTCTTGTGCTTTCTTTTGCTTGTGCACTTTTGCTTTTGCAAAAGCAAAAGTGCACAAGCAAAAGAAAGCAAAAGTCAGTCAAGTTTTCAATGATTAACGTTCTTAACATCTTAACAATACATTAAAAATTGAATGAACACCCTACTATTAAACATTAAAATTTAATACTTCAAACTATAAAAAAACATAAAGGAAAATGAGTAATTCGCTGCTATAGAGACTTCTCAAGGCAATAAACTTGCCATAAAGTAAGTTATATATAATATATCATTTATTTTGTATTTTATATTTTATATATAATATATCATTTATTTTGTATTTTATATTTTATATTGAATATTTTATATTTGAGATTTTAATAAAGATAAAGATCTATTAAATTTTGGCTCGCACTTTTGCTTGCTTTCTTTTGCTTTCTTTTGCTTGTGCACTTTTGCTTTTGCAAAAGCAAGCAAAAGTAAGATAGTTATAATAATAAGCCCAGTAGGAATTGAACCTACACTAGCGGTTTAGAAGACCGCTGTCCTATCCTTTAGACGATGAGCTCAATTTGTGTTTTGTGTTTTATCTGCATCATGCAACTTTTTGGGTTAATCACGATTTTTTATTTTCTTCTTTCTGCTTTTGCACTTGTGCACTTTTACTTTTGCACTTTTGCTTTTGCAAAAGAAAGCAAGCACAAGAAAACATAAAAGACAAATTCAATAATAATCAAATTTAAATTTTTTAATAAAGTCTTACCACTTATAATAAATTAAAAATGAAAAAAAAGAAAGACTTAAAAATGCAGAATTCAAAAATTCAAAAGCTGTTTCTAACAAAATACATTGCACTTTAAAAAATGTATAGCGAGTCAATAGCTATAGTTATCAACTTGTGCACAAGCAAAAACAAGCACAAGAAAGCAAAAGTAGGTATAGTTAAAAGAAAAATATACACTTAAATTATCTTTCAAGTGATGTAACGTAAAAAGATAATTTAAGTGTATAAGAAAAATAGAAATTGTAATTGAAATGACTTGAATAAAAAACGAACTAGAACTTTCTTTTGCTTTTGCAAAAGTGCACAAACAAAAGCACAAGTTCGAATTTTTTTTTCAAGTCAAGTCAAAAACGATTAGAATAAACCAAATGTTAATGAAATATCAATTGGGAAACAAGCACCAATACCTAACCATACAGCTACAACAGTACCTAATAAGAAAGTGATTGTAGCGATAGGACGACGGTATGGGTTTTGGAACTTATTGATGCTCTCAATGAAAGGCACAGTGATTAGACCCACTGGAACTGCGGCCATCAGTAATACCCCTAACAGTTTATTAGGAACTACGCGTAAAATCTGGAACACTGGGTAGAAGTACCATTCTGGTAAAATCTCCAGAGGAGTTGCGAATGGGTTAGCAGGTTCGCCAATAGCAGCTGGATCTAAAACAGATAAACCGATTACACATGCAAAAGTACCGAAAATACAAACAGGGAAGATGTAAAGTAAATCATTTGGCCAAGCTGGTTCACCATATGTGTTGTGACCCATACCTTTTGCTAATTTTGCTTTTAAAACTGGATCACTTAAGTCTGGTTTTTTAGTTACTGACATAAAAACTTCAAAAAGATTTTGGGATGTAAAAGACCATATTTTTACACGACTTTTGCTTTCTTGTGCTTGTGAAAAAGCAAAAGAAAGCAAAAGTTTGATAAAACAGGATGAAATATCAAACTTTATGGATTAAAAATAATGAATTCTCTTACAATCTGCTTTGTAAAAAAGGCGTTTATAGATAGATAAAACTTGCTTTTGCTGGCTTTTGCTTGTGCAAAAGAAGGAGTTAAAATGTCTCAAAGCTTTCCTTAAAACACCAGGAGTTTTGGACTTTTCTTAATTGATACTTGTGCTTTCTTTTGCTTGCTTTTGCTTGTGCGAAAGCACAAGTGCGCAAAAAAAAGTAAGAAAAGAAATACAACTTGTTTGCTAGAAGAATCTTCCTTATAGAAATAAAAACAGGATATATAAAGAAGCCATATAAACATTATATAATTTTTTTTGAATATAAAGTTACTCGTATTTTCTTGTGCACTTGTGCTTTCGCACTTTTGCTTTCTTTTGCTTGTGCACTTTTGCTTTTGCACTTGTGCTTTTGCACAAGCAAAAGAAAGCAAAAGAAAGCACAAGTGCAAAAGAAAAAGCAAGTAAAAGCAAGTAAAAGCAAGTAAAAGCAAGTAAAAGCAAGCAAAAGCAAGTAAAAGTTGGAGTTATAAAAGGTTGTTCTATATAAAAGTAAAAAATAAAAATATATTTCGCTTATTCTCTAAATAGAGAAGTAACAGAGTAAAAGAATCTTAAATGACTTTGTTAAATAAATTTAAAAATAAATTACAAATAGACTCCGTTTACTTGTGCTTTCTTGTGCACAAGCAAAAGAAAGCAAAAGCAAGCAAAAAAGGGATTTATTTGTAATTTATTTTTAAATAAGTTTTGTCAAAATTTTGACTTGTGTTTTCTTGTGCACAAGCGAGAAGTATAGATTAGAAGTTCATTTCTGCTAACTGAACTTTTTCGAATTGTTTTTTCTTCAGAACTAATAATAATTGAGCTAAAAGAACAAATAAGAAGAATACTAAAAGACCTTGAACACGAGCTGGGTTTTGTAAAACGATTTCAACATCTTTTTGACCAAAACCACCAACGTTAGGGTTAGAAGTTAAAGGTTGATCAGCAACAACAACTTGACCTTCACGTACAATTAAATCTGGACCAGCAGGGATTTTATCCACTACAGTTTCACCATTAGCTTTTTCGATAGTAACTAAGTAACCACCTTTTTTCTGACTTGCTGTTTCAATTGAAAGAATTTTACCAGCTGCAGAAGCGTTGAATACTGTGTTATTTGATTTCGAACCATCTGGGTAAACTTGACCACGACCACGGTTTGCACCTAAGTAGATAGGGTATTTTAAGTAAGAAACGTTTTTGTTTTGAGCTGGATCTGGAGAAAGAATAGGTACTACTAATTCACTGTATGTTTTACCAGGTAATGGACCTACAACAAGAATGTTTTTCTTTTCAGGGCTGTAAGTTTGGTAGTAAACATTACCAACTTTTTTCTTAATTTCTTCTGGAATACGATCAGCTGGAGCTAATTCAAAACCTTCTGGTAGAATTAATACGAAACCTACGTTTAAGTCACCTTTTTTACCATTAGCTAAAACTTGTTTAGATGATTTGTCGTAAGGAATTTCAACAACTGCTTCAAAAACAGTATCTGGTAATACCGCTTGAGGTACTTCAATTTCAGCTGGTTTTTGAGCTAAGTGACAGTTCGCACAAACGATACGACCAGTAGCTTCACGTGGGTTTTCATAGTTTTGTTGTGCAAAAATAGGGTATGCCTCTACACTAGATGCAAAAGGCATCATAACAGCTAATCCTAATACAGTTGAAAGGATTAAATTTTGGATTTTTTGATTGTAATTCACAAAAATTAGATTGATCAAAACAGCAAAAATAAAATAGTTATAACATTTCCATATTTATTTTTGATATCTAGCCTAGTATAATTCCAAATAAAATTTTCAAATCATCACCTTATCCCATTGTTTTTATACTCCTTCAATATCTCTTTTAACTATAGAATTCTAATAGTCAATAATAGGCATTAAATAACGTATGACGTACTTTTACTTTCTTTTGCAAAAGAAAGAAAGCAAAAGTGGCGTATAACAAGCAATAAAAAATAAGTGGGTTTTAAAAAATAAAACCAATTCTTTGTAATAAATTTTCTTCTCCCTAAAAATTATAACATTCTTTATGCTTTATGCAGTTTTTTATGTTGAAAATAAAAAAAGAATGGGAGTTTGTATAGTTTGTATAGTTTATATAGTTTGTATAGGTTGTATAGGTTGTATAGGTTGTATAGGTTGTATAGGTTGTATAGGTTGTATAGGTTGTATGTAGAGTGATTATGAAGAAATGGCATTAATTAATAAATTAATACTTAGTACCAGCCATTGTGTTTTGAAGAATTAAATTAAAGAAGATTCTTCCCGGTGTTGTACACATGTATAAATTAATAAGATTATGCTGAGAATCATAATATTTTTGATAATTAGAAGTAATTTCCTGCCATTTACCAAAAGGTGAAACACGAATTTCCAGAGGAGTTTCTTGATCATTACCATTTTCAATAATTTGTGTCCATTTAAGCCAAATAAGAGCGTGTAAATCAATTAAATTTTGTTCAAAAAGTTTCATAACATCAGATAAAGTATTAAAATACATCCCCGAACCTCTTAGAGTTTTACTATGATTCGAAAAAGTTGTTAAATAATAACAACCTAATACCATATCTTGGCTTGGAATAGCTAACGGATCACCTGTTGCCGGTGATAATAAATTATTGCGTGATAACATCATTTTCCAAGCTTCAGCTCGAGCTTCTACTGTAATAGGTACATGAACAGCCATTTGGTCTCCATCAAAATCGGCGTTAAAAGCAGAACAAACAAGTGGGTGTAATAAAATAGCTCGTCCTTCAATAAGTTTAGGAACAAAAGCTTGAATACCTAAACGGTGTAAAGTAGGTGCACGATTTAATAAAACAGGTGTAACTTGCATAATTTCACGTAATAATTCGGTAGCTAGAGAAGGATTATTTTTAATTAATGTTTTAGCCCCCACAACAGTTTTAGCATAATTTTTATTTAAAATACTTTTTAATAAAAAAGGTAAATATAACTCTTTAGCCATTTCAATAGGTAAACCGCATTCATGTAATTTTAATCGAGGACCAACTACAATAACCGAACGACCAGAATAATCCACACGTTTGCCTAATAAAAATTGTCTAAAGCGACCTTGTTTTCCTTTTAAGATGTCGGATAAAGATTTTAAAGCACGACCACGAGCATCCTTTTCAGAATTTAATCCACTTTTACCGTTTTGCATTAAATTATCCACAGCTTCTTGTAATAAACGTTGAGCATATTTCATTTCATAAGATTGACTTGTAGCTGGATCTTTTAAAAATTTCTTTAAACGATCATTTCTATAAATAACTCTTTGATATAAACGGTTTAAATCAGATGCTGCAATTTGATTACCCATTTTAACAATAGGACGTAAATCCGGAGGTAATACTGGAATAACGGTTAAAATCATGGAAGCAGGGTTTGTATTTTTTCGATAGATTTTTCGTACTAATTTAGTACGACGGATTAATAAATCACGAGTTTTACATAATTCTTTTAATCGAACACGTGCGACTTTATCATAAACGAAAATTTGTACAAATTTCTTTAAATTTAAAATGGATTTATTAAATAAATATAATAATAAACGATTTTGTTTATCTAATTTTTGAATTTCATTAAAATCAAATTCATTTAATAATTGTTGAACAATACCCGCTCCGGAATAAAATGAATTCGAATAAATAAAGTTTGAAGGACTTAAATTTAAAGCGGAATGACCCACTGTAGACTGAGTTATCTCATCCTTTTGCCAATAATAACGGTTATAATTATAATCTTGAGAAAAAATTAAGCATGATAAACGCTTTTTGTAGGTAAAAATAGGATAATCTGAATAATGGGTAATACCATAAGAAAATAAACTAAAAATATACCAATCTTTATCAATATCCCAACGTTCTCGGTGTGATAAGGTATAAATATTGTTATACATTTGAATTTTACCTTCAAAAGAAGAGGAATTTTGTGATGAATTTGTAGAATCCTGCTTCATTAAGCTCGAATGGCTTAAAGCATAGTTAGGATCTACCCCATAACGATTAGAATGTTTTGAGAGTTGAGGAAGTTTTCTCTTATGTAAATCAGCTCGATTATCATAAAAGGGGATTCGTAATAAAGAAGGAATTTTTTGGCTGGAATGAGTAAAATCTTCGGTAATTTTATCTTGAAATTTAGCAGTAATTTCATTGTTGGAAGGTTGAATTTTTACAGCGTTCTCCACACTTAGATCGAAAGGATTTAAAGAATTTTTAAAGGATAAGGCCTTTGAATCTTTGACTAAATGATCAAGGACTTTTTGAAAGGATTTAAATTTAGCATTTTCCTTTCCATTTCCATTTTCATTTCGCTGATCAGGAAGAATATTTTGTTTAAGATAATTCTTTAAGGTATTTAAAATGAATAAGGATTTCGAATCTAAATCTCGATTATCCTGTGGAATAATACTTTGTTGTACAGGAGAATGTCCATTAGAATTCCAGTTTAAATTTTTAACATCTTTAGTAAAATCTTTATGTTTAGAGGTTTGGCTAAAAGATTCATTTAGAGATTCTCTTAAAGATTCGTTGAAAGATTCATGTTCATAAAGATGAACAAATTGATCTAATAATAAGGAATTTAAAAATAACTCCGATAAAATTTTTTCAATAGATTTTGTATTTTTTAATAAATATTGAGTCATATCGAAAACAATTTGATTTTCCAATTGATATACACTATTTTTTTGTAAAAATAAGCGAGTATAATCTAAAGATAAAATTGGATATCTTAAATTTTCCAATAATTTTAAGACATGTCGATGATATTTACCTTTGACATCTTTCAATACATTTTGATGAATGGATAAAATATGGTCTAAATTTGTATTGGAATAGATGGAATTTTCAGCAGAGTTTTGATCTTTTAAATTGGAAAAAGGTTTCTTTCGTGTTTGGAGGTAATTGAAAATTTCAGTTGTTCCTAAAGAAATTAAGTTTGGTTTATCTAAATTTTGAACGATTTGTTGAAGGTGTTTTCCTCTTTTACTTTTATTTAAGCTTAAAAATTCTTTTAAAACATTTTCCGAATTTTTAAGTGACTTAATAAAAGCTCGTTTATATAACGTTTCCCATGTTTTTTGAATAGATTGATGAATTGAGGATTTATGTAACTGACGTTCTAATGAACATAGAATATATAAATCTAATGGAAGTTTGTTTAAAAGTTTTTGAGAATTAGGTAAAACACTTTTACTTAAATCAACGGAATCTTTTCGATCTTTTCCAGTATGGTTAAAATTTTCTTGGTGCGAAGCAAGAAAAGTTCTATAATGAATACTCAAGAATAATGTGGATAAGATAAAAGATATTCTTTTTACAGGAAGGGCATTGCCAGTTTGATTCTCTTTGTTTGTTAATGATTTAGAATTGATCATTAAAGGAAGATCATTTTTAAAAAGTCTATTTTCAAAAATTTCATAATATTTTAATGTATTATCTTTCATACCAAGTTTTTGAATTTCTTCGGGTGAGAAAAGTTCTTGTTTATAAAATTGATTTAAATACCAACCTTTTTTGGCTTGTGGAGTCTTTTTGTTTAGATCTTTTCCTAAAGCTTTAAAACTTGTTAAATTATTATTGTTTTTCATTTCCTTTTCTGAATCCGGTAATGAAAAGGCTGAAGATAATGAAGATGAAGGTGTTTTTAAAAGATTACCTAAATAAGAATCTTTATTAGAATAAAAAGGTAAATAAGATTTTTCAATCGTCAAAGTTTCTGAACAATACGTTACAAATTGTAAATGACGTTTTTTGATATCTAATAATAATGATAAATAACTTGGAGTACCTTTTAAAAACCAAATATGCGTTACAGGAGAACTTAATTTAATATAACCTAATTGATAACGACGTATAACTGACCATGTATATTCGACATCACACTCCGGACAATATTTTCGTGTAAGTATAGCTTTAGTATTTTCGCTTGTTTTTGGATCTAGAGAAGAATCATTTTGTTGTTCATTGGATTGATCCTTCAATTGAGCATTTTTCATTAAATTCTTGGCTTCATTTTGTAATTTTTTCACCGATTTATCAACTTTACCACAAGCGCATTCAAAATCCTTTAATGGACCAAAAATTCTTTCACAAAATAAACCGCCTTTTTGAGGTTTAAAAGTTTTATGGTGTAAAGTATTGGCATTTAATACTTCACCATAAATTTTACCATTTGGTAATGTTTTTTCTGCCCATTGTAAAATTCTTAAAGGTGAAGCAATACCAATAGTTAACAATTTAATTTCGGACAATTTTGAATAAGATGTATAATACTTTCTTTGTCCTTTATTTTGAAGTGGATTTTTATCAATTGACGAATTTAAAGATTCAGCTGAAATACTTTCATTAGATGAAAGGGCTAATGTTTTAGTAAATCGATGCTTGCTAAGATTTTTCGATAAAGCATACAAAGGAAATTGTTCTGTACTATTGAGTATTAAGGAATTACTATCTTTTGTCGGTGAAAACAAAGTCTCATTTTTTTCAATGAAAGATTCTTTTTCATTAGAATCTTGGGGGAAATTATTATTTTTTTGATAGGTCATAAGCAATAATGAATAAGTTACATAACTTAAATCTAAAAAATTAAAATACAAAACTCATCCACTGGGCTACGCTCACCCTAAAAAGTTTTTAAAGTACTTCTTCATGCTTTAACATGATAGTATCACATATTACTAAATTATGTGATAAGTTCGATGACTAGTTCTACTTTTATACTTTTTATTTTTATATCGGGATGACAGGATTCGAACCTGCGACCCTATGCTCCCAAAGCACATGCGCTACCAA
>ERZ1066133.886-NODE-886-length-10583-cov-6.065160_pt1 | contig 10583 bp, 9 predicted proteins | sample MGYA00382780_ERZ1066133 | MGnify/ENA primary metagenome ERZ1066133 (study PRJEB33369, sample SAMEA5778363) | biofilm metagenome | biome: Industrial cooling water; feature: Water cooling tower basin; material: Biofilm | place: United Arab Emirates | collected...
GTTGTAGCTCAGTGGTAGAGCACTTCCTTGGTAAGGAAGAGGTCGTGAGTTCAATTCTCATCAACGGCTCAAGAGTTTTTGAAGAGAATTGGATCTAGCATCCTTTGGACTCAGGAAGGTTGTAAGACAACACGCAGCAAAGCTGCTCTGGTTGCTGACTAAGACTTAGGAGTTCAATTCTCATCAATGGCTCAAAAGTGGTCATCTGGAAAACGAGAAATGAATTTTGAGGTAAAGGGTACTTTTCAGAGAGCTACAAAAAATAGGAAACCGATGGTCTATGGCGCTGTGGTCATGGACTGGTCATTATAAACCACAACAAAAACAGATAAAATGTCTAAAGAGACCTTTAAGAGGGAGAAACCTCACGTAAACGTTGGTACCATTGGTCACGTAGACCACGGTAAAACCACCTTGACTGCAGCCATCACTACAATCTTATCATCAAGAGGTTTGGCTCAGGCGAAGAAGTATGATGAAATTGATGGTGCTCCTGAAGAAAAAGAGCGCGGTATCACTATCAACACTGCTCACGTTGAGTACCAAACTGCTAACCGTCACTATGCTCACGTTGACTGTCCAGGTCACGCTGACTATGTGAAGAACATGATTACTGGTGCTGCTCAGATGGACGGTGCTATTCTTGTAGTTGCGGCTACTGATGGTCCTATGCCTCAAACTAAAGAACACATCCTATTGGCTCGTCAGGTAGGTGTACCTCGTATCGTAGTTTTCATGAACAAGGTTGACTTAGTAGATGATCCAGAATTATTAGAATTAGTTGAAATGGAAATCCGTGAGTTATTAAGTTCTTATGGATTTGATGGCGATAATACTCCAATCATCAAAGGTTCTGCAACTGGCGCATTAGCTGGTGACAGCCAGTGGTTAAGCGCAATTGATGAGTTAATGGAAGCTGTAGACACTTACATTCCTCTTCCTCCACGTCCAATCGATCTTCCTTTCTTGATGTCAGTTGAAGACGTATTCTCAATTACTGGTCGTGGTACTGTTGCTACCGGTCGTATTGAGCGTGGTAAAATTAAGGTTGGTGAGGGTGTAGAAATTGTAGGTTTGATTGAAGCACCTTTAACTTCAACTGTAACCGGAGTAGAAATGTTCCGTAAGTTATTGGATGAAGGTGAAGCTGGTGATAACGCAGGTCTATTACTTCGTGGTATTGAAAAAACTCAAATCCGTCGTGGTATGGTTATCTGTAAGCCAGGTTCTATTACTCCACACACTGAGTTTAAGGGTGAAGTTTACGTATTGAGCAAAGAAGAAGGTGGTCGTCACACACCATTCTTTAACAAATACCGTCCTCAATTCTATTTCAGAACTACAGACGTAACTGGTGAAGTGACTTTACCAGAAGGTACTGAAATGGTTATGCCTGGTGATAACATCAACTTAAGCGTTAAGTTGATTGCTCCTATCGCTATGGAAAAAGGATTGAAGTTCGCTATCCGTGAAGGTGGTAGAACAGTTGGTGCCGGTCAGGTTACTGAAATCCTAAAGTAATCAGGTAGGGCGTAATTATACGCACCCTCCATATATAACAAAGTACCTTGGGATAAACCTAGGTACTTTGTTCTTAAATGAAAAGTTCTTTTTTTTGTTCTAGTTTCCTTGAAATGAGAACAATACACGGGCATGGTGCAACGGTAGCATACGGGTCTCCAAAACCTTTGATCTGGGTTCGAATCCTAGTGCCCGTGCAATTTAAACTTTGAAATTGCCTTTGCGTGTCAAAGGCTATCCAACTAACAAATGAATAAGATTACAACCTATTTTAAAGAAAGCTACCAGGAATTGCTGGAAAAAGTTACTTGGCCTACTTGGTCTCAGCTACAGCAAAGTACTGTTATTGTTTTGGTTGCAACTGTCATCATTACTGCAATGGTTTGGATAATGGACCTTGGCAGCAACCAATTATTGAAACTCATTTATTCATTGTTTAAGTAAGCGTTCATGGAAGAAACATTGGTACCTGCAATGGAAAATACACCACCCGCTGATAATACCAAATGGTATGTATTGCGTGTAGTTAGTGGTAAGGAACGCAAGGTCAAAGAACATTTAGATAAAGAAATTTCTAGAATGGGTTGGTTGCCTGTTATTAAGCAGGTTTTCTTACCTATGGAAAAGGTTTATAAAGTGCAGAATGGTAAAAAAGTGATGCGCGAAAAAAACTATTTCCCAGGATATGTAATGATGGAAGTCTTAGATGGTAAGCTAAATGATGATATGGTTCAATACATTAGCAATATTAGCAATGTAATGCATTTCCTTACAGATGGAAAAGGAAGTAAGGGAAATATCATTAGCCTGCGTAAAGCTGAAGTCAATAAAATGTTGGGTAGGGTAGATGAAATGAACGATATGGGTGTAAGTTTAAGTGAACCCTTCATTATTGGTGAGACCATCAAAATTATTGAAGGACCATTTAACGACTTCAACGGTGTTATTGAAGAAATTTACGACGATAAGAAGAAGTTGAAAGTAACTGTTAAAATATTCGGAAGAGCTACTCCAGTTGAGCTCAATTATATGCAAGTAGAAAAGCTTAATTAAACCCTCTTTGAGGGTTTTTTTATTAAATGCTTGTTCGTTTTATTGATTTTACTACCTTTGCACCCCAAAAGTTCTTTAACAGACCTTCGGGTCAAAAATGGGAGTTCCGCCCAAAACGGAACGCTAACACCAAAATAATTTTATATGGCAAAAGAAATCTCCGGCTATGTGAAGCTGCAGGTTAAAGGCGGACAAGCCAACCCTGCGCCTCCAGTAGGCCCTGCACTCGGTTCAAAGGGTGTAAACATTATGGAGTTCTGCAAGCAATTCAATGCTCGTACGCAGGACAAAATGGGTAAGGTAGTACCTGTTCTCATTACAGTTTATTCAGACAAGTCTTTCGACTTTGTTATCAAAACAGCTCCTGCTGCAATTCAGCTTATGGAAGCTGCCAAGATCCAAAAAGGATCTAAAGAAAGCAATCGTGACAAAGTTGGTAAAGTAACTTGGGCACAGGTTGAAGAAATTGCAAAGGATAAAATGCCTGATTTGAACTGTTTCACCGTTGAAAGCGCAATGAAAATGGTTGCTGGTACTGCACGCAGTATTGGTTTAACTGTTGAAGGTAAAGCGCCTTGGGAAAATAATTAATCATTCACCTTAAAATTTCAATAACATGTCTTTGACAAAAAGAAGAAAAATTGCTGAAGCTAAGGTGGATAAGAATAAGTTTTATTCCCTAAAAGATGCTTCTACACTAGTAAAAGAAATTAACTGCACTAGTTTCGATAGTTCTGTTGACTTGCACATTCGTTTGGGTGTTGATCCAAAGAAAGCAGATCAGCAAGTAAGAGGTACTGTTAGCCTACCTCATGGTACTGGTAAAACAAAGAAAGTTTTAGTTCTTTGTACGCCTGATAAAGAAGCACAAGCTAAAGAAGCAGGTGCTGATTATGTAGGACTAGATGAGTTCATTACTAAAATTGAAAGTGGTTGGGTAGATGTTGACGTAATTGTTGCAACACCCTCTGTAATGCCTAAAATTGGTAAGTTAGGTAAAGTATTAGGACCAAGAAACTTAATGCCAAACCCTAAGACCGGTACTGTTACCAATGATGTAGCTGCTGCTGTAACTGAGGTAAAAGGTGGTAAAATTGCCTTTAAGGTTGATAAAGCGGGTATTGTTCACGCTTCAATTGGTCGCGTTTCTTTTGATGCGCAGAAAATTGCTGAAAATAGTGCTGAGTTAATCAATGCTATTATTAAATTAAAGCCTTCTGCTGCAAAAGGTACCTATCTCAAAGCTGTGAGCATGGCTAGCACCATGAGTCCAGGTATTGCTGTAGATACCAAATCATTATTAAACTAATCCCTGCGATCCGATTTCGGAGATGACCCGGGTTTTAAAAAAGTAAGAAATGACCAAAGCACAAAAAAATGAAGTGATTGAACTACTCAAGGAGAAGTTCTCACAATACAATAATTTCTACGTTACAGATACAGAATCTCTAACTGTAGAGCAAATTGGTAAACTTCGTCGCGCTTGCTTTAATAAGCAAGTTGAAATGAAGGTTGCTAAAAACACTTTAATTCGCAAGGCATTAGAGCAGTTAGATGGTGAAAAATATGCAGGTATGTACGATAGCTTGCATAACGTAACAGCTCTAATGTTTAGTGAAAATCCTAAAGAGCCTGCACTTATTATTAGCTCTTTCCGTAAGGAAGCAAATAATGAAAGGCCATTATTGAAAGCAGCGTTTATAAACGGAGATATTTATGCTGGAAATGATCAATTAGTTGCTCTCACGAAGATCAAGACTAAGAATGAATTGATTGGTGAAGTAATTGGATTGTTACAGTCGCCTGCTAAGCGCGTATTGGCTGCATTATTGCACCACCACGAGAAGCAAGCTGAAGGTGCAGCTGCTGAGTAATTTGTAAATAACCAATGCCTCTGAGGTAAAATGAGGCCTATTTTTTAACCATCCGCCGGAGTAAATTATACAATGAAGGCGGTTTAAAAGTAAAAACTATGGCAGATATTAAAGCCTTGGCCGAAACACTAGTTGGCCTAACTGTAAAAGAAGTACAAGAATTAGCTGACGTATTAAAGGCTGATTACGGAATTGAACCAGCTGCTGCAGCAGTAGTAGTTGCATCTGGCGACGGTGGTGGCGCAGCTGCTGCTGAAGAAAAAACTGCTTTTGATGTAATCCTAGTAAATGGTGGTGCATCTAAGTTGAACGTAGTTAAAATTGTGAAGGAACTAACTGGTTTAGGTCTTAAGGAAGCTAAAGACTTAGTTGATGGCGCTCCTAAGGCTGTAAAAGAAGGCGTTTCTAAGGCTGAAGCAGATGATTTAGCTGCTAAGTTGAAAGAAGCAGGTGCTGAAGTTGAGATTAAGTAATCCTTCTTATTTCATTGAGGTCTCCGCCCATTGTGGCGGAGATTTTTTTTGCAGAAAATTGATTTTTCGGGTTCGCTCACTTTTGTTACCTTTGCCATCCTTAAAATTGGGCTAGTTCGTACCGGCAAAAGGGGAAAATGGCCATTTATTCCCTAATTGCCTGATAATGAGGGTAAAAGGCGGCGGCTTTTTACTTATAATGATCGCAAAAAAAACCGGTTTACAACATACTATGTCAACATTAAATTTGAACAACAGGATTAGTTTTGGCAAAACCAAACACCTGGCTGAAGCTCCCGACTTATTAGACATCCAGTTAGAATCATTTAAGGAGTTTTTCCAATTAGAAACCACCCCCGACAAGCGTAACAACGAAGGCTTGTTCCGTGTGTTTAAAGAAAATTTTCCAATTACAGATACGCGCAACATTTTCGTGTTGGAGTTTTTGGACTACTTTATTGATCCTCCTCGATATACTATTGAAGAGTGTATGGAGCGTGGACTCACTTATGCAGTTCCTTTGAAAGCAAAACTTCGTTTGAGCTGTAATGATGAAGAACACGTTGACTTCCAGACCATCGTTCAAGATGTGTTTTTAGGTAATATTCCTTACATGACTCCTCGTGGTACCTTTGTAATTAATGGTGCAGAAAGAGTTATTGTAAGTCAGTTACACCGTTCACCTGGAGTATTCTTTGGGCAGTCTATTCACCCTAATGGAACTAAGATATACTCTGCAAGAGTAATTCCATTTAAAGGTGCATGGATGGAATTTGCTACAGACATTAACAATGTAATGTATGCTTACATCGATCGTAAAAAGAAATTCCCTGTAACTACTTTATTGCGCTCAATTGGTTTTGAAACAGATAAAGATATTCTTGAGCTGTTTGGAATGGCTGATGAAGTGAAAGTGGACAAAAAATCGATGGCTGACTGTGTTGGTAAGAGACTTGCTGCTCGTGTACTTCGTACTTGGGTAGAAGACTTTGTAGATGAAGATACAGGAGAAGTGGTAAGTATTGAGCGTAATGAAATTGTAATGGAGCGCGATACAGTGCTGGATGAAGACTCAATTCAAACCATCATTGATATGGAAGTGAAGAGCGTTTTCATTCAAAAGGAAAATGTTGGTGGTGATTACGCTATTATTTACAATACGCTTAATAAAGATACTTCAAACAGCGAATTAGAAGCAGTTCAGCATATTTATCGTCAATTACGCGGTGCTGATGCTCCAGATAATGAAACTGCGCGTGGTATTATTGATAAATTATTCTTCTCAGACAAGCGCTATGATTTAGGAGAAGTAGGTCGTTATAAAATCAATAAAAAGTTAGGTCTTACTTTCCCATTAGAAAAGAAAGTATTGACTAAGCAAGATATCATTGAAATCATCAAGTACTTGGTTCGCTTAACCAATAGCAAAGCCGAAATTGATGATATTGATCACCTAAGTAACCGTCGTGTAAGAACCGTGGGTGAGCAGTTGTATGCTCAATTCGGAGTTGGTCTTGCTCGTATGGCTAGAACTATTCGTGAGCGTATGAATGTACGCGATAACGAGGTGTTCACTCCTGTTGATTTGATTAATGCAAGAACTTTATCTTCTGTAATTAACTCATTTTTTGGTACCTCTCAGTTGTCACAATTCCTCGATCAAACAAACCCTCTATCAGAAATCACACACAAGCGTCGTATTTCTGCGCTCGGACCAGGTGGTTTGAGTCGTGAAAGAGCCGGTTTCGAAGTTCGTGACGTACACTATTCACACTATGGTCGTTTGTGTACTATTGAAACTCCTGAAGGTCCAAACATTGGATTAATTTCAACACTTTGCGTTCACGCAACTATCAACGATATGGGCTTCATTGAAACTCCGTATCGAAAAGTTGAGAATGGCAAAGTGAATATGAAAGAACTTACCTTCTTATCTGCAGAAGAAGAGGATACAGCTAAAATCGCTCAAAGTAATTCTCCTTTGAATGAAAAGGGTGAATTCGAAGAAGATAAAGTTGTTTCTCGTCAAACAGGTGATTTCCCTATTCTTGATAAGCAAGAAGTAGAATTTATGGACGTAGCTCCAAACCAAATTGTAGGTTTGAGTGCGTCATTGATTCCATTCCTTGAGCACGATGATGCCAACCGTGCGTTGATGGGATCAAACATGCAACGTCAAGCTGTTCCATTAATTCGTCCAGAGAATCCAATTGTAGGTACTGGATTGGAAGGTAAGGCAGCTCGTGATGCACGTATCCAAATTCACGCTGAAGGAAATGGTGTTGTTGAGTTTGTTGATGCTAAAGAAATTCATGTTCGTTACGATCGTAATGATATGGATCGTTTGGTAAGCTTTGAAGATGATTTGATTGTTTATCGCTTAACAAAGTTCATTAAGACCAACCAATCAACTTGTATTAACCTTCGTCCTGCAGTTATAAAAGGACAAAAAGTTAAGAAAGGTGATTTCTTGACTGAAGGTTATGCAACTCGCGAAGGCGAATTGGCACTAGGAAGAAACTTACAGGTAGCATTCATGCCTTGGAAAGGATACAACTTCGAAGATGCCATTGTAATTAGTGAAAAAGTGGTTCGTGAAGATTTATTTACTTCAATTCACATAGATGAATATGAATTAGAGGTAAGAGATACCAAGCTAGGTGAAGAAGAGCTTACGCCAGATATTCCAAACGTTTCAGAAGAAGCTACCAAAGATTTGGATGAGAATGGTATAATCAGAATTGGTGCTAGCATTAAGGAAGGTGATATTCTAATAGGAAAAATTACTCCTAAGGGAGAAAGTGATCCTACTCCAGAGGAAAAACTATTGCGTGCAATCTTTGGTGACAAAGCTGGTGATGCAAAAGATGCTTCTCTGAAAGCACCAAATGGAACTGAGGGTGTTGTAATTGATAAGAAGCTTTTCCAACGTGCTAAAAAAGATAAAAATTCTAAACTACGCGAGAAAGCACTTCTTGAAAAAGTAGAGAAATTGCATCAGCAGAGTGCAGAGGATTTGTTAGAGCAGTTAGTAAACAAATTGCAGGTCTTGTTGAAAGACAAAGCTTCTGCTGGCGTTTCTAACAACTTTGGAGAAGTATTAATTGGGAAGGGTGCTAAGTTCAATGCTAAAAACCTAGCTGCAATTGACTACCAGAATGTTAATCCGCTTGGATGGACCGGTGATGCTGAGATTGATGAGTATGTAAATAAGCTTTTACACAACTATAACATTAAGTACAACGAAGAACTTGGTCGTTATAAGCGTGAGAAGTTCAACATTTCAATTGGTGATGAACTACCTGCTGGTGTATTAAAGCTTGCTAAGGTTTACTTGGCTGTAAAGCGTAAGTTGAAAGTGGGTGATAAGATGGCTGGTCGTCACGGTAATAAGGGTATCGTTGCTAAAATTGTTCGTGCAGAAGATATGCCATTCCTAGAAGATGGAACTCCAGTTGATATTGTATTGAATCCACTTGGTGTACCGTCTCGTATGAATCTTGGTCAGATTTATGAAACCATTTTAGGTTGGACAGGTAAAAAGTTGGGTGTAAAGTTTGCAACACCAATTTTTGATGGTGCAAGTACAAATGAAATTGAATCATATTGTGAGCAGGCTGGAATTCCTAGAAATGGTCATACATATCTATTTGATGGTGAAACCGGAGAAAGATTCCACCAAAAAGCTACTGTAGGTGTTATTTACATGATTAAACTACACCACATGGTAGATGATAAGATGCACGCTCGTTCAATTGGACCATACAGTTTAATTACGCAACAGCCTTTGGGTGGTAAAGCTCAGTTTGGTGGTCAGCGTTTTGGTGAAATGGAAGTATGGGCATTAGAGGCTTATGGTGCTTCTAATATTTTACAAGAATTACTCACCATTAAGTCCGATGATATCATTGGTCGCGCTAAGACTTACGAAGCTATTGTGAAAGGTGAAAACATTCCAAGAGCTGGTGTGCCTGAATCATTCAATGTATTGGTGCACGAATTAAGAGGCTTGGGTCTTGACCTTAAGTTCGAATAATTTACAAGCGAATTAGCATAAAAAACTAAGGCTGTCCATAGGGCAGCCTTTACTTTTTTAGGAAGGGATCAAAAAAATTACTTAACTAGTTTTACCTGTATCGCAGAAGGACCTTTATGGGTCATTTCAATTTCAAAAGATACTTTATTGTTCTCTTTAATTTGTTCTGTTAATCCATTTGCATGCACAAAAATACTTTCTTGAGTATTAAGATCTTTAATAAAGCCATAGCCCTTAGATTCATTAAAAAAGCTCACTATACCAATTCTTGGACCTTCTTCGATTGCAGCTTCCCACTTGGGAACACCAATTTGAATGTCCTCTAACTTAACTTCAACTTTCTTTTTGTTGGGATCGGGTGGCGTGTTGCTAATATTGCCATACTCGTCTACATAAGCCATCATATCATCGAGGCTACTGCCTGATTTAGTACCTGATTTCTTTTCAAGTTTTTTTTCCGCCTTGTCTTTTTTTTGTTGTTGTTTTTTCTTTTCTCTTTCTCTTTTGCTCCAAGAATCTGCCATATATTGATTAAATTATTTACGTGTTTGCAATCTGTGAAGGCGGTGTGAAGGTCTTGGCAGATTCAGATAAAGGTAGTGCATTTTCTTGAAAACTATCTTCATTTGTAAGTATCAGGCATTCAATATAAAGGCGTTACTTTTGCATATATGGCCTTGTTGAAAGTAGATCAAGTTGTACACCCAGGAATGGATCAGCCAGCTCTGGACCATGTTAGTTTTTCTTTAAGTAAATCTGCTAAACTGGCTATTGTTGGTGAAACAGGATCGGGCAAAACCACTCTTCTAAAAGTGATAGGTGGAATTTTAGATGCTCAATCAGGTGCTGTTTATTTGAACAATCAAAAAGTAAAAGGCCCTTCTGAACAATTATTGCCTGGTCATCCTGAAATAGGGTATATTAGTCAATACTTTGAATTAAGAAATCATTATAAGGTTGAAGAGGAATTAGAAGCTGCTAATAAATTGAGTTCTGAAGAGTTCGATGTAATAGTTGAAGTGTGTAGAATTCAATCATTGTTGAAGAGAAATACAAAGGCACTATCGGGAGGAGAAAGGCAGAGAATTGTTCTTGCGAAAGTTTTATTAGCAAAACCTACGCTGTTGCTTTTAGATGAACCATTTTCTAATATGGACTTCTTCCATAAACGAATCATGAAACAGGTACTCGAAGAAGTTTATTTAACCTTAGGTACAACAACGATTTTGGTGACTCATGATGCAACAGATATTTTTACTTGGGCTTCGGAAGTTTTGGTTCTAAGATCAGGAAAGGTTATCCAACAAGGTAAACCACAGGATATTTATTACCATCCGGCCAGTGAATATGTAGCTGGATTATTTGGAGAGTATTGTATCCTCCCATCTCCAATAAATAAGCGCCCTATTTTATTTAGGCCAGAGCAATTAAAAATATCTTCTGCAGCCGTTGGGGCATGGAAGGGGAGTGTGTATAGTGTAAAATTTGCAGGAGGTTATTTTTTAATTGAAGTTTTGCTTGATATTGACAAACGAGCAATAGTTATGCACCCGCATGGAAGATTTAGGCAAGGTGAAATTGTTTACATAGCCATTAATGAAGATATAGGCTGGTATGTATAAACTC
>ERZ1066133.892-NODE-892-length-10529-cov-9.648463_pt1 | contig 10529 bp, 6 predicted proteins | sample MGYA00382780_ERZ1066133 | MGnify/ENA primary metagenome ERZ1066133 (study PRJEB33369, sample SAMEA5778363) | biofilm metagenome | biome: Industrial cooling water; feature: Water cooling tower basin; material: Biofilm | place: United Arab Emirates | collected...
TGATACATCATTTTAGGTTCTATTTGTTTACGCCCTTGCATATGCAAATATCAACTATAGAGCTAATCAACTTTTGTTTGTATTTTCAACATATGAACATCTTTCACCAGTTGTGCAACAGGGACATGGGCTTTCTGCTATGCTGGCTGAAGGAATAAACATCGGCGACAAATCGCTTATCAGCAGCAGTTTCGGCTGACGAAACGCAGATGAACAAATGAATAAAACTGTACTTTAGATTTTTAATCGGCTTCTGTTCCAAGCTGACGTAACATAGACGACCAGCACAGCAGAAAGCCCTCAACGTTGGCGGTCATTGTAGAGCGACACACCACACAAAGACAAATAGACAGTATGGAAGAAAATCAAATAAAGACATTAACGGTAACAGAATTTTTAGGAAAGAACTTTTTCATTCCAGAATATCAACGTGGATATAGGTGGACAAAAACGAATGTTTTACAATTACTAAATGACATTTGGGAATATCGACAAGAGCCAAACAACAGGAATACTTTTTATTGTTTGCAGCCAGTAGTGGTTAGACAAGCCGATTGGCAAGATATCAATGGTACGACAATACAAGGTTTTGAACTCATTGACGGACAGCAACGATTGACAACGCTTCACCGTATTCTTACTTATCTGACTTTAGAATATCTTCAAAGTGATTTGCAATCTGAAGGTTATTCAGACAACCTTTATTCAATTTATTACAAGACAAGATTAGAATCTAAAACTTTCTTAGAAGCCAATAAATCCGACAACACAAAGCCCGACTTGCATTATATGAGTGAGGCTTACAAAACTATAAAAGAATGGTTTGAAGACGGGAAAAAAGGTATTCCAAGACAAGTAAAAGATGAAATGCTGAAAATCATTTTGCCAAGCATTCTTACAAACGACAAAGGAGAAAAACAACTTCCCGAATGGAGTGTTCAGGTAATTTGGTATGAAATAAAAGATACAAAACAGAAAAGCGAAGAACTATTCACACGCTTAAACAGAGGAAAAATTCCACTTACAAGTGCAGAATTGATAAAAGCAAAATTTGTAAACTCTGACAGTTTCAAAGGAATGTCAGAAGATGATAAGATAAAAAGAAGGACACAATTAGTTCAAATTTGGGACGAAATTGAAAACCAACTTAATAACCCGAAATTTTGGGCATTTATCTCAAACGAAAGTTTAAGCAAATACAGCAACAAAATAGAATACTTATTTGACATAGTTGCCAATAAAAAAACAAACGAAAAAGACCCATTATATAGTTTCATACATTTCTTTGACGACAAAGAAACTGCTGATTCACTTTGGTCAAAATGGATAAAGGTTGAGGAAATTTATCGTTCATTGGCTTACTGGTATTCTAACAAAAATCTATATCACAAAATTGGTTTTCTTATTGCTACAGGAACACCAATTGGAACTTTGATTAGCATTAAGAATAACAACACGAAAGAAAAATTTGAAAGAAAAATTGACGACTTAATTGCAAATACTATTGATGACGACTGGGAAGATTTGAGTTACGACAAACCAAATGAACACGGTAAAATCATAAATGTGTTGTTATTAACAAACATAGAAATCACACGAACCAACAATAATAGTAACGAGTTTTTCCCATTTGAAATGTATAAAAGCATTACAAAGAGTTTAGAACACATTCACGCCCAAAACATAGAAGGAATAAACGAAAACAGAAGAGATGAATGGTTCAGGTGGTTACATTCTCATACAAACATTTTGATGAATGTAGCTGACGATAAAGAAAAGGCACAAAAATTAATTGATGAAGTTAATTTTATTGACGAGAAAACATACAAATTCGAAGATTTCAAACGACTAAGTGAAAAAATATTAGCTCTCATACCTGACGACAAAACAAACGAAAACGAGTATTTGCACAAAATTCAAAATATGGCATTGCTTGGTCTTGAAGAAAACATTTCATTAAGCAATTCTGTGTTTGAGGTAAAACGAAGAAAAATAATTGAAATGGATAAAACAGGAGCATTTATTCCAATGGCGACAAAACGAGTATTCTTGAAATATTATTCATCTGATAACAATCAACGTTATTCTGTTTGGACAGAAGAAGAACGAGATGCTTATTTAAAAGAGATACGCAATCGTGTGGAATTGTATAAACCTTTAATCATTGACACAAATGCGTAGTAATTATATCGAAGTTTTGAGCAACAAAGTTGAAATTCCAATTATTCAACGAGATTATGCCCAAGGAAGAACAGACAGCAAAACCAATAAAATCCGAAAAGATTTTTTGGACGCATTATTTGATTTTATTTCTCATAAACAAACCGACAAGCAAGCACAAATCGAGCTTGATTTTATTTATGGTTTTAGCGAAATAGAATCCGATAATAAAACTACGTTTGTTCCAATTGACGGACAACAGAGATTGACTGCGCTTTGGCTTTTGTATTGGTTCGTTTCTGTCAAAGAAGATATTTCATATACTGAAACAAATTTCCTTTCCAATTTTTTGTATGAAACACGACACAGTACAACCGAATTTTGCAGAAATTTAATCCAATTTAAACCTAAATTTTCACACGTAAAAATTAGTCAGGAAATAAAAAACCAATCTTGGTATTTTGAAACTTGGGACTACGACCCAAGCATTCAAGCAATGCTAATCGTTATTGACGACATAGAATTGAGATATAAAAATTTCAACACAGATAATATTTGGAGTACTATCGGAAATTCTTCTTGTCCTTTTTATTTCTACAAATTGGATATGGACAAAGTCGGTTTAACTGACGATTTGTATATCAAAATGAATTCACGTGGTAAACCACTTACTGAATTTGAGTATTTCAAAGCGGGCTTTGCTGAAATAATTACAGATAGCAAACAAAGAAAAAGATTTGAAGAATCTATTGACGGTAAATGGATTGATTCGGTTTGGCATATTATACTTAATTCAAACTCATTAACGGAAGAAGATGACATTGCTTTAACGGTTGATAATTCATTTCTCAACTTATTTAATTACCTCACTTCAGTTATTTCTTTTAAAAAAGATTTGAAAGACCAAGAAGGTAATCGTTACAAAAACACTGTAGTTTCTGCCGGATTATTAAAAACCATTTACAGCGACACGGAAAACCAAAGCTTTTTATTTGACACCTTAGACGCTATTTGTAAACAAGAAAAAGACAACAATGCTTTTTGGGAAGATTTGTTCTATTACAACAAAGATGAATTTGCAACAAACAAAACACGATTATTTTTTACTCATAAAGAAACCAATCTTTTAAAACGCTGTTTATTCAACTTTGCTGATTTCAGGGGTTTTACTTTCCCCGAGCAAATATTGCTTTTAGCTTGCTTATCAAATCTAAAAACACCTAGCAATACATTTAACGACCAAATAAGAACAATAAGAAACTTGGTAGTAAATTCCGAAAACGAATTACGTGATACTGTTTTAGGAAACAGTTTTTCAGAAGTTGAAGAATTCATTTACAAAAACGATTTTCAAATTCTCAAAACATTCAAAACCGACCAAATAGAAGAAGAAAAGTCTAAAAATGATTACATCAAAAAAGCAGCTTCTGAAAAACAATCACTTCAAAAACTTGAAGACAGCGATTTATTACGAGGTTCTACATCATTGCTACCTTTAGACAACAACTTAAAAAATCGGGCAGAGAAGTTTTTGGAAATTTTTGATGAAACTGATTTCATTGATAATTTTCAAACAAAAATTAATCTATTGCTGAGTTTTGGTGACTACTCACAAGACGATGGTTCGTTAACAAACTTAATGACATCTAAACACAGAAATATAAGAAGTTTTCTCACGACACCTGGTTACAACAAAACACAATTCAAGACTAAGACACAAACGACAATGTTGGTTTGCCTTGATTATTTTATAACTAACAATGGTGCTTCAATTTCAAAAACAATTAATGATGCTCTTTTGAATTATACAACCAATCCGAAAGATTGGAAGTATTATTTTTTAAGGTATTCTTCATTTAGGGAAAACAGTAATCAAGGTAATTTCAATTGGTACAACAATAGCGATTACTGTATTTGGAAAATGAAGGAAAGACAATTTAACGGCTATCACTGGGATCCATTTTTGTGTGAACTTGCCAAGTCAGACAACAAATTAGAACTTGAGAATAATTACGGCTCTAAACTTATTTTCTCTCATAATAGAAAGAGAATATTAATTTCCTCTATTCCAGAAGGTTTTTTGTTTGAAAATGGTATGGCAGACCGAACATTAAACACCTTGTTGGACGATTTAGAAAATAGTGGAATAATTGACAATAATGGGAAATTTATCATTACTCAAAACGCAGACGGTATAGACACAGAAGACAGAATTGAAAAACTTAAACAAGCATTAGACGAAGTAACTAACAAATAAAAAACGGTGGACAAAATGAAAGCGAAATGCTATGACGAAAGAAAACAACGAACCGCCAACATCGGTAACTGTTGCACAACCTCTTTAAAGAATTAAGTTTTTACCTTTTCGATCAAAATTCGAACGCATTAGAGCCCTTTTAAGAAGGGTGTATTTTCAGTTTTCTATTTTGCACTTAAAAAATAGATGCCCTTAAAATTGATCTCTTAAAGTTGTGCTTCGGAGTAATACAAAAATTTAATAGCTCTTGTATACTTGTCTCTATCCTTCGCATGGCTTGTGACACAACCAACGCTTGTGGACGATTAAATTTGAGGAATGTCTAATCCTGAAATTGGTAGAATAAAAATCAATCATTTCTCCTCCCGCCGCAGGCAGCCTTCCTCATTCGCTGCTAACTTAAGCTTCGCTCCAGCGCAGCTTCATTCCGTCGGCATCCTGCGGCTCCGCTCAGCAAAAGCCAGAGCCACGCACATAGCTCAATCTTCCTGGCATTTGCCTGTTTCCAACGCGCAAGCCTGTTCAGTTCCTTTAGCCAATTACTTCTGTTTAAATTTCTCATTCTTTATCATCACCTCGATAGGTTAGTGGTGTGGCTTCGCCACGCCATGTTGTAGGCCATCCGCTGCGCTCTATGCCCTACTATAGCCGGTAAATTGGTCTGCCTTCGGGCTGTTATGCAAAAGCCTCGCCAAAACGCTGGCTTGTTGCGGCAATTTAGTTTCTAATCATCGTTATTCTCCTTCCACCGCTACAAGCCAGCGGCTTTTGTAGCCCCCCCAAGAATCGAATGCTGACGCTAAAGGTCAGCATCCCGACCGCAGCGTCTGGGGACTTGGAATTAACAAATGAAGGAAATAGCACGAGTTGAAAACTAGCTTTAACAGTGAAATTGAAGTACGAGTTACAAACTCGCGTTAACTATGAAAAGTTGTAGCCCCGCCAAGAATCGAACTTGGAATTAACGTTTAGGAAACGCTGGTTATATCCATTTAACTACAGGGCCATCCGAAGGAACTTCAGAGCTGCACAAATATCTTATGCAAGTGCGATTTTTCCAATAATTTCTAATCCAACTTATTTCTGTATTTCAACAACTAATAAATAACCTTGTTGTCCACCTCCTAATGATTGTAATACCTCTATCCATTCTTGCTGAGCGCTTTTAACTCTTATTCCTTTTTCGTCCCAAAGCTCTGGACTGCATAAACAACCTAAACTGGGTGTGTTGGGAAAATAAGGCTGGTTCTTATACCAAGTTGGGTCTATGGTGGTGCCGTGTGCAATAATTTCAGTTCTCCCTAGCTTGCCCGCAATAAAGGACTCCCACAAAGGTTTTTTGTTTGCTAAGGGTCCTAATAGATACTTGTACCCGTCCTCCCAATTTTGGGTACTATCTCCCGCAAAAAAATGTTTTCGATCGGTCTCAAATGGTAGGCGCATTTGTAAATTGGTAGTTGGACCAATCCAATCATTTTCTGATACTGCAAACCCATCAAGCACATATAATCCTTGTGGTGTATTTCCATTGGTGAGATAATACGGTAAATTGGTAATTGCCCTCGCTAATTGTGGAGCTTCCCAAATAGTTCCATCAGTTCTTTTGTACCAGGTATGATTGGGTAAACGGAATCTAATTGTACCAGGAATATTTCGATCATTGTGCTGTAGACTTACAACTAGAAGTTGATTAGGAAAGAAAGCAGTGTCTAATAATGCATCTGCTGAAATTGGTTGAATATTTTTATTTCTTCTTTCTGCGTAATAAAATAAGTGACTGCTGTCGTTTTCTATCAGCTTAAAATCTTCTGGAAATACGCCATTCATAGCCAAATATTCAAGAGCCATGGCTTGATTTTTTGTGCCATCTAAATCCTTCCAAATGGTTGAAATTTCTTGTGAATACTGTTTGGGATAAAGCGAATGCAACATTTGCAAAAATGCTCTTTGATAAAATGCTGGTTGTTTTGTTAAAAGTGGTAGTTGGTATCGAATGGCAGATTGAGCGTGGCCTGGTCGGTATTGCATGATTTCCATAGCCCAAAATGCACTTGCCAACTGTGCATGGTTGTCGCGTTTCAGTGGTAAGCTTATAGCTGCATCTGCTAGCTGTAGTAGGTATTTTTTTGTGCTATCTCGGTAGTGTTTTTCTGTAAAGTCGAAATAGGTCTGGGCTTGTGTTTGAATAGAAAATGCACCAAATATTAAAAATTGCACTATTTTTTTTACCATGATGCAATTTATTTATTCCTATTGGTTGTATGAACTTCTTCGTAGAAATTAAAGAAGCATTTAACTTGCTCTTAGAAATGCATTGGTTATGACATTATATGAATCTATACTAGAGCGTTTAAGAAGCCAGCATTTAGGCATCTTTCAATTGGTTAACGACTTGCAAGAAGAAGATTTGAGGGAAAAAAAGGAGAACGAGTGGAGTATGCAAGAGCACTTGGTTCATTTGGCGGTATACCAACCTCGTTTTGTACATCGACTGCAAGACATACTTAACCAAGAAAGCCCAGAGTTTGAACCTTATATACCTCACCATGATCCTTTGTTTCAAGAATATTTGCAAATGGATTGGTATGATGTTTGGTTGCGGCTTGTTGAAAGGAGAGACGATTTAATTCAGGTCATCACAGCACTTCAACCTTCTCAGCTGCAACGAATAGGTATACATGCTCGTTATGGAAAAATGACACTTTTAGAATGGATTGAATTTTTCCTACTGCATGAGTCGCATCATACCTATAAAATTTTCATGTTGAGAAAACAAGTCCATCAAAATAAACTGGTGTTGGAGTAGATTTCTTATTGCCTTTTTTTCCTCAATTTTGTAGTAAATGCTGTTTCATACTGAATGTTATATTTGTACATTGCAATATAAATCATGAGTAGACAAGCAATTATAGAGAAAACAATTCAAGCAATGAATCAGCTTCCCGATGATAAAGTGGAGGAAATTTTTGATTTTGCTGATTTTATTGCAAGAAAATATGAGAATGATGTGATTACTAAAGGTATAGGAGTGATTGCGTCTAAAAGTGAAGCATATGATTTTTTACGACATGAGGATGAAATTTATACGTTAGCAGATATTAAAGAGACTTATAATGGCAAAGGGTGATATCATTTTAATTACTTTCCCATTTACAGATTTAAGCGGTAAGAAACTAAGACCAGCCGTTGTTCTAGCATAAACACAACACGATGTTACTGTTGCCTTCATAACTTCTCAACTTAGTTGGGAAGAAATTACAGACATCAAAATTGAGCCATCAACATTTAATGGATTAAAGAGTAGATCTATAATTAGACTTAGCAAAATTGCTACTCTGGATTTGAACTTAGTAAAGGGGGTTTTGGGAAAACTTATAGAAGCAGAAATTGGAATTGTTAATACTAGACTAAAGCATTTTTTCAAAATAGAATGACTCTTTTGATGATTCATTTCAAATTATAGGGCCAAACATTTCTCATAACCATGAGAATTAAGTCTTAGAAGGTTGCTCTACTCACAAGAGCTTCCTATCTTCGGCGCATGAAATATTGTCTTTCTTTATTTGTGTCACTTGGTTTTTGTTGGACTGCATTATATGCTCAAAAGCCTGTTTCTAATTACGAATTTAGAGCGGTTTGGGTGGCAACAGTTGAAAATATTGACTGGCCTAGTAAACGTGGATTGTCTGTTGAAGACCAAAAAGCTGAGTTTATTCGTCTAGCAGATATGCATCAGCGCTTGGGAATGAATGCTTTAATTGTTCAAATTAGACCTGTTGCAGATGCCTTTTTCCCTTCGTCATACGAGCCTTGGAGTGAATACTTAACAGGTAAGCAAGGAGCTCCTCCAGTTCCTTACTACGATCCACTTGCTTTTATGATTGAGGAAACACATAAGCGTGGAATGGAATTTCATGCATGGCTCAATCCTTATCGTGCTGTCTTCAATATCAATAAATCATCTATTGCTCCTTCCCATATCACTAAAATCCATCCAGAGTGGTTTGTAACATACGGCGATAAAAAATATTTTGATCCTGGTATTCCTGAAGTAAGGCGTCATGTTGTAAACGTTGTAAAAGACTTGCTTAATCGCTATCCGCTCGATGGCATACATATGGATGATTATTTTTATCCCTATAAAATTGCTGGGAAAGAATTTCCAGATCAAAAAAGCTTTCAACAATATGGTCGTGGTATGAAACGCGACGACTGGAGAAGAAGTAACTGTGATAGTATTATCAAAAACTTATACGAAGCTATTCGAGCTACTAATCCATCTGTAAAATTTGGCATTAGTCCTTTTGGTGTTTGGCGCAATAAGGATAAGGATCCTATGGGAAGTAATACCCGTGCAGGACAAACCAATTACGACGATTTATATGCCGATATTTTACTTTGGTTGAAGAATGGGTGGATGGATTATGTATTGCCTCAGTTGTATTGGGAGCGCGGATTTAACCTAGCTGATTACGATATATTGTTAGACTGGTGGAATGAAAATAGTTACGGCAGACATCTATACATTGGACATGGCATTTATCGTGCTGGTGCAAAAGGTGGTTGGAGTAGAAGAGAAGAACTGCCTGAGCAAATTCAATTATTGAGGAAGTTTCCTACTACACATGGTAGCGCTTATTTCAGCAGTAAGTCATTCAATAATAACCCTAATGGATGGAATGACTCATTGAAAAACAATTACTATGCTCGTCCCGCAATTATTCCTCCAATGCCATGGGTTGATGCAACTGCACCAGATGCGCCAAAGTGGAGTTTGAAAGGAGATATTTTACAAATGAAATATGAAGGTGCTGAGGCTATTAAAGGATATGTGGTTTACCACAGTGAACCAGGAAAAGGATTTGACGCAACGTATACACCAATATACAAAATTTATCCTGGTAAGGGTTCTCTTCAGCTTAACCTCAGAGAGCTAATCATTCCAATTAACAATCATATCTGGATTGCAGCATTGGATCGTAACAATAATATCAGTGATCCTGTAAAAATTAGATAAGTAAAAGGAGCCATCGATCAAATGGCTCCTTTTTTTAATGCTTTAGTCAACCAACATAGCATCTGTTTGGGCAGGCTGATAGGCTTCCACTAGTTTTCTCTGTGCCTCCTGATTCACAGGTGCATAATGTGAAAACTGCATTTGGAACCTCGCCCTTCCTTGTGTCATTCCTCTCAAAGCAGAAGCATACTGATATAAATTGGCAAGAGGAACTTTTGCAGTAATTTTTTGCAAGTGATTGGCCGTTTCCATGCCTTCAATAATTCCCATTCTGGTTTGTAAATCGCCCATTACTGCACCCACTTGTTCATTAGGGCACCACAATTCAACTGCATATACAGGCTCTAACAATTGTGGCTGTGCATCAATAAATGCCGTTCTGAAAGCTTGTAGTCCTGCTACCTTGAATGCCATATCATTGCTGTCAACTGCGTGCATTTTTCCATCTGTTACTAATACACGAATATCTCTGGCATAAGAGCCCGTTAGCGGTCCTTGCTGCATTTTTTCCATAATGCCTTTTAAGATAGACGGCAAGAATCTTTGGTCAATTGCTCCACCCACAATACAATTATAAAACACCAGTTTGCCACCCCATGGAAGTACAACTTCTTCTTTTCCTCGCAGTGGCACATCTTTTGGCTCGGGCATACCTTCAAAGTAGGGTTCAATTTGTAGAGTTACTTCTGCAAATTGTCCAGCACCGCCACTTTGCTTTTTATGTCGATACATAGCTTGTGCTCCAGTTCGGATAGTTTCACGATAAGGTATGCGAGGTGCTTCCCATTTTAGATTCAAGTTGTACTCATTTTCCATTTTCCATTGAATCATTTGTAAATGCAATTCACCTTGACAATGCAACAATGTTTGCTTTAGCTCAGCAGATACTTCATAGCGAATGGTTGCATCTTCTTCTTGTAAGCTGTGTAATGCTTGTGATAGCTTTTCTTCTTCACCTTTCTTTTGTACAGCAACTGCCATTGTTAGGTTAGGCTGTGGGAAGAGAATGGGAGTAAGTTGAAGTGATTTTCCTTTTTCGTGAAGCGTATTGTTGATATGTGTTGATTTCAAACGCATGGTAGCGCCAATATCACC
>ERZ1066133.894-NODE-894-length-10527-cov-10.915584_pt1 | contig 10527 bp, 8 predicted proteins | sample MGYA00382780_ERZ1066133 | MGnify/ENA primary metagenome ERZ1066133 (study PRJEB33369, sample SAMEA5778363) | biofilm metagenome | biome: Industrial cooling water; feature: Water cooling tower basin; material: Biofilm | place: United Arab Emirates | collected...
GCGCAGGGCCGCGCCGCCCGAGGAGCGGGCCCCCGACCCCCGGGGTCCAGGGCGCGCGTCCCGGACCCGCCGCGGCCGCGGGTCGGGCGTCGAGGCCGGCGCGGCCGAGGCGCCCGAGATCCGGCGCTTCCCGGCGCCCAGGGGCTGCGCGGTGATCAGCCGGCCAGCTCGCGGAAGCGCGGCAGGTCCCGCAGGCTGTCCAGGTCGGTGTTGCTCCACAGCTCGCTCTGGACGTAGTAGCCGCGCGCCTGGGCTTCGCTGAGCGCCTCGAGGGCCTGCTCCCGGTCGCCGATCAGCGACAGGATGCAGGCGCAGTGGAACAGGGTGTAGCCATCGCGCGGGGCGACTTCGCGGGCCTTCTGGCACACCCGCCGGGCTTCTTCGGCCCCGGACATGCGCGCCAGCAGCAAGCCCATGTGCAGCCGGGCTTCTTGGTTGTCGGGCACCGTGGCCAGCTCCGACCTGGCCCTGGCGATGCCATCGTCCCCGATCTCCAGGCTCTCCTCGTGGCGGTTCAAGCGCTGCAGCACGTTGAACAGGTGATCGTAGGAGCCGATCGCTTCCGGGCGCAGCTGGATCGCCTTGCGCAGCAGCGGGGAGGCGGCCTTGAAGTTGCCGAGGCGCGCCTCCAGGGCGCCCAGCAGCCGGTGGGCCAGCCATTCGCGGTTGTCGAGCTGGATCGCCAGGCGGTACTCCCGCAGCGCGTCTTCGCGCTGGCCGGTCATCGAGTAGGCAAAACCGAGGGATGTGTGCGCCTCGGCGCAGCGCGGGTCGATCAGCAGCGCCCGCCGGGCGCACTCCTGGGCCTGTTCGATGAAGCTGCGATCTCCATCCCAGTAGAGGAACTTGCGCACCAGCGCTTCGGCCAGACCGGCGTGGGCCTTGGCCAGCCCAGGATCGGCGGCGATCGCGCTCTCGAAACGCACGATGGCGGCGAGCAAATGCTTCGAGCGGCCGCGGTGCATCACCTCGTGCGCGGCCTGCAGCAGGCTCTCGGCCTTGCCGGAGTCGCGCCGCACGGCCGGGGCCGGGCGCAGCGACTCCTCCCGCAGGTGGCGCCGGATGGCGCGCGACAGGCTGCTGACCAGCTGCGCTTGCAGGCCCCATTCGTCCGGGTCCTCATGGCGCACCTCGTGGCGCCAGGGTTCGACCTCGGTCCGGTTTCCGAGCAGGCGCACGAGTTCGATCGCCATCGTGCCCGAATGCCCGTCCACGCGCAGGTTCCCGCGCAGCCACCAATCGGCGCTGCTCGCGTCCGGCTGCGCATCCTGCCGCAGAGCCTCCAGCTCGAGCTCGCTGCTGCGTTCCAGTTCGGCCGCCAGGTCGCGACGCAGGCCGGCGGCGAAGGCCCGCCCCTGCTCGTTTTCGGGCTCGGCCCCGAAGGGCGAGACCGCCAGGCGGCCCTTGAGCGGCGTCTCGGCCGCCGCGACCGCGCCCGACATGCCTTCGATCAGGCCCTGCAGTTCGGCGTGCAGCGCCACCCCGTTCGGGAAGCGGTCCTCCTTGCGCGGCGCGAGGCAGCGCAGCAGGAATTCCTCCAGCCGCAGCGGGAAGCCCTGGCGCTGCTCGCTGGGGCGCTTGGGTTGCCCATCCAGAATCGCCAGGCAGACCTGGGCGAAGGACTGGCCCGGGAAGGGCAGGGCGCCGGTCAGGGCGTGGTAGAAGACCGAGCCGAACGCGAACACGTCCGAGCGGAAATCCAGGTCGTGCAGGCGCAGCTGCTCCGGCGACATGTACAGCACCGTGCCGACCATCGTGTCGTGCTGGGTGATGCGCGGCTCCTGGTTGGAACGGCAGATGCCGAAATCCAGCAGTTTCACCCGGCCATCGCCCTGGACCATGATGTTGGCGGGCTTGAGGTCGCGGTGGATCAGATGCTTGTCGTGCACGTGGGCCAGCGCTGCTGCGACCTGCTCCGCGATGCGCAGGCCCTCCTCGTACCCCAGGTGGCGCTCGCGCAGGATCTTGTCCAGGGTCTGGCCCTCGAGGAACTCCATGGCGATGTAGGAGGTCCCCAGGTTCTCGCCGAACTCGTAGATCGTGGCGATGTTCGGGTGCTCGAGGCTCGAGGTGTGCTTGGCCTCGCGCTTGAAGCGCTCGACCGCCTCCGGGTCGAACTCCACGTGGGAGCGCAGGATCTTGAGCGCGACCGTCCGGCCCAGGTTGGTGTCACGGGCCTTGAAGACCTCGCTCTGGGGCCCCTCGCCGATGCGGTCCAGCCGGGGATCGAACTCGAAGTGGTCGCATTTCATCCTGCCGGGGGGGGCCGGTCATCGGCCGGGCGTATTCTAGGCCTCCCGGCTCCCCGGTTTCCCCATGGCTTCCCCGCGCCCGTCCCAGCCCCCGTCCGGCCCCGGCGGCCCCGAGAGCGACCGGGAGCCGACACCCCTGACCGAGGCGGTCTGCTTCGAAGAGGCCGACTTCCTGCCGCTGCGGGACCCGCTCTCCGGGGATCCCCAGTACGACGACGCGCGCCTGCGGACGCGGCGCAAGCTCGCCAGCCTGGGCAAGGAGGTCGCGGCGGCCGCCAAGCTGCTGGGGCTGACCCTGGACCATCGCAGTTCGATCCACCACCCGCGGGTCTGGAACGGCAACCGGGTCCGCCGCCTGTGGAGCTACTGCATCCGGCCGAAGGCCGAAAAGGCGCGCCTCAAGCGGGTGCTCGGGGCCGACCTCGCCAAGGACCTGGACGCGGCCTTCCGCAACGCCTACCTGTGCATCGCGATCGAGGCCGAGGCCCTGGAGGTTTCCCTGCGAATCCACGGGGAGGCCTGGTTCGATGCGCAGAACCTGCTCGGGCGCGTCCGCCGCGAGGGCCAGGCCGGGCTGCTCGAGCAGCTCAACGGGCTCAAGGGCTTCACCCTCCGGCTGCACGACTGGAAGGGGGAATGGCCCCTCGGGCAGCTGGGCTCGGAACGGCTCGAGGAGTACCTGCGCTACTTCAAGCCAGGCGAGCACCGCCTGGCGGTCGAGCGCCGCTGGCCGGCGCCTCCCGGGCAGCGCCAGGCCCTGCTGGCGCCCGACGTGCCGCGCCAGCTGATCGGGGAATGCCTGCGCCTGGTGCCGCTTTACCGCTTCGCGGCCTGGTCCGAGGAGAGCCCGTTCTTGTTCGGGGAGTGACCGGGGCCCCACAGACAGGGCGGCGCACGGCGCGCGGGCGACGCGGCCGCCGATGGGGCGCGGGCTGGGCCAGCGTGGAGGCGGGGAGCGGCAGGCCGACGACCCGCGATGAGGCGGCCGCGGGCTCGGGCAGCGGGCCGGATCCGGGCGCTGCCCGGGCCGGGCTCCGCTGGCACCCCGGCCGTGGCTGCGGGGCTGAGCTCAGTTGCGCTGCTCGGCCGTCGGCGTGGAGTCGGGCCAGCGCAGCAGAAACTCAGCCCAGACGCGGGGATGCCTCAGGGGGTGCACCGCTGCGCCATCGCCCAGCTGCAGGGTCGGGTCGACCTGGGCCGCGAACTGCTCCGCGCTCAAATGCCCATAGGTCGGCGCGAACAGCTCGGTCAACAGTTCGGCATGGAAGTGGGGCAGCAGCTCGACCCAAGCGTCGAACTCGGGCCGTCCCAGGGTCTGGTAGGCGGCTTCGAGCAGCCCATCGCGCCGATCGAGGCCGGCCACCCGCAATTGTTCCGCGGGATCGATCGCTTCCCGGCCTTCGCGGGCCGCGCGCAGGCAGAGTTCGTGCAGCCCGTTGTAGCCGATGCGCTCGCGCAGGCGCTCGACGATCAGGAAACCGACCCCGTACAGGGCGTCGTCCATGTCCCCGAAGCGTTCCCGGAAGGCGTAGGTATCCGGGGTGAGCGCGTCCTGGATCGCCAGCTTGTCGCGCGGTTCGTCGTAATGGAACCAGATCTCGAGCGGGCCGTTGCCGGCCGGGTAGCCGATCCCCGAGTGGTTGATCACCAGCTTGAGCCGACCCAGATACAGGCTGGCCTCGATCGCCCGCAGGGCGCGGATGCGCGGCGCCAGCGCCGGCCGCAGCTGGGCCGCGACCACGTCGGCCAGGCCTTCCTCGAGCACCGCCGGCAGGGTCTTCCAGCTTTCGCCCAGCAGCGCGTGGACCAGTTCGTGGGCCAGGAACCACTCCGGGTGGTCGACGTCCTCGCGCAGGTGGATCCGCCCGCGGCTGTGGTCCTCGGCGATCAGGGTGAAGCCCTTGACGTTGAGGGGCACCCGCTGGCCGCGGCGCGAGGCCAGATTCTTTTGCACCCAGACCTCGGTCGCGCGGTCGGGGGTATCGGGCAGCAGGGCCTTGATCTCCGGCTGGAGGGTGGCGACCAGCTCCCCGTAGCGCTCGGCGTCATCGCGCTCCTCCGCGCGCACCACGCCCATGGGGTGGACGGCGCACTCCTTCGGGGGCGCCACCTGGCAGCCGGCCAGCGCCAGCGCCCCGCCCAGGGCCAGGGCGCGTGCGAAGCGCGAGCGCAGGGACGGCGTGGCGTGGTCGTGGCTGCAGCGGTCGATCTGGATCTGGTTCACCCCGGCTCCCTGTCTGGCGCGTTCGTCAGCGGGCGGCCCCGGCCGCCCGGCGGGGGAGCATCCCCCCGACGCCAGAATGCTACCCCGCCCAGCCCGCGCTGCCGCCGGCGCGCCCGCGCCCCGACCCCCGGAAAAAAATGCACCCCGGACCCCCGCCCGCCGGCGACCGCGCAGCCGGGCGCCTCCCGGCCGCCCCTGCCGTCCCGCCGGAGCCCCCAGGTACGCCCACGTGCGTCCCCCCCCGTGCCCCCCTTCCCGCCCCCCCCCGCAGGCCCCCCCCGCAGGCCCCCCCCGCAGACCCCCCGACGGCTCGTGAGGGGCCAGGCCGTTGGGCCTTAGGCGTGCGCCGTGCGCCGTGCTGCGACTGCGCGCAGGGGCGTTGAGCGTGCCGCGCCGGTGTGGGGGGGGACCAGGAGGCCTGCGGAGCCGAGGCGTGGAGCCGGGAGCGTGGATCTGGGGGGCTGGGGGGGGGCGGGGGGGGTCGGGTGGGGGGGTCGGGTGGGGGGGTCGGGTGGGGACTCTTCGGGTGGGGACTCTACTGCACCGGGTTCGGCGTGACCCCCGAGGTGCGGTCCAGCTGGACCTTGTCCTTCTGGGTTTGCCCGGTCAGGCGCACGTACAGGTCGAACAGCTTCTGCTCGATCGGGAAGCGGTAGTTGCCCTGGCGCAGGCGCCACTGCGACACGCGCTTGAGGGAATTGCGCACCATGCCCGCGCCCTCGTGGACGTGGCCGTCGTAGAAGGACGCCGTGGCGCTGTAGCGCTTCCAGGTCTGCAGCACGTCGAAGGGCAGGCCCACATCGTCGACCTCCTGCTTGTACTCGAGCACCGACCCCCAATCCTCGAGCTTGCTCGGGGGTTTGTAGCCGCGCTCGATCGCACGCTTGTATTCCTCCGAGCCGGGGATCGCGCGGAAGGGGAAGATGTCCGAGGCCGAGCCCGGGAATTTCTCCTTCATCAGCGCGGCCATGCGGATCGTGGCCATCATCGACTCCTTGCTCTCGCCGGGGTAGCCGATGATCCAGGTGGTTCCGGTTTGGATGCGCCGGTCGTAGATGCGACCCAGGGCGAATTCGAGGTTTTTCTCGAGGTCGATCTTCTTCTTGATGTGCTCCTGCTGAGCTTCGGACCCGGCCTCCGCTCCGAGCACGATCAGGTGGCACTTGGCCTCCTTGAGCAGGTCGACCGACGGCTCCTTGTAGCGCGCGATGGTCTCGATCTCGTAGGTGGCGTTCCAGAAGAACGGCTTGCCCGCGGCGATCAGCGCCTCACACCATTCGTTGGAGCGCTTCTCGGCCACGCCGAAGTTGGCGTCCTGGAAGCGCACGATGTTGAACTTGAAGCGGTCCTGCAGGGCGAAGATCTCCTCCGCCAGCTGCTTGCCCGGGATCGCCTTCCAGCGCCGCCCCGTGACGATCGGGGAGCAGCAGAAGGTGCACGGCTCCGGGCAGCCGAAGCTCGAGAAGTGGCTGAAGCCGCGCAGCGGGGTGTTGGCCGGGAAATCGCGCGGGGTCGGCAGTTTGTGGCGCAGCTTGGCCCGGTCGCGGCGGTTTTGCAGCTCGACGTAGAGCTCGAAATCGAGCAGCTCCCAGGGCACGGGCGGGATCTCCTCGAATCCGACCACCGGGCGATGGGCGGTCAGGTGCACCTTGCCGTCGCGCCACAGGGCCAGGCCGGGCACGTCCTCGAGGGGTGTGCCGTGATCGATCGCGCGCACCACGTCGCCGAAGGTCAGTTCGCCCTGGCCCAAGCCGACCGCATCGGCGATGCCCTCCTGCAGGTAGAGCTCGGGCGCGACCGATGGGAACCAGCCGCCCCAAACCATCGGCAGGTCCGGGAACTTGGCCTTGAGGCGGCGCGCCACCCGTGCCCCGTGGGTGACCTGGAATCCGAGGATGCAGGAGCTGGCGAACAGCAGCGCGCCGTCGCAGAGCTGCTCCAGGCGCTGCATGTAGTCGGGGTGGACCATGGCGTCCACCAGGTGCACTTCATAGCCGTCGCGCACGGGGATGGTGGCGATCTGCAGCAGCTCGAGGGGCAGGAGGTCGGCGCTGACGCGCACGCCCTGCTCCGGGTCGGCCCGGTGAGGCAGGAAGAGAACGATGCGCTTCGATTGCTTACGGACCATGGCGATGCGGGCAGGGGGGCTGGCGGGGCGGGCGGGCCGGGGGGGCCGCCGGGGGGAAGGAGCGGTGCCCGCCGCAGCGGGTCCGCAGGGCAACCTTCCCTTCAGGGGAGATTCTCACCTACCCGCGCGGTTTGGGCGAGTCCGGCTGCGCGCGGAACCTGCTCCGGTCCGCGCCGGCGGGGGGCAGCGCCCGGGGAGCCTTATGCAGCGTCCGGTACCAGTCGGGAGTTGTCCAAGCCTGAACTTGATCGCCGATGGGGTGGGGTGCCGGCAGCGGGGCTGCCCCTTCGACCCGAGGGCTGCGCGTCCCGGGGATTCTGCGGGCAGCGCAGGCCGCCCCGAGGGAAGCCCCGAGGGCCGGCGCTGGCGCCCGCGGAGGGCGGCGCTGCGCCCTCCGCTGGCCCGCCCACACTCCGGCCCGGGCCCGGGCCAAGCCACCTCGTCCCAGCCGGCTGCGGTGGGGACCGCTTTCTCGGGGCCCCCGCTCCATGCACCGGGTGGGCCTGCGCGCATAAAACGTCCAATTGCCGGAACTGCCCCGAAAATGGTGCTGGCCCGTGGCGCGGCTGCCCGGCGGGCCAGAAGCGGCCCGCCGATGTGCGACCGAGGGCAGGTCGGCGCGCGGCCGGCGCCCGGGCTTTGGATCCGGGCCCGCGCCCCGGGGTGCCGGGGCGAGACCGGGCCAGACCCGCTGCCGGTCGCCCAGGCCCGCAAGGATCAGCGCTTCTGTTTGCCGGTGGGCATCTCGGGCGAGGGCGCCAACAGGCCCAGCGGATTCCATTCGTTGACCAAATCGGCGTGCGGGGTGCCCAGCCAGGTCTTCCAGCTCTCGTCGAACAGCGGGTAGGCCATGCCCAGGAATTCGCGGAAGGCCTCGCGCTGGTGTTCGGGCATGTCGCTCCCATCGGGGTAGCCCTGCTCGTTCACCAAGCCGGCCAGACGGCCCAAGATCTTGGCCAGCGCGTCGGGATGCACGTGGACCAGGTACTGCATCATCGACCAACTGGTCAGGTGGTCGGCGAAGGTCAGGTCGCTGTAGTTCTCCTTGGACGACAGGCGCGCCAAGCTGCTCTGCTCCCCGGCCGCCACGTGTTCGCGGGCCTCCTTCAACCAGTCGGACTCGTAGGTCTCGATCTCCTCGCCCCCCTCGGAGATGTCGAAGGTGTTGAACTCGGGCCAGGCTTCGCGCTCGAGCACGTGGGCCAGCCCGGCGCGCAACCAAAAGGGCAGCTCGAAGGAATAATGCCGATAGCCGTCCAGCAGATTGATGGTCATGTTGTAGACCACGTGGCAGTGCATGGCGGCATCCTTGAGCAGGCCTTCGTCCGCATCGTTGACCACCAGGATCAAGGAATCGCGGTCGAGCACGTTCCAACGCTGGGTGCGCTTGACGACCAACCCGAAGCTCTCGCGCAGGAACTTCTCCGAGGGGCCTTCGCCCGGCAGGATCAGGACCTCGTACTTGCCCACCTGCCCGAGGTAGGGGCCGCGGCCCCAATACTCGCCCTGCATGTTCCAGACCGTGTCCTCGGCCGGGAAGTTGGCGTCCGTGACCTGCAGGATGCGCTGCACGCGGGTGTACAGCTCCTCGAGCCGCTGTGCGAACAGCAGCGCCCGCAGCCAAGGATCGAGGCGTTTGGTGCCGGGGTCGACCGTGGGCAGCCTGGCCTTCAGGCGCTCGAGCTCGGGGACCAATTTGCGCTTGTCCTTGAGCGCGACCTTGTACTCGCCGAGGGCGAATCCGAGCTCGAAGTGGGCGGTTTCGATCCACAGGATGTCGGTCCCGGCGAGCAAGGCGTCGGTGCTGGCCGTGTCGCCGGTGCCGAACTGGAAGCCGCCCATCGAGAGGATCCCGGCGGCGGCCATCAGCGCCTCCGGGGTGCCGAATTCCTGGGCCTGTTTTCCGTACAGGTAGGGATTGTTGGCGGGTGCGTTGGCGGGCAGGGCCTCGGACTTCTTTTGGGCCGAGGCCGGGCTGCCGGCGCCGAGCAACAGCGCCGCGGCCAAGAGCGTGGCCCAGCGCGGGATGGGTACGCGGAGCAGGTCGAAGGGGATCATCGGGATCGCTGGGGCCAGGGCGAATAGTCGAGCGGGGCCGGGCTTGGTACCGAAGGGTGCACTGCGGGGGGCGCTAGCGAGGAGCCGGCGCGGGGGCCGGCGGGCCGATTTCCGGGGCCGGAGCCGGCGTTTCGAGCAGGCCCACCAAGCGCGCTTGCACGGCCTCCGCCAGCTCCAGATCGGCGGCGCGCAGGCGCCGGCCGCGCAGCAGGTCCTCGGCTGCGGGCAGGGCCAGCTCGGGAGCGTAGGGCAGAACCAGGACCTGCACGGCATAGCGCTCGAGCCCCGGCTCGCCGGCAGGGGAGTGCTCGAGCACCCGCAGCCAGCCGAAGCGGCCGAGCCCCTCGAGGGGGCCGGACCAGGGGCTCGGCAGGGGCGCCGGGCCGCGCTCGGCGCCCGGATAGACCAGGCCGCGGGCGGCGGCCCAAAGGTCGACCCCCAGGGCTTGCCAGTGTCCGGCAAGGACCCCGTGGCTGGCCTCCAGCCCCTGCTCCGCCGCGCCGGGACCCAGGTCCGTATAGCCGTCGGGCCAGCCCCCGTCGGGGCGCTCGGGAACGGGATCCTCGGGCGGCGTGAGGGCCAGCGCCCGGGCGAGCGCTTCCTGGCGCTGGGCGGGGTGGGCGGCGGCCAGGGCTGCGCGCGGCAGAAGCAGGTTGGTCAAGGCGCGGCGGCGCGAGGCGGGTTGGCTCTCGGCCGGGTGCAGCAGGGCGTAGGCATCGGCGGCCCGGTCCAGGTCGGCCCGGGGGATCGGCACCCCATCCAGATCGAACGCCAGCCCGGCCGGCAGGGTCGCGATGGTCAGCCCCCCCGCCGCGGGCGCTGGGGGGGGCGGCTCGGTGCAGGCCCAGAGCAGCGCCAGCGGGGCCAGCAGGGCCGGGGCCAAAGCGCTGCGGCGGGGGTCCGGCGGCCCCGGCCGGCGCTCCCGGCCGGCCCTGGGCTCGCCCCCGCGGCGGCCGCCGCCGCCCGCCCGGGCGCAGCCTGCGGCGCCCCGCGCCGTCCGGCGCGGGCTCCCCGACCGGCGCCGGACCGGGTTCGGCCCCGCAGGGTCTGCGGGGGACCAGGCCGTCGCCGCCGCGCTCACGGGCCCGTGCGCTGGTCGAACCGGGCCACGAAGCGCGGGGCGCGCACGGTGGCGAAGCGGTAGGTCTCCTGGATCCAGCTGCTGACCGGCCGCGGCCGGGCCTCGGGCGGCGGCAGCAGCGGCGAAGGCTCCGAGATCGCCGGCTGGGGACCCTCGGCGCCGCTGACGAAGGCCGGGAACTGCCCCAGGACCTCGATCCACAGGCAGCGCGGGTCCGCCGGCCAGGATTCGATCCGCAGGGTGTAGGCCTGCGGCTCCGTGGGAGTGCCCGGCAGGCTGAAGCGCAGGCCCACGCCCGCGATCGGTCGTTCGAACTCGCCCAGCTCCTGCTCGAGGTCCAGCACGCGCTTCGCCAGGAATTCGAGGCTCTGGGGCGGATTTTTCGGGTTGATCAGGGTGCGGATCAGAATCCCCGTGGCCAAGAAAACCGGAACGGGCCGCTCCGCCAGCAAGGCATCGAGGGTCTGCTCGACGCGCTGCGCGAACTCCTCCGTGGTCAATCCGGTGCCCTGTTCGGCGAAGCGCACCCGGTCCGGCAGCAGCGCCACCTGGGACTCCATGCCGCGCTGCTCCGCGGGGTTGGCCAGCAGGGCGCCCTGGGGCAGCACGTGAAAGCTCTGATAGGGCGGATGCCCACCCTGGAACAGGCGGTTGTGGACGCGCTGGAACAGCGCCGGGTCGGGCGCCAGCGGCGGGTGCAGCAGCTCGCAAAAATAGGCGATCGTGCGCGGGGCGTAGGCCATGGTCGGGCGCTCCTGCGGAGCTCAAGCGCACAGGATACGGG
>ERZ1066133.900-NODE-900-length-10475-cov-6.046353_pt1 | contig 10475 bp, 6 predicted proteins | sample MGYA00382780_ERZ1066133 | MGnify/ENA primary metagenome ERZ1066133 (study PRJEB33369, sample SAMEA5778363) | biofilm metagenome | biome: Industrial cooling water; feature: Water cooling tower basin; material: Biofilm | place: United Arab Emirates | collected...
CAATTATCTGTCAATTCAATCCTCCACCCTTCTAACGCTGGTAGAGTGTTGCCTCACACGGGCTACCTTCTTGCCGACAGCCCCGTGCCATTTGTCCATCCGCTTTTAACTGATAAATTTTATTCCCTTTTATCAGAAGTCCAAATCCATCATTCAAGATGATGGGATTGGTATATTCTCCCTGATAGAGAAGGCCGGTATTTGCTGTGCCATGTAGTTTGACGATCGTATAACCTTCTGAGTTGATAGTAATTGATTGACCCGTTCCACTGCCGCCCAAAAAGTTGAAGAATCGAGTACCGACAAAGGGTAATACTTCTTGATTCCAGCCATTGGCAGAGCAGGCAGCAGGGCGGTTGCGGGGGGCAAGTGTCGATAAACACCAGTATCTTTCGCCATCAAAGACCACCCCACGAGTGATAGATTTCAATTCAGAAATCGATCGCCAGGGCTGATTGCCTAATTCATCAAAATAGCGATACCGCTGCCCACGCACTTCTAACCCCTGGTCAGTGCCACCCAGTGAATAAAAGCCGGATGCAATTTTGGCAGAAGCGCTTGCTTGAACCGAGTTTGGGTTTTTCTCAAGCCACCAACGGCGAACAAAACGATTCGTGTTTACAGATCCGCCTGTCGTCGCGACTACCACTAGCAATTGCCCCGCTTGGTTGATAAACTCAAATCGGCAGGGTCCCTCTCCAGTGCCTGCGCAGTCTTTGATCTCGCGATAGCCTAAGTCGAATAGTTCTCTCACAGCAGTCGATTGCAAGTTGGGGGGATCTCCTTGCAAGTTGGGTTGCCATCCTTGTCGCAGTAGACGTTGTCGTGCCTCCCGGTACGCCATACCTTCGGTCAATGGTACAGCGCTCGTGGTAGTGGCCATGCTTCCACGGTCCTGGGTCGCTCTGGGAGAACTGGGGCTAAGTTGGGAGGGGTGAGCGATCGCCAAACTTGCCGAGCCTCCCATTACCCACCCGATTAAACTCACCAAAATACTTGCCGTTATTTTTGACAATTGTAATCTCGAATGATTCCACACCATCGCTACCAACCTTATCGAAAATGTTAAAACCCTTGCTACTAGAGATTTAGGATTGTTTTACCATGATGACATTGTCATTGTTTGCCAAACAATCTTGAATTCGTTCCAGATGCTTCTGCACAATGTTCTGAGGTAAGGTATGAGCATTGAAATACGCAATTTCTCTTGCTTCAGCATTGATTTGAATTTCACCTGAAACCACTTTGCACTGATAAGAAAAAACCAGATCATTGTTCTGCGGCTTTGAATACACCCCAATCAATTTCTCTACCACAACATCTAATCCGGTCTCTTCTTTAACTTCCCTGACTACACCTTCCCAGGGGGCTTCTCCGCACTCCACTCCACCCCCCGGCAAATTCCAAATATCCGCATCAGTTCTCAAGCATAAAAGAATGCGATTTTCTGAGTCGGTGACGATCGCAAAAGCGCCAATCGTGAATGCTTGTTTCATCTTGTCCCTGCAACTGAGCAATGTGTCTTCTCAATCCTACCGAGATCTATTCCAACAACCAGGCAAATAGATCCTTGATACTCAGTTGTAGTTCACCAGCAAACATTGGCGTGGCAATCACTTTATCAGCTTCATCAAACACCTCAATCTCTTGTTTAAGGCGATAAACAAACACTGTTTGCTCAGATGAATCGACTAGCCAACCTCTCTAAGTGCCATTGGAGAAACTCCGCCAATGTCAGCGTTTTAGAGGGTGTTTGTACCATTTGGAACTGCCCCTAAAGTTGCCAGATCAGAAACTGCTTTTCAAATTTTACCGGCAAAACCAATGTGAGAAGTATTCCTGACCTCAACCTTGTAGAACACTGAAGCCTTATACTGTGCTGAAAACCAGGCAGAGCTTATTCTGGTGTTTGTTGAGTTTACAAGGGGTTGTGATGGGAATTGCCATTGGGAAAAAGCTGGGTCGATCGCCCCTTCAGCCGTGGGGCATCTTTACGATCGTGGCGATCGCCCTCTTTGGTTGCACACCAGCGACCCAAGAGGGAACATCCTCCAGCCCCAGCAGCACTGCTCCCAGCCAATCCGGCGTACTGGTCTATGGTTCCGGTGGCTCACCCGTCAACCTGGAACCCGGCAACATTACCGATGGCAACTCCATCATCGTGCAAGACCAGATCTACAACCGCTTAATGGAACCAAAACCCGGCAGCACCGATTTGGCACCCGCCCTGGCAACCGAGTGGTCAGTTTCTCCAGATGGCAAAACCTGGACCTTTAAACTGCGACAAGGCGTAAAGTTTCACGATGGCACCGATTTCAACGCTGAAGCCGTCAAGTTCAATATTGAACGCTGGTGGGACCCAAACCATCCCAATGGCTACCGCAATGCAGGCAAGATCTACGAAATCTGGCAGCAGATGTTTGGCGGTTATAAGGGCGACCCCAACTCCCTTTTGCAATCGGTAAAGGTAGTGGATGCTTACACCATTCAATTAGTATTGAAGCAGCCATTTGCCGCCTTTCCTGCGGCGATCGCTTCTGGGTTCTACGGCATTGCCAGTCCCGCTGCCATTCAAAAAGCCGGAGCCAGCTATGGCAAACCAGGAGCGCTAGCAGTGGGCACTGGAGCTTTTGTCTTCAAAGAATGGCGCACAGGCGATCGAGTGGTTCTCGAAAAGAACCCCAATTACTGGCAACCCGAATTTCCCAAAGCCAACCAACTCGTCATCCGCTTCATCAGCGACCCTGCTGCCCGTCTAGCACAACTCCGCGCCGGACAAATTGACTTCACCGTAGACCTGGCACCCGACCAGATCAAAGAATTACAAACTGATCCCAATCTGGATGCCGTTCCTCGTCCTTCCTTCAACGTCGGCTATCTGGCACTCAACCCCAGCTATGCCCCCCTGGCAAAACCCGAAGTGCGACAGGCGATCGCCCAAGCCATCAACCAAAAAGCCATTGTTCAAGCTTTCTGGGGCAATTTAGGACAAAACACCCCTCATTTTCTTCCGCCCGCTCTCAGTTGGGCAACGGCCCCCAGTTTGCAACCCTATGCGTTCAATCCGCCCCAAGCCAAGCAACTGCTGGCAAAAGCAGGCTATCCCAATGGTTTCCCGCTGGAATTGTGGTACATGCCCATTTCTCGTCCCTACTATCCCACACCCAAACCCATTGCCGAATCTTTTGCCGCAGATCTAAGTGCGATCGGCATCCGCGTCACCCTCAAAACCAAAGACTGGGCAGCTTATCTGGAAGATCGCCGCAAAGCTCCTGGCTATCAAGCCTTTATGATGGGGTGGACGGGCGACTTTGGCGATCCCGACAGCTTCCTTTACGCCCACTTTGGACCCGGCGGCACCAGTGATATTGGGAACTGGAAGAACGATCGAGTCTTTCAACTGCTCAACCAGGCACGGGCAACCAGTGACCAATCTGCCAGAGGCAAGCTCTATGCTGAAGTCGATGAAATTTTGCATCAACAGGCGTTGAGATTACCGATCGTCCACACCCAACCATTAAGCGCAAAACGCAAGAACGTCACAGGATGGATCCCAAGTCCGCTGGGTACTGAGCCGTTTGAAGCCGTTGAGAAAAAATAAGTTACTCTAGCTCAACCCATTGCTGTTCTGGACTGTCGTGAACATTGCAGCAACGATAGAAGGCATACATGCAAGCTAAAGATGATCGGAAGCATCGCCTCTGCAACTATGCCCAAACAAAGTATGGCGCAAGACCAAACCTACCAATTCTCTCTATGTGGCTTTACATCCTCAGACGATTACTCAGCCTGCTGCCCGTTTTATTTGGCATCACCTTATTAGTTTTTGCCTTTTTACATTTAATTCCTGGTGATCCAGCAGTGGTGGTGTTGGGCGAACGGGCCACGCCAGAGCAATTGGAAAGCCTGAGACATCAGTTGGGATTAAATAAACCCTTGATTGTACAATATTTGGCTTTTCTGGGAAATTTGCTCTGTCTTCAGCTGGGTAACAGTATTATCAGTGGGATTTCGATCGCTCATGAAATTCAAACTCGATTGCCTGCTTCATTTGAATTAACCCTGAGTGCCATGCTGGTGGCGCTGGTATTGGGCATTCCAGCAGGCGTACTCGCTGCTGTACAAAAAAATCGTTGGCTCGATAATCTCACAATGAGTGGATCACTCATTGGAGTTTCATTGCCTGTTTATTGGCTGGGATTGTTGCTGGTGTATTTATTTGCTGTGAACTTGCATTGGTTGCCCCCCAGTGGCAGGCTGAGCGTAGAAGCTGGGTTTACCTTTCAACCCATCACGAATTTTTATATCCTCGATAGCTTGCTACGGTTCGATTTGCGGGCTTTGGCCGATGTGCTTGTCCATCTGGCTTTGCCTGCCCTAACCCTGGGCACCATTCCTCTGGCGATCGTGGCGCGTATTACTCGCAGTGCCATGCTGGAGGTTCTTTCGCAAGACTATATCCGGACTGCCAGAGCCAAGGGCGTTCCAGAATGGCAAGTCATCTTTCAACATGCTTTAAAGAATGCATTATTGCCTGTGAGTACCGTGACCGGATTACAGTTTGGTTCTTTGTTGGGCAGTGCCATTTTGACTGAAACCATTTTTGCATGGCCCGGTATTGGTTCCTGGATTTATGACGGTATTCTGGCGCGTGATTATCCAGTTGTGCAAGGAGGCGTAATTTTTGTATCGATCGCCTTTGTCCTGATCAATTTATTGGTTGATATTTCCTATGCCTTCCTGGATCCTAGAATCCAATATTAGTTGCATTCCAGGCAACGTAGCCAGGTAGAAAACTCCTACCATTTTGGGAGTTTGGATCTGCGATTTTGGATTGTATGAGCTTTGATGACAGCCCTTAGCATTTGGCTAAAAATCGATGCTATCTGTGCCAAGAATATTGCCCAAATGTTCGCCTTTGAAGGATTTCAACAATCCAATACAAAATTCATCAAAATTAGGCAAAAATAAACCCCCAACCAGAGGGTTGAGGGCAGGTAGGAGTGAGTTTGGTTCTTTCTCACAGCTTAACGAGCGAATGTGACGGAGAGATTACGCTGCTGTTTTATCCGTGGTTTTGCGCTTACGACGAACTGCTGTCATGCCTAAACCCACCAGTGCCAACCCTGCCATCGTTGCAGGTTCGGGCACAGCCTGGGTCGATGCTGCGATCGCCACGCCATCATTGCCACACTCCAGGAAGAGATTCGACAGGAAAGAACCCTGGGGCAACAAGGACTTGCTGAAGCTAAACCCAAAAGTGTGAGTGCCTTTGGCGGAGCCAAAGTTGAGACCAGATGCGGTTAAGTTGCTAGCCAGCAGGGGTGTAATGTTGCCAATTTTGGTGCCAGAAGCGATCGTGGTTTGAATCGTGCCGTTGCCAAAGTAGCCCAGCGCAGCAGACTGGGTGGGCAATGCCGCGCCAACACTGTTGGCTTTGCCGTAACCACTGTTGTAATACTGTTGCAGGCTGCTATAACCAGAGTTGACCGAAGCAACACTGGTCGTTTTGACATTGGAGTAAACACCTGCCGACAAGGAAGAGTTGGTATTGGAACCAAAGTGAATGCCAAACAAGCTGCCCTGAGCGGCATTAAAGCTCTTGCCCGTGAAGTTGAGGAACAAGTCACCCCAGCTAATAATGCCATCTACGGCTTGTCTATAAGCAGTTCCAGTCACAGGCATGCCACCGGTCAGTGCCACCAGGATTTGATCGTTCTGGATGCTCATTGCAATGCCTTTAATCTCAAAGCCGCTCCCACCAGAGCCATCATTCGCAGCATCGATGCTGTAGGTCCAGCTCGAATTGAGTGAAGTGGCGTTTGCTTCTGGTGTAACGACGGGCGCAACCCCTAAAATCAGTGCGCTGCTAAGGCATAGAGCAAGTTTCGAGAATTTCATTGGATGTACCTAACTAAGTGGGAGAGGAGTAGTGAACGATACACCTATCTTTCCCAATCTTAAGTAGAGGCATTAAGAAAAAGAATGATGCTTCAACGAAGTTTGCATCCTCCCGGAAAAAGCTTGTGTAAAGAGGTTTTGGCACTTATCTTAGCTTTAAATTAAAATAATTCGTCCGTTAAATTCTCATGTAATCTCTGTGATTTTCCGGACTGAATTCATGTTTTTAATACATTAAAAATCTCGGTATTGCGGAGAAGCCTGTTACATGAATTAGGAATAGGAATCTGCGATTTGCTTGTACACTCAAGTCAACCAATGAACAGTCGTATGTTTCCCGGGAAAGCGCAAAATTTTGGAATCAGCCTAGCCGTGTTTTTGCGTCAAATTTGGCAAAATCGTGCTTGTCAACGTTTTTGGCGATCGCTATCTGGCAAAGTTGGGTTATTCTTGACCCTTGTCTTGCTCTTACTGGCGCTGTTGGCTCCGCTTTTGCATCCCTACGATCCGGCAACCGATCGAGACTATCTGGCGCGGCTCAGTGCTCCCAGTCTGAGTCATTGGTTTGGCACTGATAGCTTAGGACGAGATGTGTTTACCCTGGTCTGGTATGGCATCCGCACGTCCCTGAGTGTGGGGTTTGTATCGGTGTTAGCAGGATTGACGATCGGCTCACTACTGGGTCTGATCGCGGGATATTTTCGTGGCTACCTGGATGCAGTCATTGGCTGGCTGACCAATATTTTGCTGGCATTTCCGTCCATTTTGTTAGCGATCGCCATTGTCACGGTAACGGGACCCACTCTGCAAAGCGTAATGGCAGCAGTTGGGGTCGTGCAGATTCCCATTTTCATCCGCCTGACACGAGGCATGGTGTTGTCATTGCGCGAGCAGGAGTTTGTCCAGGCAGCACGGGCGTTGGGAGCCAGTAATGGACGCATCATTTTTCAACACATCTTGCCAGGGAGTGTGGCACCGTTGGTGGTGCAGGCAACCTTGTCGATCGGGATTGCCACCTTAGAAGCTGCGGGTCTAGGTTTTCTGGGGTTGGGCACTCAACCCCCCACGCCCGAACTCGGCACCATGCTGGCAGATGCATTTAAGGGCGGCTATGCGCTCACGTCTCCCTGGACAACGATTTTTCCAGGGCTGTTGATCACTGTGATTGTGTTGGCATTTAATTTGCTAGGCGACGGACTAAGAGATGGGTTAGATCCGCGAGGTTAAGGCAAGGAGGATTACAGGGGCCAGACGTTTGTTGGCTGGTTGGTTCCGGTTTTTCTGGCTTCTGCAAGGGCAAATTCGAGTTCTTTAAGGGCTTGCAGAACTCGCTGGCGGTTGACAGTGTCTTTTTGCTGGGTAAAGAGTTGTTCTGCTTGTTTGAGATCGGCGGCAGCTCTGACTTTGTCGCCACTGCGGAAGTAGGCAAGTCCCCGGTAAAAATATGCCATGCCATCCTGGGCATTGAAGCTGATCGCTTCAGTGTAGTCTTCGATCGCACCAACCCGGTTGCCGACTTGAATGCGTGCCATGCCACGATAGAAATATGCCAGGGCAAAGTTGGGCTGATGGCGAATTGCCTGACTAAAGTCTGAAATGCAACCCAGCTTATCGCCTAGATCGGTACGAGCGGCAGCGCGATTAAAGTAGGCGATCGCATTTTCGGGGTTGAGTTGCAGTGCGTTGTTAAAGTCCATAATGGCACCACCTTGGTCGCCTAATTCATAGCGTGATAGCCCCCGATTGTTGTAGGCAACATCGTTATTGGAGTCAATTCGTAAAGCCTGGGTGTAGTCCGTAATTGCACCTTGCTTATCGCCCAGATCGTAGCGAGTGGTGCCCCGATTGAAATAGATATCTGCATTATCAGGATCGGGGGTGGCTCGATCAAACCGTTCAATCAGACTCTGGATCACATCAGCATCCTCGGTCTGTAGTCCAGCCAGTCCCTGGGGAAAAATATGACTGGCGATCGGCATGGAGTGAACGCCCAAACCCGCAAAACTGCGATCGCAGACTACAAAGTTTTCGTGCGTGCCCAAAATTTTGAAGCGAAACTGGTCAGGATATTGCTTTTTGATCTGCGCCAATTGTCTTAACAGGCTTTGCAAAAAGCCTCGCTCTACCCCACCATCCAATCGGGGCTGGTACAGACAACGAGGAACACGAATGCGACTGGCATCGGCAAGATGCCCCCAGCCAATATCAATCCGCACACCTCGACGAAGGGCTTCTACACATTTTTGAATCAATGCATCATCGATCGTCTCTGGAGTGGGGTAGGGACTAACGATAATGACCCGCTGTTGGCTATTTTCTAGCGCTGCCTCCAACACCAATCGACCATTAATGGGGGAGGGCGGGTCAATAGACATTTCTGCTGAATCTAGCCCGTCATTCTCGAATCCATCCTCTGGAAATGCAGCGTTTTCTGAAAAGGCAGATTCAGGGAAGTCAGTCGCAGCGATCGTCGGGGCATCAGCCGTGACCTGAAACTGAGTCTCTAGCATCGTCAGTTCTTCGGTAAAGTCGGCAAGGGTACTGCCCGCCAGGTCAGTAGCAGTTGCCGCAAATGCCTGCAATTCTTGCTCAATTTTATTGACCGATTCATCTTGTGGCTCTGCTGAATCAACCTGATTGGTTGTACTCAGAGGAATTGACCCACTCATCGCTGATTCTACTGCTTGCGAAGTTTCCCAGGTTTCAGACAAGGGCTCTTCAATCTCAGAAGCAAGAACCCCCCATTCGCCAAACAAAGAAGGGCTTTCAGGTTCTGGCGCGATCGTTTCATTAGAAAATTCAGTCACTACAGTAGAGACAGGCACTGCTGATTCTGTTGAGAATGTCGTGTCAGTTGCCAATTCTGTTGGAGTTTCAGATTCAGATTTGGCTTCACTTAAAGACTCAGTTGATAAATCAGTTGATAAATCAGTTGATAAATCAGCTAATGATTCAGTTGACAATTCAGTTTCAATATTCGATTCAGAATTAACTTCTGAATCGATTTCAAGATTAGTATCAACTGCATGGCCAATTTCGGATACGACTTCACAGGTGCTTTGAGGTGTAGTGTCAGAAACCAGTTTGGGTTCTAATTCTGTTCCCTCTGCAAGCCCTATTTCAAGCTTTACATCTGTTTCAGCCAATGACTCGGTTACGATAGCGGTTTCTGCCACGTCCATCGGTTCGATATCTTCAGGCAATGGCAAGTCGATCGCGGTTGCCAGAGCACTCCACTCCCCAAATACCGATGGGGTTTCGGGTTGCCGTTCTGGCATAACCACTGCGTCAGAAAACTCCGCCGCCACTTGTGTCAGTGAGAGTGACTCTGGTTCTAATCCCAAATTAGAAGCAATTTCAGAGGCAATTTCAGAATTAAATTCAGTGGTGGAGATAGGGTCAGTGGCAAACTCAGCAGCGATCTCAAAATCTGCTTCCGTCAACGGCTCTCCGATCTCCGATGAAGAATCATCGGTTGCCATTGCCAGCACTGGCTCTGTTGCAAACAAATTTGGGGGGTCAGTGGCAGCAACCCAGGTGGACTCTTCTTCTGTAAAGAGGGTAGGAACTTCTTCGGAAGAAGCGGGGGTCTTTTCGATCAGGGAATCATGCACTGATGGAATCACATGATCGACCTCTTCCGTTGGGTGTTGAGGCTGCAAGCTATCTACAGATTCCAAACTTTCCAAAGGTTGCAAGCTACCCAAAGACTGCAAACTACCTAAGTTATTTTCTGCCCACTCCACGCGTGTTGCCAGGGCATTGAGTTGTTGCTCCAGCGTTTCTGTCACTCCAGGATTGACCAAATTCCGGAGGGTATTTTGTTCTTGCTCCAGAAGATGAGTGGTTTGTTGCACATTTACCACTTGTTGACGTACCTCATCCAGTTGAGCAGCAACAATTTGCTCAAACTCATTCATCAGGGTTGCCAAATCGGGCATGACTAGAGAACCCATGCCGTTTTGGGTTGGTTCTCCCTCCGTTTCCAAGTCTTCAATCGTGACAATGTCTGATGGATCAGTTCCATCACTCTGGAGAGATAGCGTTAACCCCCGTTCAATGGGTTGCAAGAAATTGAATCCAGTTAACGATCGTTGGCTCAGTTCTGCCAAACGTCGTTGCACCGTCTCTTCTGCTACTTGCTGACTCAACAACTGCAACTGTTGCAAAGCGATTTCATTGGGTGAGTGTTGATTCCACTCGGCCAAATATTGTTGTACTGTTTCTGTTGCTATTTGTTGACCTAATGACTGAAATTGTTGCAATATCAAGTCATTAACAGATTGTTGTGTCAATTCTTCTAGACGTTGTTCAACCCTGTTTTCAATTTGGGCTTGCAACGCACTTAATTCATTCTCCGTTTGTTCTAAGCGAACTGCAAGTGTGTTGAGTGGCTGTTCCCACATCATTACAGCAGCAGACTCCGGCAATTGATGCAGCGTTCCTTGCAAGCTGCTTTGTTCCGCTTCCAGTCCTTGGGTGACCTGTCGGATATCTGCCAATTCTTGCTGAATTGCTTCAACTTGCTCTGCAACTGCCTGCGATACTGCCTGGTGTAACGTTGCCATATCCGT
>ERZ1066133.901-NODE-901-length-10464-cov-6.692670_pt1 | contig 10464 bp, 9 predicted proteins | sample MGYA00382780_ERZ1066133 | MGnify/ENA primary metagenome ERZ1066133 (study PRJEB33369, sample SAMEA5778363) | biofilm metagenome | biome: Industrial cooling water; feature: Water cooling tower basin; material: Biofilm | place: United Arab Emirates | collected...
AAATTTTGCACTGGCAACTACATGCACAACTCGAATACCAGCATCTTTTAAACGCTTTGTATAGGTAGCTGGATTACCAGCGCTTGTTATAACTACAGGAACACGATGTGCAATTACTGTTTCAATATGCGATTCGATATCTGGATACAACAATGGAATATTCACACCAAAAGGAAAGGAGCAATGAGCTTTACACTGTTGCAAATGATATTTCAAAATTTCAGGGTACATACTTCCACTACCAATAACCCCTAAGCCCCCAGCATTGGAAACTGCAGCAGCCAAACGCCAACCACTATTCCAAACCATTCCTGCCTGAATCAATGGAATTCTCACTCCAAATAAATCTGGAATTCTGCTTTGCATATGTAGGACGATTATTTAGCCGAAATCAATTTCAGTATTATCTCCAATATTCAAACTTCTACTCAAACCTTTTACTGCTGCATCAGATCCAATTAATGAATGATCTACCACCACTTCGTACAAGTTGGTATAAGATCCAATGATACTATCACGTACAATTGAATATTGAATAGTTGTATCGGCACCAATAGCTACATTTGGACCAATGATTGAATTTTTGATCACACAACCTTTTGCAATACTTACAGGTGGTACTATGATGGTATTCTCAAATTTGTATTCTTCCTTAATTACACCACCAAACTTTTTCAATAATGTAGCATTGCTTTCGAGTAAGGAATCCTTCTTCCCACAATCGAACCAATTCTTTACTTTAAACGCTTGAAACTTTGCTCCTCTCTTTATCATGCAATCCAATGCATCGGTCAAATTATAATCACCTGCATTAGGCGATTGTTGTAGGATATGATGCAAACAATCGAATAAAAAATCTGTCTCCTTAATTTTATACAGCCCCACTAGAGCCATATTGCTTTTTGGTATAGCTGGCTTTTCAACAACACTTTCAATAAATCCATCTTCATTAATAGTAGCTACCCCAAAATCACGCGGGTCGTCTACTTTTTTTACACCTAACATGCTATACGGACTATCCATCACTTCCTTCACATCATACTCGCAAATGGTATCACCTAATGCAACAAACACTTCATCATTTCCTACAATTGCCTTTGTTAATTCTACTGCATGCCCAGTCCCTTGTCGCTCATTTTGGTAAACAAAATAAGTATCCAAATGAGGATAGGATTCTTTCACATACTCCTGAATTTTTTCTCCTAAATAACCAACTATAAACACGAACTCTTTAATACCAGCCTCGTGTAATTGATCTATGATGAAACTGAGAATTGTTTTCCCTGCCAATGGAATTAAAGCTTTGGGCTGGGTATATGTATGTGGACGGAGCTTGGTACCTGCACCAGCTACTGGTATAATTGCTTTCATGGGGGTAATTTATTTACTCATTCGCCTCAATGTGTACAATTGACACAATCACTTTCGCGAGGTGAAATTAGACAAATTCAGCATTTGAGCAACAATTGTGGACATTTTGAGGGTGAAATGGCTTCCACAAAGACACAAGAACATGCCATTAAACTGTACTTTTGCTCGAAATAAATTTGATACCATGCAACGTGACCAGTTGGTTTTTGATTTAATTGGAAAGGAATTAAACCGTCAGCGCAGAGGAATAGAACTCATTGCTTCTGAAAACTTTACAAGCTTACAAGTGATGCAGGCTATGGGTAGTGTAATGACTAATAAATACGCCGAAGGCTATCCAGGTAGAAGATATTATGGTGGCTGTGAAATGGTTGACCAAACTGAACAATTAGCAATTGACCGATTGAAGCAAATTTTTGGTGTTGAATATGCAAACGTGCAGCCCCATAGTGGAGCGCAAGCGAATGCGGCAGTCATGCTAGCCATTCTTCAACCAGGAGATGCAATTCTAGGTTTGGACCTAAGCATGGGCGGCCACTTAACCCATGGCTCTCCGGTTAATTTCAGTGGAAAATTATACCAACCACATTTCTACGGAGTTCGACAAGAAGATGGCTTGGTTGATTATGAAATGCTTGAAACCAAAGCACGTGAAGTAAAACCAAAACTAATTATTTGTGGTGCAAGTGCGTATAGCCGCGACTGGGATTATGCTCGTATTAGAAAAGTAGCAGATGAAGTGGGTGCGTTTGTTTTAGCAGATATAGCTCACCCTGCTGGATTAATTGCAAAAGGCTTATTAAACAGTCCTTTTGATTATTGCGATTTTGTGACTTCAACCACCCATAAAACCTTACGCGGGCCAAGAGGTGGGATTATTATGATGAAAAAAGACCGCGAAAATCCATTTGGACAAAAAGATTTGAAAGGCAACCTTAAACCAATGAGCAACCTCTTAGATATGGCTGTTTTTCCAGGAACACAGGGTGGCCCCTTAGAACATGTCATTGCAGCAAAAGCGATTGCTTTTGGCGAAATTTTGAGTGATGAATTTTTAGTATACCAACAACAAGTACGCAAGAATGCACAGGCAATGGCAAAAGCATTTGTTGACCGTAATTACCAAATTATTAGTGGTGGAACAGATAACCACCTCATGCTCATTGACCTAAGAAATAAATCGATTAGTGGTAAAAAAGCAGAAAATGTTCTTGGACAAGCAGATATTACTGCCAATAAAAACATGGTTCCTTTTGACGATAAAAGTGCATTTGTAACATCTGGAATTCGCTTTGGTGTTTCTGCAATTACAACAAGGGGATTAAAAGAAGCAGACATGGAATTTGTAGTAAATTCTATAGATACTGTTTTAATGAATTCAGAAGATGCTGCTATTATTAGCAAGGTCCAGAAAAGCGTCAACGAATACATGCAACAGTTCCCTCTATATCCAGAATTGGGTTGAGTAAATTGAAATTATACCTTTAAAGCATAGAAACTTTTATATGATTCAACGTATCCAATCACTTTGGTTGCTTATTGCCGGGATCTTATCGTTTGCAACTTTTCGCTTGTCTTATTTCAGTGGCAATAAATTAGATGCAGCAACTAATGAAAAAGTGTTTATCTCATTAAATGCCAGTCAGCATATTGTATTAATGATATTAGCTGTTGCTATAGCCGTTGCAAGCTGGGTAGCTATTTTTCTGTATAAGGATAGAAAACGCCAACTATTAGTAACGGGAATTATTCTTGGAGTAACACTCATCAACATTGCTTTTTATCACCACCAAAGCGGACAATTTGTAGAAGGGAAAATGGATTTAACAAGCATAGCTATCTTCTCCCTTCCAGTCTTTGTTGGATTGGCATTCAGGGGTATTTGGAAAGACGAGCAACTGGTGAAAAGTGCAGATCGCTTGCGCTAATTAGGCCTGAGCAATTGGTCCAAAATTCATAGGAATTTCTACTTGTTCCAAGTCTTGAATAGCTCCGTTCGCTTCTTCAAAGCGTTCAATATTTTCTGCTAATGCCTTCATGAATTTCTTGGCATGCATAGGTGTGAAGATAATACGAGACTTCACCCTGCTTTTGGGGACACCTGGCATTACATTCACAAAATCAATCACAAATTCAGCATTGCTATGAGTTATAATTGCTAGATTGGCATAAGCACCATCGGCAACGTCTTCATTGATTTCGATATTCAACTGGTTATTCGGCATTTCTTGATTCATAGAAAAAATTGAAGGCGTAAAAGTAAGATAAAAATCCACAGCAGGAAACAAGTCCAGACCGTACCTTTGCGCCATGATACGCTTAGACGGGAAAATAGCTTCCCAATCTGTAAAACAATCACTGAAAATAGAAGTTGATGCCCTTTTAGCTGCTGGAAAAAGACCGCCTCACCTAGCGGCTGTCCTAGTAGGCAATAATGGAGCTAGTGAAACATATGTAGCAAGTAAGGTAAAAACATGTGAAGCGTTGGGTTTTGCTTCTACCCTAATTCGTTTACCAGATAATATTTCTCAAAATGACCTTGTTGCAAAAGTGCAAGAACTGAACAGCAACGAACAAATTGATGGTATACTGGTACAACTTCCTCTTCCTAAGCATATCAATGAATCGGCCATAATTGAAGCTATTGATGCATCTAAAGATGTGGATGGGTTTCATCCCATCAGTGCAGGTCGACTTACATTAGGCTTACCTACTTTCATTCCTGCAACGCCTTATGGCATTCAGTTAATGCTCGAACATTTTCAAATACCCACATCAGGCAAGCACGCAGTGGTTATAGGCAGAAGTAATATCGTAGGAAGACCTATGAGTATTTTATTAAGTCAGAACCATGCTTATGGCAATGCAACTGTTACGCTCTGTCATTCAAAAACCCCTAACCTAGAAGAAATATGTAGATCTGCAGATATTTTGGTGGCTGCTTTAGGTAAACCAGGATTTGTAAAGAAAGACATGGTAAAACCAGGAGCGGTTGTCATTGATGTAGGCATTACTAGAATTGATGATAGCGAACAACCAAAGGGTTATAGAATTGTAGGCGATGTTGACTATGATGAAGTGGCACCCATTTCATCGGCCATTACGCCTGTTCCAGGTGGAGTTGGCTTAATGACCATTGCTGGATTAATGAAGAATACTTTACTCGCTTACCAAAACAGAACATCAGCTTCATGATTGGAGAACAACTGCCAGTAATGGAATCTTTTTATACCCTGCAAGGCGAAGGAATGCACCAGGGTAAGGCCGCCTATTTTATTCGATTAGGGGGTTGTGATGTTGGCTGTGTTTGGTGCGATGTAAAAGAGAGTTGGGACGTTCACGCACACCCAGTACTTTCTGTTGAAAGTATAGTAGAGAAAGCTGTTAGAGAAACTCCTGCTACAACAAATAAAATTGCTGTTATAACAGGCGGGGAGCCACTGATGCATTCATTAGATCATCTTACTCAATCTTTACATGCTGCTGGTTTTCAAACCAACATAGAAACATCAGGTTCTCATCCACTTAGTGGCAGCTGGGATTGGATCTGTTTTTCTCCCAAAAAATTCAAAGCACCTCTTCCAGCAATTTTTCAAAAAGCCAACGAGTTGAAAGTGGTGATTTACAACAAACATGATTTTGAATGGGCTGAAAGCTTTAGAAAAGATTTAGATAAAGATTGCAAACTATACTTACAACCAGAATGGAGCAAAGCAGATACAATGACTCCGTTAATTGTAGAGTATATTAAAGCCCATCCAGCATGGGAATTGAGTTTGCAAATACATAAGTACATCAACGTACCCTAAAATTTAACAAAGCCAACTCCTCTTTTTTTCGGAAATTGCTACACATGAAGCATTGCCAGCTTTTTATTCTGTCTTGTTTAATTGCTTTTGGAGGACTTACTCAAAACTACCAACCTGATAAAGTTGTAAAAAGAGCTTTTCAAGAATTTGAAAAGGGAATTGAATCATTACAAAATGGCCAATTTGCACAAGGCATACGCTTACTCAGAAAGTCTATTCAAACTGATCCAAAATTTGTAGATGCTTTTCTATCGCTGGGAGGCGCTTATCAAGAAATTCGCTTGTATGACTCCTCAGTATATTTTTATGAAAGAGCTATTCAGCAAGACCCTCAATACACAGCACCCTATCAATTGCCTTATGCCATCAGTTTAGCCGGACAAGGAAACTTCCAAAAAGCGCTTGAGTACACCAATCGTTTTTTATCTATACCAACGCTTAATGAAAAAAGTGTAAGAAGCGGATTGTATAGAAAAAAAACATTTGAATTCGCTTTACACCATGCTGCACAAGTGAAAGACAGCACTTACAAATTCCTTCCAATTAATTTAGGAGATAGCATCAATTCACAATACTCAGAATACTATCCGGCTTTAAGTGTAGATGATAGCTTATTGGTATTCACAAGAAGAACGAGTGCTATTGTTGAAGACTTTTATGCCAGTAATAGAAATGGAAGCACTTATGGCAAAGCGGAAAAAATTGCGGGTCGACTGAATGAGGAGCCGCGTAAAGGAGCTATATCCCTTTCATCAGATAAAAACTGGATGCTGTTTGCAGGAAATTTTCAAACCCAGAGTTATGGCAATTTCGACATTTATGTTTCCTATGAAACCGATGAAGGCTGGAGCGAACCATTCAACTTAGGAAGGAATATAAATACCGAATTCTGGGAAACAGCACCCACTTTAAGTCCAGATAAAAAAACATTGTACTTCGTAAGTAATCGTCCGGGTGGATATGGAGGCAGCGATTTGTATGTAAGCTATTTACAACCGAACGGAAATTGGAGTCCTGCAAAAAATATGGGACCACTTGTCAATACAGCAGGCGACGAACAAGCGCCTTTTATTCATGTAGACAACCAGACCTTCTACTTTACCTCAGATGGACATCCGGGTTATGGCGGCAGCGATTTATTCATGATGCGCAAACAACCGAACGGAGAATGGGGCAGGCCTATCAACTTAGGTTATCCCATCAACACTATTGATAACGAAGGGAGCATGGTAGTTGCATCAAATGGAATGACTGCATACTATGCCAGTGACAGAAGCGATAGCAGGGGTTTACTAGATTTGTACAAGTTTGAGTTAAGAAAAGATATTCGTCCAATTAGAACCTTATATGTTCGAGGACAAGTAAGAGATGCCAAACTAGGGAATGGTTTACCCAGTGCTGTTGAATTAATTGATCAAGAAAGTGGTCAAGCTTATTTCACTTTACAAACAGACGAAACGGGTCGTTATTTTACACCTTTGCCAATTGGGAAGGATTACACTTTTGTAGTGAGAAGAAAAGGGTATTTGTTTTTCAGTAAATCTTATGAATTATCAGGCGTTCCTGCTGATAGCACGTATCAACTAGATATTCTTTTACAATCCATTCAGAAAGCAGAAAAGTTGGTATTAAGAGATATTCGATTTAAAACAGGTTCGGCCATTTTAGAAGGCAATGGCCAGGTAGAGTTGAATAAGCTAGTACAATGGATGGCTGAAAATGCAGAGCTCAAAATTTTAATTACTGGACATACAGATAATATTGGTAAGCCTTCTGATAACTTACTGCTGTCTAAGCAAAGAGCGAAAGCAGTTATGGATTATTTGATTGAAAAAGGAATCGCTGCAAACCGAATACAAACAACTGGAAAAGGTGATACCGATCCTGTTGCTAGTAATCAAACAGAGGAAGGTCGCGCGCAAAATAGAAGAACAGAAATACTGATCTTGGATTAAGATTCAAATAAGGCTTGTATATTTGAATCCACACCGTTGTTAGTTATGATACGAGAAGAACATTTATACCAAATGGCACTTACTTGTGTGCCTCAAATTGGTTCTATTCAAGCAAAAATTTTGCTAGAACATTTTCCTACACCAAAAGAAATTTTCAACGCTAAGAAAAAAGAATTGAGTGCAATTGAAGGCATTGGACCTATTCGCGCAGCAGCCATAAAATCATTCCGCGACTTTGATGATATAGAAGACGAATTTAAAATTATGGAAGCAGAAGGCATTGAAGCCTTGTTCATTCAAGATGCACGCTATCCAAGAAAATTGGCCCATTGTAGTGATGCACCAATAATGCTCTACTACAAGGGAAACGTTAACTTAAATCCAACCTACAGTATTAGCATCATTGGTACAAGACGAAATACCCCTTATGGAAAAAAAATTACAGAAGATATTATCCAAGAACTTTCAGCCATAGGTGTTCATATAGTCAGTGGACTTGCATTTGGCATTGACATTATTGCACACACCGCTGCGTTGCAAGCTGGATTGCCAACTATTGGAGTAATGGCACATGGGCATTCCACCATTTATCCATCTCAACATAGTTCTATTGCAAGAAAAATGTTGCAGCACGGTGGGCTACTTACCGAATGCAGCTACCATACAGAACCAGACCGCCATCAATTTCCAAAGAGAAATAGAATTGTTGCAGGCATGACCGATGCTACACTTGTTATAGAAACTGCTGCAAAAGGAGGTAGTATTATTACAGCCGAATTAGCCCACGATTATAATAGAGATGTATTTGCAGTGCCTGGAAGAATTCAGGACAAACAAAGCGAAGGATGTGTAGAGTTGATTCGTCAACATAAAGCCGCCATATTTACCAACGTCAATAGCATGATGGAAGAATTAGGATGGAAAAAACAGAAAAAGCCCAACCAAATTCAGATACCGCTATTCGCAGAGTTATCTGAAGACGAACAAACCATTCTAAAGATATTACAACAGAAAGAAGATGTACATGTTGATGAAATTTATAGAACAACTGGTTGGACCTGCTCTCAAACGGCTGCACAAATGCTTCATTTAGAAATGAAAGGATTGATTAAGAGCTTACCCGGAAAAAGATATGCAAGTACTTAAAAAGAAGTTTGGAGAAAAGTAAGGAGTACTACTATCTTTGCACATGGCAACAAGAAACACTTCCCGCAAACAAGACTCCCGCATTTTTGGAGAAGGACTCACCTTCGACGATGTATTGTTGATGCCTGCGTATAGTCAGGTACTCCCCCGCGAAGTCAATATAAGTTCCTACCTCACAAAAAAAATCAAACTACATGTTCCTATGCTTTCTGCAGCTATGGACACTGTTACGGAAGCCAACTTAGCCATAGCACTGGCTCGAGAGGGCGGCTTGGGCATTCTGCATAAAAATATGAGTATAGATAAGCAGGCTGAACAGGTTAGAAAAGTAAAAAGAAGTGAAAGTGGATTAATTGTTGATCCCATTACATTGAAAGAAAATGAAACAGTTGCCGATGCTTTCCGTTTGATGCGAGAAAATAGAATTGGTGGGATACCCGTGGTAGATAAAAACAATAAGTTGGTAGGCATTGTAACCAATCGTGATTTACGCTTTGAACATGAAAACAAATCACGCAATGTTACTGAAGTGATGACCAAAGAAAACCTCATTATTGCTCCTGAGGGTACAGATTTAAAAAAAGCAGAAACCATTCTTCAGAAATACAAAATTGAAAAGCTTCCAGTTGTAAACAGACAGGGTAAGCTTGTTGGATTAATCACTTATAGGGACATATTACAACTTCGCAATTACCCAAATGCTGTGAAAGACAATATGGGCCGACTTTTAGTAGGTGCTGCATTGGGCATCACGCGAGATTTGTTAGATCGTGCTGCGGCATTACAGCAAGTAGGGGTTGACATTGTAACACTAGACAGTGCGCATGGACACAGCAAAGGAGTTATTGATGCATTAAAAACATTGCGGAAAAATTTCAAAAACCTCCAAATCATTGGTGGTAATGTTGGAACAGCCGCTGGAGCTAAGGCTTTAGCTGCTGCCGGTGCAAACGCTGTAAAAGTGGGAATTGGCCCAGGTTCAATTTGTACTACCAGAATTGTTGCCGGAGCAGGTGTACCTCAAATTACTGCTATTATGGAAGCGGCGAATGCGCTTAAAGGAACTGGCATACCAGTAATTGCTGATGGTGGTATTCGCTATACTGGCGATATGGTGAAGGCATTAGCAGCAGGAGCAAATGTTGTTATGATGGGAAGCATTTTTGCTGGAACTGAAGAGAGTCCGGGAGAAACCATCATCTACGAAGGACGTAAATTCAAAGAATACAGAGGGATGGGCAGCTTAGGTGCAATGAGCCAAGGCAGCGGCGACAGATATTTTCAAGATGTTGAAGCCGACATTAAGAAGTTTGTACCAGAAGGAATTGAAGGCCGTGTAGCCTACAAAGGACATTTAGCTGAATTGGTGTATCAGTATGCAGGTGGTTTAAGAGCAGGTATGGGTTATTGCGGCGCTAAAGATATTGCTGCTTTACAGCAAGCAAGCTTTGTCAAAATTACCAATGCTGGTATGAAAGAAAGCCATGCGCATGATATTGATATTACCAAAGAAGCTCCTAACTATAGCAGAAAATAAATCATACCATTCCTATAACAAACAGCCATTCATTCGGATGGCTGTTTTATTTTTATGCAGCATGAAAATTTCAAGAATACTTTTCACAATTCTATTGGTTGTCGTTTTAGCACAAAACTACTCTGTAAAAGCACAGCCAGGAGTGCGCATTAGCTTACTTACCTGCGAACCAGGTACTGAGTTGTACAGTACATTTGGACATAGTGCTATGCGTGTGTTTGACAGTGCAAGAGGCTATGACCTAGTATTCAACTACGGCACTTTTGACTTTTCTGATCCCGACTTTTATTCCAAGTTTGTGCGAGGAAAACTGATGTACTTTTTATCTGTGAGTACCTATTCTGAATTTTTATGGTCGTACCACCAAGAGCAAAGATCAGTTACAGAGCAGGTACTAGACCTGCAGCCAGCAGTAAAACAAGAAATATATCAAGCGCTGATGCGTAATCAAGAAAACGCCAACAAGTATTATGCATATGATTTCTTGTATGATAACTGTACAACAAGACTCAGAGATTTACTAGAACAATATGTGCCAAGTTATACTTCTCCAAATGATTTACTCTCCGAACCAATGAGTTTCAGAGATGCATTACATGTGTATTTGAAAAAAAACAAACAGCCTTGGAGGCAGCTTGGCATTGAT
>ERZ1066133.902-NODE-902-length-10448-cov-5.732127_pt1 | contig 10448 bp, 7 predicted proteins | sample MGYA00382780_ERZ1066133 | MGnify/ENA primary metagenome ERZ1066133 (study PRJEB33369, sample SAMEA5778363) | biofilm metagenome | biome: Industrial cooling water; feature: Water cooling tower basin; material: Biofilm | place: United Arab Emirates | collected...
GTGCAGGTTCACGAGGAAACCTATGAGGCTTGGATTCCGCCTAATTTCAACGATCAAGTGTTTGAAACTAGCTACAGAAATCCCCAGCGACCAGAGCCACCTAAAGTGGACATCCCTGTTGATGAAATTTCTCTGAACTGTGATGGTGAAAAAGATGGTGAGGTATAGAGGCTGATCTTGAGAAGAAGGGATAGTTGAACTGATTGTATCTATTCCTCTTCTCTATTCATCGTGGATGGCAAACCTCTCTCAGTTAATTAAAACTCTTCTGCTCTGAAATTTATTTTCACTTTTCTAGAGAGTTTCTGTACCTGCTATACATGACTTGTTTGAAGCTATGCCGTTCATTACAATCTTTTTGATAGAAACTTTCTTGAAATTTGACTTAAAAATTCAACAGATTTAATGGTTTTTAAGGGAAAAGTTCTGCGTCGGAAATTTCTTGATTAGCTGAAAACGCCTTTCAGTTAAGGCTTACAGGTATTTGCGTGGTATTTCTATTTAAAGAGATGGAGGAAATGATACTGTCAAAGTCACAGTGAGGACACTCACTTGCAATTCCTGCTTCATAAGGTTTTCAAGCCTTGCTAATTTCTATGTTCTTAGTTTTTACTTAGATTCGATGTCGTTTTTTTGAACTAACCCATTTTCGAGGTGTGTTTAGCAACTATACAATATGAGAAAAGCTATACGTATTGATATACAAAATATAGCTTATAGCTATACTTATAGCCACATTTTTTTACTAGTTATGCAACGATTTTTCGATTTCAATCGCATTGATGACTATCCACTTACTCATCCATCCAAGCTTTAAAGATCTACAATGAACCGTCAATTCAACTTTAGAATTCCCGATAAACTTTACACTCTTCTGAAGCAACAGGCAGAGTTTGAAGAAAGAACACAGACAGATTTAGTTGTAACGGCGATCGAGCATTACCTGGAAAATCATGGGACTGCTGCTAATAAAAGTTTGGCTGGATCAAGCTTAGAATCTCAAAAGTTCGCACCCGATCTTAATTCAATTGAAGCTTTGCTGCCTTCAATTAATCAAGCTGTTTCATCTGACATTAATCGTTTGCTATTAGATCGGTTAATTGTATCTCCGGAGGCTCAGCTTCTTGAAGCGATTTCAACGCTGGCAAAACGTATCTCTGTTCTGGAGAGCTACTTAATCCAGCAGGTGAAAATGGTCAGCCGCTCAAGTTCAAATCCAAAACTAGATCGCCAGCAAAGCCAGTTGCAAGACCTGCACTTAGCGAATTTGCAAGAAGCTAGTGTCTTATTAGATGCAGACTCTGAGTATAGGTCCGGAACTACCCTAGCAAACGAGGTACCCTTGCATAAGGAATCTCAAGTTCCTAAAGCACAGGCAACATCAAACGGGTACTCAAATGGCTCACCGACAGAACACATTGAATCTTCTCCTGAATCAACTGCAGTTCACGAACTTGAACCCAGCGTTACTTCAGATTCTCTTGAGGAACAATCTCAATGCAAAATAACCGTTGATGATGAGTGGATTACACCACAGGTAGCCTATGAGCACGCCAAAGTTAGAGGTTATCAGCATAGTTTTGATGCGTTTGGACTTGCTGCTACCCATAGAAAGGATCCAACGGCCTTCTTTGCCCAATTTGGCTTGAGCTACGACCCAACGCGACGAGTTAGTAGAGGCGTTACGTCTAGGTGTTTTCGTTTTATTCAAGAATGATTTGCGCTCTATAGAGCTTTTGGCGAACGTTTCGTCTGAAGCCTACTTTTCTTAGAAGCTTCTAAGGTTTCTTCGCATCTCTGAATGTGCCATTGCCAATAGGGTCTACGGCTGTTTGGCACACTTGTGTCGCGAACGTGGTAACCCTCCTTAAAAAAGTCCCTCAACCGCAGGTTGCGAAGTTGGTCAGGAGAAAGCCCGAGAGATTGAGCTGCGAGGTCTGTTGTTTGCCAATCGCTAACAGGCACCAAGGAATTACGAATTGCATGAGAATCGTTAACGAGCTTGAGGTCTATTTCTTCAACGATTGCAGTTTCATCTAGCTCAATGCCTGACAATGACTGAGTAGGATCTAGTTTGATTAAATACTCCCAACTCTCACTTCCTTGGGAGAACCATAAACCCATAACGCGCCCTGATAACCAAAATCGACTAGCGTTGGGAGTGATCAGCCATTTTACGCGCTCTCCAAAGTGAAACATAGGTTGAGTAAACTCGGCTCTCATTGGAATAGCAATCATCCAGGCACAAGCCTGTTTATTATCGAATTGAACCTTCTTCTTTGGCATTGTTTGTCTCAACAGTGCATTAATGTCCTCAAAAGACATTAATAAGGTTTTCCAGAAACAATGGAAAACAAACCCTGTCGAAGTGACAAATGGTTATAGCTTTGAACTCAAACCCTGCAGATGATAGAGATTACTGGGAGCGCCCCAATCGGCACCAGCTTTGAATCAGACTTGGTTTTAGGCGATCGCTATTACTCCACAACAAATGCACCTCTGCCAACCGGCGGCAACACCGCTCAGAAGGCTCCCGCTTACTTGCCCCTGACGAAAACCAGTGCTCAATCGTACTGCGCGAAGTTCCCGTTAGAGTTGCTAATTCACTGTAGGAAACCTCCCACAATTGGGTGAAAGCCATTGGCGGTATGGGGGGTGGGCAGTGCATATAGAGTTCAAATAGTTCCCACTGCCGCTTCGATGGGTAGCGGATCATTGCGCTTTCTCCGGGCGATGGCCTTCTACTTCTGCACCAACCAATTCCAAGTCATCCTCAAAACCCCAATCGCTAGCAATCCCATCCGCAAAAGAAGGACTCGATTCGTCCAATGCGATCGCGTAGTGGAATCCAATCGCCTTCACACTCCCCTCACTGCCAAACACAACACCGATCACCCGTCCAAAGTCGCTCGTGGGAACGCAAGCCCAACGAACTGCTTGCCCTAATTGAAATTTGGGTGTTGGAAGTGGCTGGGGTATTTGTTCCGGCATCGTGACGGGGGGAATTGATAGCTGTTTCTCCATGATCTTTGCCTCGGAGTTAAGGATTTACCCAAAACTTTCTCTGTGAAAGCCGTGATCATAAACTAGCATAAGCTTATGCTTAAAAACATAAATAACCATAAATTCTCTGATCTATCTGATCAAACACTAAACTGTATGGCAGACAAGATCGAGGAAGAACAGTTGGTCAAGCGGATAACGGTCACATTAGATGACGACACGCACCGCATCTTGCAGAAATGGGCAGACGACGAAGCCAGGTCTGTCCCGAACCTGCTTGCTTGGCTAGCCTTAAAAGCTGCCAAGGAGCACGATCAGGGAAAGACTGATAAGGATAAGAAGGAGGATGCCTAGAGTCGAGATGAAACGGTTAGTCTTTCTGATTAACCGTTTGCAGTTTGATCAAAAATGATCTTCTAATTTGATCTTGTTTGATCTTAAATGACCCTACTCATGGAGGTTGATCGACCTAAAATAGGTGCATGCTCACTAGATGTTGAGTAGTTCACAAATACTACAGGATGCGTTAACGTAGCGTATCCCTATCAGAAGGGTAAATAACGCTTATTGGAGGAAATAAAAGGTGTTGATTGGATTAAGGAGGGTGCCTCAAAACGATTGAACCCCCAACTGTTGGTACCAGTCAGGGGTCGCACGAAGTATTCATATTGAAGTCACCGATTAGGAGTACACAAGGCGGTGAGGCAAGCCTAGGAAACTTTCTTCCGCAATGTGTTGTTCGGTATGTAGCCTGGATAGCCCGACAAGGGAATCCACCCCCTACATGACGACACTTCGTCATGCAAACAAATTCTAACATCTTGGGATCAACTTGCAAGTCCCGAGAAAAGTTTTTATGTAGATTTTTTGCAAAAGCGACGACTTCTTTGGTGACTTTCATGCCTTGCAAAACGCGAAAGTCATTTATTAGGAGTTTGTTCATGACCAGTTCAGTTGGGTCTCTGCCCGAGCCAGGAGGTGCTGCATGATTGCACCTGCCTATAAACCAGTTCCTCAACGTTTTGAATTTGTTCGGGAATGGGATGATCGATTTCTTGCCCTATTCCCCCACCGAGGCGATTACCTCTGGGCAGAGCACCCAGAGCCAAAGAAAAGACCAGAGTGGAAGACAGAAAGCACCCACCTGCTCACCGATCGCATGATTCAGAAAGGTGAGTATCTGTATGGTGTTCGGTTCGGTGCCACTACGCAGTATCTCCTGACCGACGTTGACGCTCGCAGTGCTTACCACCCTAACAAGGATCCATTAGCGATCGCCCGACTCCTAGAGACACTTGAACCATTAGGGTTGGTCGAGTGCATTATTGTTAGAAGTTCCGATAGCGGTGGGTTACACCTGTACTTCCCATTTGAAGAAGCAGTTCTGTCCTGGGCGATCGCCTTGGTAGCCAAATCCTTGCTGGAAGCAAAGGGCTTTAAACTACGAGGCGGACAGCTTGAAATCTTCCCCAACCCAAAACCTGCAACTGAGTCGCCCATTAACTATAACGGGCACCGTCTACCTCTCCAGCAGGGATCTTATCTGCTGAACAAAGACTGGGAGCCAATTTTCTCCTCCCATCACACCTTTGTTCAACAATGGGAGTTTGCCGCACGCCGGAACCAGGTGTCTGCCAGCGAGGTAGAGCGGCTTGCCAAATCGGTGCAGCGCAAGAGCTATGGGAAGAGAATCAGAACCCGTGGGCGCAAGTATTTGACCGATTTAAACAACGATATTGAGCCTGGCTGGACAAGTTCAGGACAAACCCAATTCTTGCTTGGGAAGATCGCAAATCGGGAACGGGTGTTTTACCACGCTTTGTTTGGAGGTGAGCCTTTAGAAGGGCAAGCCTTGGCTGACCAAATTGCTGAAGTCGCTCAATCTCTCCCTGGGTATCTGGACTTCTGTAGGCACCAGCACGAGATCCATAAGAAGGCAGCAGAGTGGGCACGAGCGGCAGAAGTTCGCTACTACCCATACCCCTCCACCAGCAAGAAACTGACGCAGCAGCCCTTGGAAGAACATTCAGGCGACAGCAAACCATCCTGGAACGAACAACAATCTCAGGCAGCCAAAGACCGGATTAAACGTGCAGTCGCTGATCAACTGGAAAAGGGTACACTGCCAGCCCAAAAAACAGAGCGTCAAAGGGTACTCAGAACCTATGGGGTTGGTAACGTCACTTTAGTCAAATATCGCGACTTGTGGGATCCCGAATACCTGAAACCCTTGCTGGATGAAGAATACCACCCTCTTGAAGAAAGTTTGGGCAATCCCGAATACCTGAAACCCTTGCTGGATGAAGAATACCACCCTACTAATACCAATAAGCTTGTCTCCGACCCTGCTTCTGCACCCTCAGTGCAGAAAGCAGGTGGAGTCTTTGATCTGGCTGTTGGGGGGTCCGGGGGGTTTTCCACAGGTGAATCTGCCAGAGAGGATGCTCCCTCTCCTTTGGATCCCTCTCACACTGGTGAGGCTGAAGTCTCCTTGACCGGACCTGCGTTGGTTCGGCAGATTCTGGCTCAGATTGCTACTAAGAGCCAGCAGTCTAAGCAAACTCGTTCCAATGATCTGCCTCCTCCTGATGAGCATTATTTCCGTTCAAAGAGCAAACAACTGGAATTGCTGGGTGAGTCGCTATCATCGAGTTCCTCCCCAAATGCAAGTTCCTCACCTAATGTTCTACTAAATGGTTCTGCTGAGTCGGAGCATGATTCAGGAGATTATTTTAATCCAGAGGATGTTGGGGACGTGATCGCTCAGGTTCAAGTGCAGTTTCAACGCCTTGGCTGGACTCCTGCACAGGCAAAAAGTTGGATCGCAGAACAGTTTGGAGGAAGAAGCCGGTGGCAATTAACTGACGCAGAACTGGTTGACCTATTGAGGAAGCTTCAGACTTGTACCTGACTGATGTCTGAGGAACCCTTCCGAAAATTCTATAATGGGTACAAATTGTGTCGGTGCATCTGTTTGCAGTGCGTAGAGAAGCAGGCTGGGTACTCTAAGTTCAGTGTGTTTTGACTAGCTCCCGTTGATATGGCTAAACTCTTCGCGTAGATACTAGACAGAATGCCCAACCCACCGGTTCTAACTATTAACGGTCGTTACGTTCTCTCGGAACCGCCTCATTCAGGTGGGATGGCAGATGTTTACCAGGCTGTCGATTTACGGGATAACTTCAAGCGAGTTGCAGTCAAGGTCTTCAAGCATGGGCGCATTGAAGAAGAGATATTGGCGGAATCTTTCCGGCGTGAAACTCAAGCACTTCAGGAGCTGAAGCATCCTTGTGTTGTTGAATTGTTGGATTCAGGAATTGACCCTGAGACAGGGCATTATTTTCTAGTGATGCCCTGGGTGGAGCGGCAGCTGCTAGAATTGCTGGCTGAATCACCGCCTGACGGATGGGACGATTTCTGGTCAGTGATTGGCTTGCCGATTCTACAGGCTTTGTCTTTCTCCCATGAGCGCAACTGTATTCATCGTGACCTTAAGCCCAGCAATGTTCTCGTCTCCAGTGATAACCAAATTAAGCTGGCTGACTTTGGTATTTCTAAACTCAAGAGATACTTTGAACCTAAAGTTACGCTTGCTGAATTCACTTCGCGTCCATATACTCCACCAGAACACGATAGGGGTGACTACACTTATACCCGTGATGTATATGGTTGGGGAGTCATTGCGCTGAGATGCCTGACATCAATTGAGCTTGGAGATTATGAGGACATTCCTAAAGCACTTAAGGCGCTGGATGTTCCATCTGAAGTTCTTGAGATTATTGAAGCTTGTGTTTCTGATGATCCGGCAGAACGACCTCATAACGCCGAAGTTCTGCTTACCCAACTGGAGGCTGTTCAGAGCCAGCGTTTGCGCGCCAGTAGAACTACGAGAGGGATCTGTTATCTCAAGCTCTCTCCTAAAGCAATGAAGAGTCTGCAGGCTGACCTTAACGCTTATCAGCCCGAGATTGAGCGGATTTTAAGGGATGACCTAAATACAACCTGTGGTATCACTCGCTATCACAATGCTAAAGCAACCTCACCGGGCGAGGAATATCCTGAAAATCACTATGCGTTGTTTGGATCGGGCTACAGCTACCACGTTACTACTGACAAAGATTACCTGTGGATTTTCAGTGCATGGGCACTGCCCAATTCAGCGCTGGAAGGCAAACGTGAAAGTGGCTGGCAGCCAAACTATGAATTCAGGTTTGGTAGTCCTCTCAACCTGAATGACGCGATCGAGGTCATTCAAAATTTTAAGTTTGATGTGGCAGAGCATGAAGCAACGCTGCGTCAAATAAAAGCTGAGGAGGAGAAGCAGCGGCTTTTCCGCGTGTGGAGTGATCTGCTGCGGGCGAAGGCAGACTGGGAGAGGGAACGAGAGGCTCCACTGGCTTACTCCAGCTATGAATATGATGCCAGCCGTGTCTATTTTCAGCTTATGGCACTGCCTGACGATGATATTGCCGGTCAGCCACGCCATATTGTGCGGGAGAATGGCTCCAGCATTTTGGGTGGCGATGTCGAAGAAGTTACAGACGATCGCCTGGTTCTGTACATCCAGTATGGTGATCCAGCCCAGTTGCCAGAAGCTGGTGAACTGAGATTCGATACACGTGCAGCTGAGGTGGCGTTATACCGTCAAAAGGCAGCGGTCGATGCGATTCGCTTTGATCGGGCAGTGCGAACCAACTTACGACACCTGTTAATTTCCCCCAGTACTACCCAGACTCCCCATTCCAGGCAGTTGGCTTCGTTCTTCCAGAAACTGAATGAATCTCAGCAAGAAGCCGTGGAAGCGGCACTGGGAACGGAGGACTTTCTTGTCGTGGAAGGGCCTCCAGGAACAGGGAAAACTCGGTTTATCACAGAAGTCATTCTTCAAACGCTTCAGAGTAATCCGGATGCCCGCATTCTGTTGAGTTCACAAACTCATGTCGCGCTAGACAATGCTCTCGAACGCATCCAGTCTCAGAACCTGAATCTGAAGCTGGTGAGAATTGGGAATCATGAAAAGGTTTCTGAAGGGGTTCAGATGCTGCTAGTTGAAGAGCAGATGAATCACTGGCGGCAGAGTGTGCTGACTGCAAGCCAACAGTTTTTGTCAGATTGGGCTGCCCAACGCAACATTTCTGCCCAGGAGGTAGAGCAGGCGACGCAGCTCCAGGAGTTGAGGAACATTACACTAAAAATTGATGGGTTACGAGCGGATCTGGACAGCCGTAAGCGTGAACGGGACTATTTATATCCCATTCCCTATGATCCTCGAAAGCCGAAGGCCCTGGACGAATATGGGATATCTGAAGATCTGCGTGAGCGATTACTTCAGCTTGAGGAAGAGATTGACGACCTGAACCGACAATCAAAGCTTGCCCGTGATGAGAAGGAGAAAATCGCGAATCGCCTACAACAAATTAGTGGCAGCAATATTCGGAAGTTTCTCAAGCTGTCTGTGAAAGAACTGGATGGACGGCTGGAGAAAGTGATTGACCTGGCTCATCCAGATGCTAAAAAGCTGCAGCGGTTGCTAACCCTACAAGCAGAGTGGTCAGACCAGTTTGGACGCAACGATCAATTTAATGCTGCTTTCCTTAAACGGGTGCAGGTTATTGCAGGAACCTGTATTGGGATGCCGCGAGATGTGCAGGATATCGAATTTGACCTGTGCATTGTGGATGAAGCCTCGAAAGCGACGGCGACTGAAGTTCTGGTTCCAATGGCGCGATCGCGCCGGTGGATTCTGGTTGGGGACTCTAATCAACTGCCGCCTTTTCAAGATGAAGCCAGTAGCGATGCTCAGTTTCTAGGCAAATACGATCTGAAGCCTGAGGATGTTCAGGAAACCTTGTTTGATCTGCTGCTTCGCACCCTACCAGAGGCTTGCCGTAAAAGTCTGGCAATCCAGCATCGCATGGTTCAACCTATCGGTGAATTGATTAGCCAGTGTTTCTATGACGGTAGACTTCGCAGCCATGGTCCAGCGCTCGATCCTCATCTAAATCATGTGCTGCCTAAAGCTGTGACCTGGTTGACGACTGCGTCACTTTCCGATCGGCTTGAGCAATCAGCACGTCCTAGCTATAACAATGCTTGCGAGGTTTCTGTCATTATTCAACTTTTGAGGCAATTGAATAATGTTGTGGCAGCATCCCAGAAGAAATATGAAGTTGCTATTCTGACTGGCTACACTGCTCAGCGGAAGCTGATTAACCGACGGCTCAATTCTGAAATTGAAAACTTGCAGGCTCTCCATATTGAGTGCAATACCGTCGATGCGTTCCAGGGAAGAGAGGCGGATATTGCTATCTATTCCGTGACTCGCTCTAACAAGCGAGGTGAGCTGGGCTTTCTTAATAAGAGGGAGCGTCTGAACGTTGCTCTGTCACGCGGACGTATCAGTTTAGTGATTGTGGGCGATCACTACTTCTGCTCAACAGCACCGTCTAACCCACTTGCTGAGGTTCTGAAACATATTGAACGACATCCTGACAGTTGTGACCTGACGGGAGCCAAGCCATGAACGCAGAAGAGTTACCCCTTCACGATCCGGATTCTCTGCTTGACGACGTAGCTCGCCGCTACAACAATCGTGCAGGTTTTGACTTGGTGAGTTGCCGGGATGTTGGGCTACCGGTTTATCGCGTTACCGTTCGGGCAATTACTCAGGTCAAGAAGAAACTGCCACCGATTGAGGAGTTTATTCTGAAAGCGATTCACGCTGGGCTAACAGCCGAAGCTGAAATTGCTGCATTTCTGGGACTGGAACCGGCGATCGCCCGCGATGCAATGGTTAACCTGCGGATGACCGAAGACATTGATTTGCTTGCCCCTGAAGGATCACAGGTTCAGCAGTGGGCACTGACTCAACGTGGGCAACGCACTCTGCGGGAAGCAATGCAGATTGTTCCAGAAGAACGATCATTTCCGGTTAATTTTGATGGTCTCCTGCGCCATGTCAAGTGGTACGGTCGGTTTGACTCCCGCTTGCTTCGCCCCAGAGATCTACGCGATCGTGGTTTTTTGGAAATTCCACCCTCTAAGTCCAAACCTCCAGAAGTCGGTGATCTTAAACTCAGGGATGTGGATGCTGTCGTTCGAAAGGTTGAAAGCACAATTAAACAGAAGCGAGAGCAGGAGCGAGACTTTTTGGCGCTTAGGGCAGTCGATCGGCGAGAAAGCTTCTTTGTCCCAGCTCAAGCACTGGTTTACAGATCTAAATCCGGTAATGAAGTGCAGGTTGCGTTTGTCGTTGATGGCCGATTAGACACCGACTATGAAGACGCTTTTGCCCGTGCCAATAGTGTTAAAAAACTCCGCATCCTGGAGAGTCTCTATGAAAGCGAGCCTAGAAGACTAGCAGAGAAGCTGCTGGGTTGGGACTATGTTCGCCAAGTACCCTTCTCGTCTCTGGAAAGTTTGAAACAGGAGGTTGCTTCAGCGCA
>ERZ1066133.906-NODE-906-length-10432-cov-6.768141_pt1 | contig 10432 bp, 4 predicted proteins | sample MGYA00382780_ERZ1066133 | MGnify/ENA primary metagenome ERZ1066133 (study PRJEB33369, sample SAMEA5778363) | biofilm metagenome | biome: Industrial cooling water; feature: Water cooling tower basin; material: Biofilm | place: United Arab Emirates | collected...
CATGGGGTCGCGCAACGTGCGCGGATTCAGCGGGTCAGGGAACAGCGACTTGCCGGTGAGGAAGCTGTACAGCGCTTGGGACATCGGCTCTAGGCTGCCCATGATCTTACGGGGCGCAGCCAAGAGTGCGTCGCCGACCAGATCGCCATAGCCCACGTCGCCATTGAGCAGCTCGCGCACATCGTGCGGCAGATCCTTCATGCCGACCCACGAGAGGAAGTCGGCAAACGCGCCTTCGACGCGCACGGTGATGATGTCGCCGTCGCTGGTCTTGCCGAGGATCAAGTGCCCGTCTCGGCCGGCCTTGCGCAGCTCTTCCCACTCGTCGCCCCACATCGTGGCGTTGTAGATGGCGACCGCGCCCATGAAGAGCCCGGCCAGCACGCCGGCCGTCCCCAGCTTCACGCCAGCACTGACCGCCGCCTGCACGCCGCCGAGCCCGAGCCGTACGGCGGTGGCGGTAGACGCTCGGCCCATCCCGCCCACCCAGCCGCTATCCTCGTGCCGCGCATTGCGGGCGAGGTTCACGAAGCGCTTGGTGTTGACCTCCATCCAGCTGTAGAACGGCAGGAACCGGTCGCGCACCGTTTGCCCGAGGCTGCTGATGTTGCCGTAGTCGCCGAGCATGTCGCGCGAGAGCAGGGCGGCCTTCTCCTCGTTCGACTGCAGCGCATCGACGCGCGTCCGGTTCGACGCACCATACACGCGCCGGCCCTGGTTGAGCTGGTCGAGGAAGTAGCGATAGGCCGCCAGGCGCAGCACGTTCTCACGCCACGTCGTGAGGCCGCGCGCGTGGTCCCAGTACACTGCCGCCATGGCCATGAACGCATTGGGCGGCATGGTGGCCAGGTGCCGGAACTCCTCGAACGTTTTGATGTCGGGAATCTCGGTGGTGGTCTGCGTCTGCCCGATCACGCCGCGCTCGAGCAATGCCTGCAACTCCGCCGTGGCCGGCGCCGACAGGTCGCGCGTCCGCTGGTAGCGCCAGAGGTCGGCCGCCGCCTGCGCGATCTTGGGGCCGACGCCCGGCAGCATGATGGCCACCTCGATATCCGACGAGATGTTGTTCAAGTTGTACTTGATCACCCGTGTCGGATTTAGCAGCGTCCACACCTTCCAGGCGCGCACCTCGGTCTTGAGCGCCGCGTCGAGAATATTGGTCGGGCTCTCGGCCGGCTTGAGGTTGTTCAGCGTCTTCACGATGCCCACGGGCAGGATGAGGCCGGGCTTCTTGCCGCCCATGACCATCAGGCGCTGGAGTTGCGCCACGTCGACTGGCCCGCCGCGCAGCAGCTCGGCCAATTCCTTCTCGCTCACCGTGAGCGCCGAGTAGAACACGTTGCCCTTCTCGGGCTGCCAGATGTCGAACTCGTCGCCGGCCATGGCCAGCAGCGCCTGCTGGTCGGCCGGGTTCACGTAGTCGGCGCCCAGCGCGTCCTTGATGGCCTGCTTGCGCTCGGCCATCGCCTTGTAGATCCCGGCCGCCGCCTTGCCGGCCGCGTTGTCCTGCTGCACCAGCTGCGAGAGGAACGGAAACCACTGCGGGTGCGCGAAGCGCTCGCCCGCGGCCTCCGCCTCCAACAGAGCCTGCACCATGCGCGCAAAGGCCGGCGGGACCGTCACGCGGTCGTGCAGCAGCTCGCGCACGATGCGCTGCCGGCCGGCCGCGATACGCTGCGCATAGATCGCGAGCGGATCCTCGCCGCCGGCGGCGTCCACCTGCTCGTAGAAGCGGTCGACATTCCAGCGGTGCGCGTCGGCCTTGAGTTCGGGCGTCCGGTCGAACGCCTTCACCGTCTGCAGCACCTCGTGCAGCAGCAGGTTTTGGTAGCCCTGCGCCACCCATTCGTATTCGGCCTCGATGTACGCGAGGTTGAAGTCACCCCCACCCGTGCGCTGCTTCATGAAGCCGCGCGACTTGACGCGCGCATCACGCGGCGCGCCGACCCCTGTCCACTGGCCCTGCTGCACGAGCAGCCGCTTCTCGGCCGCCGCGAGCACCTGCCGGTGGTAGTAGCGCGGATCGTCCAACACCGACGCATCGAGGTTGCCAATCTCCACGAGCTGCGTGGTGAGGGCCTTGGCGAACGTCGCGCGCCGCTCAATGGCGGCCGCCACCTTCGCCTGGTCCTGCAGCACGCGGGCACGGGCCTCGCCCACCGGCACCACGCGGTCGTTGGCATCGCGGCCGTAGAACGGCACCGGGTTGCCGCGATCATAGAGCCCGGCATCGATGTCCTTGAGGATGTCATCGAGCGCGAGCTTGCGGCTCATGAGCTGCACCTCAGATGCCGACAGGCCCTGCACGATCTGCAGCAAGCTGTCGGCGGCCTTGGCCTGGCTGACCGACCCCGAGCGCTCGGCGCTCAGCAGCGCCTCATTGATCAGGGCGTGCTCTGCGTCGCGCGTGGCGTCGAGTTCGGGGAAGTGGCGCAGCCCGGCCGTGATCCCGGCCAGCGCCTTCTGCACCCGCTGGCGCAGCGAGAGCGTGGGCAGGCCCTGCTCGCCCTTCCGCAGGCGCGCCTCGACCTCGGGGAACTGCGAGGCGAAGAGCGGGGCGGTGTCGGCCGTGCGCCGGCCGATGGTCTCCTTGATCCGCCGGGCGGCCTCGCCGATGGCAGCGGCCATGGGGTCGGTGTAGGCATAGCGCGGCTCGGCGCCGGCCTCGTCGTCCACCTCCAGCAGCTCGGCGTCCGGCAGGTACGCGCTGTCGTCGTCCAGGTCGGCGCCGTCGTCCACGGCCTCAGCCGCTGGCGCCGCGCTGGAAGCCGTCGCGGCCGCGGGGGTGCCCGAACCCTCGGCGGTCGTCCGTTCGGGCGCTGGCGGGGCGGCAGGGCGCGGCGCGGCCCCGTCCCGCGCCTGGGTCAGATCCTGCCGCAGCGCCGTCAGGGTGTCGTTGAGCGTGGACAGCGCGGCGGCCACCGGATCGGGCGCCGGATCGGCGGCAGGATCGCCCGAGGGCGACGCGGGCGCCGTGGTGGCGGCCGGCGGCCGGTACGTGACCGACCCGTCGGCGTTGGCGGTCTTGGTCCAGCCGTCCCGGGTGAGGCCGTCCAGGCGGCGGCGCTCCCAGGTCTGCATGGGCGTGCCCGGGCGCACCGTGACCGCGCGGATCGCCTGCTGGTACTGCGCGTCGGTGTTGTCGCGGGCAACCAGCTCGAAGGCGCCGGACTCGTAGCTCGGCGCCCACATCGGCTTCCGGGTGTTGACTTGGCCCTGCAGGGCCTGCGTGTCCAGCTCGACCAGCACGCCCCGATTCGTCCCTTGGCCCAGCGCCATCTCGGGCGACGTGGCCAGGAAGGTGGTGTCCCCCTGCGGCCCGACGTGCTGACCTTCCAGCATGCCGAGGGCCGCATAGGGCGACATCTCGCGGTAGGCGGTCGGGGCGAAGTCCGCCAGCGGACGGCGGTAGTTGCCGGCCGCCACCTCCTCGACGGAGGGGCGACTGGCGGGGCGCGTCGTGGCGGACGGGGCAGGCGCCAGGGACGGCGCGGCCCCGCGCTGCATCTGCGCCGTCCGGGCCGGCTGCACGGAGGCCGGCAGGGACGTCGGGAACGCCTCGTCCTCGAAGGCTGCCGGGTCAAAGTCGGTGGCGCCCTCCGCCAGCGGGGTGTTGCTGGCCTCGGCGCGGCGCACCAGCTCGGCCGCCGGGTCGATGCCGCGGCGCTCGAGTTCAGCCACCACGCGATCCACCACGCCCTGCGTGAGCTGCACGCGGCGCTGCGCCTTGGCCTGCATCGACGGGCCTTTGCCGTCGCGCGTGGCCACGGCCAGCTTGGCGCCGGCGTCGACGCTGAACTGATTCTCGACGTAGTCGTACACCGACTGCCCCTGGTCGCGGGACAGTCGCGTCGTCAGCGTTTCGAGCTCCTCGATGAGCCCCGCGTCGGACACGGTAGCCAGGTTGTTCACCAGGCGCCCGCTATCGGTCCGGGCCGACATGCGCATGGGGCGCCCCGGTGTCTCGCTGGGGCGGGCCACGGGCGCCGGGCTGGGGGCCGGCGCGGCCTGTGGCACCGCCTGCGGGGCGGGCTCAGGCACCGGCTCGGGCGCTGCCGGCAGCGCCTCGGGCAGCGCTTCCGGCTCAGGCTCCGTGGCCAGCTCGTCAAGCAGCGCCGCGCGCGGATCCGGCGCGGCAGCCGGTGTGACCACTGGGGTGACGGCCGGCTCGGCGGCCGGGGCGGCGGTGGGGACAGGGACCGGCTCAGGCGTCGGCATCGGCGCCGGCGCGGGTTCAGCGGCCACCGGCGGCCCCATCGGCGCGGGCGCCGGCGCCGGCTCCACCACGGGCTCCACCACCGGCTCGGCGACTGGCACCCCACCAACCGGCGCCGCCGTAGGGGCGCTGGGGGTCGCGGGCGTGGTCGGTGCCGCTGGGGTGGGTACGGCCCCCGGGCGTGGCTCGCGCGCCGCCGTGGCCACATCGGCCGGCGGGGCGAAGTCGTCGAACACCTCGAAGTCGGGCTCGACGCGGCCGGGCAGCGGCTTCGGGATGATGCCCGGCGCCTTCTCCCACGTCCCCTCGCCGATGTCCTGGCGCTGTCGCCAGCCGGCCAGCTCCTGCACGCTCCGGCTCCCGCCGCCCATGACGGCGCCGGGCAGGGCGCCGGCGATCCCCGCCTCACCCATGCGCGCCAGCCCCTCGGCCAGCGAGGCCGGCGCGCCGGCCAAGGCCCGCGTGCCGAAGTAGCTGCCGCCCTCCTGCAGCGCCTCCGTGGCCCCTTCCGAGGCCGCGCCCTTGGCCGTGGCCCGCGCGAGGTTGCCGGCCACCTCGCCGGCCGTCCGCTCGCCCCACAGGTCGGCCGTCTCGCCGAGCAGGGCGCGCTTGGCGCCGCGCGCCGCGCCCAATTCGGTTACGAGGTCGAGGCCGGCCAACGGCACGGCCAGCCCCAACGTGCGCCGCGCCCGGTCGCCCCGGTCCATGCCGGGCGCCACCTGGTCGAACTCGCTGCCCACCTCGCCCACCTGCTGCGCATACGACGCGGCAAAGGCGCCCGGCAGGCCGCCCACCGCCGCACCGGCCAGGGTCGGCAGCGACGAGCCGAGGCCCTGCCCGATCACCGCGCCGGCATAGTCGCGGAAGTTCTCGGGACTATCGAGCGCCTCGCCGATCGACTGGACGCGGGGCAGGGCGGCCCGGCGGCTCCCGCCGAAATCTTCGAGCGCGCGGCCCGCCGTGCGCAGTCCCGTGGCCACCGGCCGACCGACGGCGCCGAGCACGCCGGCCTCGGGTAGCACATCGGCCACCGTCTGCAGGGCGCTGCCGGCCGACTGCACGGTGCCCGGCCCGGCCGCATCGAGCGCCTGCGTGGTCAGGGTGTTGACGAAGCCCCGGCCGTCATCCCACTCGACGCCGCCGCCGCTGCCGCGGAAGCCATTGACGGGGCCGGGCGTGCCCACGTCGACCGGACGATCCATCGGCGTGGCCACGGCCGGCTTGGTGAGGGTGCGGGCGCGCGTGACGGCCGCCTGCTGGGCCGTGCGCTGGGCCGCCGCGTCCTGTTCGGCCCGGCGCTGGCGCGCCCGCTCCACAATGGCGGTGTACGGGCTCGCGCCCGCGTCCGGGTCCTCGCCGGCGGCGCGCCGCCGGGCGCGCTCGACTATCGCCCCATAGGGTGCCGTCACTCAGTCCTCGGCGCGCGGCCGGATGCCGTACTTCTGGTTGATGCGCTGCACGTCGCGGGTGTACTGCTGCTGCAGCTCCTGTTCGCCCTGCGCGTCGCCGAGCCGCCGAATCTCGGCCAGGTCGCGCGCGAACACCGCGCCCAGCTCCTGAATCTCGCGCTGCGCATTGATCTGCTGCGCCGTGAACACCGCGTCCCCACCCGTGGCGCCCACGGCCTCACGGGCGAGCGCATCGCCAATGCTCATCCACGCCTGCGCCTTGCGGGTCGCGTCGCCGAGCTTGGCGCGCCAGGCGCCGTGCTGCTGATCGAACGCGGCGGCGCGCGCCGTGGAGTCGGCCTTGTAGGCCGCCACCTGCGACGCCGGCGCGAACTCGGGGTCCGGGCGGTCACCGCCGGCCCACTTCGCATAGTCGGGCGCGCGCGGCTCCATGCGCTCGACCCGCGCCACCACCCGATCGGCGTTGTCGAACATCTTGTCCGCAATCGAGAGATTGGCGGTGCTGCCGCTGCCGCCGCCGCTCCGCTCGCGCGGCCGGAAGTCCCCGGCGCCGTACTTCCGGTCGAGCTGCAGGCGCCCCTCGTGCTGGCGCAGATCATCGGCCACCGGATCGCGCGGCGCCGGCTTGAGCGACTGTTCCCAGCGGTCCCGGTCGCGGCTCCGCATCTCGTCGCGCACGCTCTTGGTCTGCGTCGGATCGAACACCAGCGACTCCCGCGAGCCATCGGGCCGCGTGAGCGTGGTGGTCGGTGCGTCATCCGTCGCCGCCAGCAGCGCATCCCCGATGCCATCGAACATCAGGCCGTAGGGATCGCGGCCGTCGTTCTGCAGTCCGGCGGCGGCGTTGCGCCGCGCCGTGCGCTCGCCCTCGGGCACGAAGCCCTGGTCGGTCGCTCGGCCGCGCGTGGTCAGGTACCGGTCTTCGCGCTGCACTTGCCGGTCTTCGGCCGCGAGCTGATCGAGTGCCGCCTGACGCTGTTCGGTCTTGAAGCGATCAATGCGCGCCTGATTCTCGCGGTCGGCGTAGCGGTCATCCTCGACCTGCTGGCGCGCGGCCTGCTGCCGTCGGTCGCGGCGGGTGTCCAACCCGTCGGCCACCGTGGCCAAGGCGCTGCCGATGTCGAGAGGCCGCGCCACGCGCGGCGCCTCGGGAAGGACCTGCGGGCTCCAGCGACTCATCCGGCACCTCCGGTGAGAAGCGACGTGGCAAGACGGGTGCCGCCCTGTAGCAGCGAGTTGATAAACTGCATGCGCTGGTCCTTGGACATCTGCGACATCATGCGCTCGAAATTGGCGTCCGCCGTCACGCGGTCGCGCTCGCCGCTGATCGCATCGCCCACGCGATCGGTGGCGCCGCCCCACAGCTTGTCGGCCAGCGACAGGCGCTCCAGGCGGTTGCTCTGGTTGCGCACACTCGCGTCGGCCGCATCACGGCGCGCGGCGTAGCGCGCATCATCGACGCCCGTGCGGCGCTTGAGTTCCAAGTCGCCGTAGCTCGTCGCGCCCTTGAGGCGGAAGTCGTCGACGCCCTGCGCCTGATCGAGCGTGTACCGCGCGGTGGCGTCGGCCGCGGTGAGCGCATTCTTGTCGATGGTGCCCGCGCGCTCGAGCCCGAACTTGTCGACGGTCTCCGCCTGATCGAGCTCGTAGCCCGTGGCGGCGTTCACCGCATCCAGCCCAAGGCGCGCGGCGTCGCGGGCTTCGGCCGACCGCAGCCCCGCCAGGCTGCTGCCCATGCTGCCGCGCTCGCGCGCCGACGCAATCGACGCATCGGTGAGGTTGCGCGTGTTGGCGTTCTCGATGTTGGCGCGGATGCCGGCCGCATCCACCGCCTTGGTGAGGATGCCGGCGTTCAGGTCTTCGCCCACGCGCCGAATCACCGTGCCCTGATCCTTGTCGAACAGGCCGGTGTTCAGGCGCCCCGAGCGCGCGGCGGCATTGGCGGTGCCTTCAAGCGCATCGGCCAGCACGTACTTCGACTGCGCCGCCGCGCCGCGGGCGTACTCCTCGACCGCCTGCCGGGGGTCGAAATTGGACGTGGCGCCCGTGGCGCTCGTGTCCCAGCCCCCGCCGCCGCCATTCCGCGCGAGGTACGATTCCATGGCGCCGCCCGCATCGTAGCCGCGCAGGCTCTGCGTGCTCACACCGCGCGTCGCGTCAGGCGAGAAATTGCGCGTCTCGGTGCTGTCAAAGCTGCCGAGCCGGCCCGGCGTCCACCCCTGCTGGGCGGTCGGCGCCAGGTCGCGCAGGAAGCTGGTGTCAAAGCCTTCCTGCTCGGTTGGGCTGAAGTCCTCCATACGCGTGATGCGGCGCTCGGTGTCGGCGTCGCCTCGGTCGTAGGCGCCGCTCGCGGCATCGTAGTCGCGCTCACCGCGCTGCATCTGGCCGTCGAGCGTGGTCATGAAGGCCCCGGCCCGGCCACGCAACGACGTGCCGCTCATCGGGTCCGCCAGCTCGCGGTCCTGATCGCGCATCTTCTTCAGGATCTGCTCTTCGGCGTAGTTGCGCTCCGAGGCCTTGTACACGTACGACCCGTCGGGGCGCCGCGCCGTGGTGGCGGTCTGCGCCCAGAGGATGTCCTCGTCGTCGATGCCCTGATAGCGCGGCGCGCTCGGGTTGTACGGGTTGCGCCCCTGCAGGTTGGTCTGCCCGGCGCGGCCTTCCCACGCGGTGCGCGTGCTCGCGTCGAACGCCGCCTGATTGTACGCCTGCGCCGTGCGGGCCTGCGGCAACACCGCCGGCGCGCCACTGGCCGGCGTGGCCGGCATGGGCGGCGGCGTGAGGGTCCGGGCGCGGCTGATCGGCTGAGCCGACGCGGGCGCCTGATTGGGCACCGGCGCCGCCGGACGCGCGGCCGGCGTGGCGGTCGCGGCGCTGGCCGGTGCCGCACTGGCTGGCGCCGCACTGGCCACCGGCCGATAGGGCATCTCGGCCGCGGCGCCGCTGTTGGTGGCCACGGGACGGTACGGCATCTCGGCCGCTTCGCCACCGCCAAAGGTGGTCATCGAGCCGCTGGCCATCGTCTGGCCGACGGCGCCCGTGGAGGCCGGCTGGCGGCGGGGCAACGTGCGAATGGAAGCCATGGGCGCCTCAGTTCAGGTAAAACAGCACGATGCAGTGATTCGTGCCGTCGAAGTAGTATTGCTGATCGGCCAGCGTGCGCTCGGCGACATCCCCCGCCGGATAGGGGGACACGGCCTTGCCGGCGGTGTAGTCGTTGACCTTGGTGCAGACGCCCGTGACGGTGCCGTCACTGAACCCCACACACTTGAGTTGCCGGACGCGGGGCATGGGTCAGGGGGTGAAGGACGTGAAGGTGCTGCGGCGCACGAGGTCGTACTCGAGCTCACACTGTTCCACGCGAAACGACCCCGAGCCGATGGCGCCAATCGATTCGATGCGCAGGCGCAGGCGCTCGGCGCGCGGGTGCACGGCATAGGACGGCGCGCCGGCGCGCTCATGCGCCACGAGGAGCGGGATTTCGAACGTCTGCACCACCAGCTCGGGCGGCGTGCCGGGCTGCTGCGCCAGCGTCACGCGCGGCTGCAGCACACGCACCGTGGCGCCGTCGACCGTGCGGCTCACGGTGTCATCGTCGTTCAGAATGGGCGTCAGCTGCAGCGTGGCGCCGGCCGCGGCGCGCACCGTGAGATACGCCATGGTGAACAGCGCCTCGCCCCCCAAGCCGCCCGGCGCCACGTCGTTGGTTTCGACGCGCACGCCCCACGCCACGCCGTCATCCGACGCGGTCGCGGTCGCCAACCAGAAGCGCGCGTAGTCGGCCGCGCGCCCCTCGCCCCACAGCAGCCCCACCGCCGGGATCATGGCCATGGCGTCACACGATCGTGCTGTAGGGTCCGCGGCGGTTGCTGCCGCCGCTCTGGAAGATCGCGAACACGCGCGCGCCGAGGAGGTCAATCACCGGCTGGCCGTCGTCGGCATTCAGGTAACTGCCGTCGAGCACCTCGGGATTGGCGATGTAGTTGTTCACGGGCCCCCCCGTGTCGCTCGTGCGCAGCGTGAAGCGGCCCGAGGGATGCCGACCGAGGATCACAAAGCGCAACGTGCCGAAGTACCGCACATCGACGCGGTAGAACAGGAAGTACGGCTGCAGGTCCGGGTCGAACACCAGTCGCGTCTCGATGCCGAAATTGCCTTCCGAGAAACTCGGGTTGAACGCGTTCGGCAAGAAGTTCTGGTCGTCCACCGTGATGGCGCCGGGTGTGGTGCCGGCCGGGTTGACGGTCATCGACTGCAGCGTGCCCCAGGGGCCAAAGTCGTAGACGCCGAACTGCTCGCGCGCCACGCGCAGCCGATAGTTCACCGTGCCCGCGCCCACCAGCGTGGTGGTGTACTGGTAGCCCTGCGTGCTGATGCCGGCCGTTTCGATGAACTGCTGCGCGCTGTCGGTGAACTCGACCTGCACGGCCCGCGCCTGCGGGAGGCGGAAGAACAGCTCAACCGCGCGCAGGTTGGCGGTGGGATCGGAGATGTCGTACGCGGCCACGATGCCGGGCGCCACGTCGAGCAGGCCCACAAACTGCGACACCACGCCCGAGTAGCTGCCCGTGAGCACACCGCGCTTGTGGCGCGCGCGATAGTTCGGCGTCTGCCCAGGAATCGCGTGGACGTTCACGGTGGCGGTGAGCGTCGCGCCGGTGCGCGTCACCGTGGCCACCTCGGTGTAGCCTGAGCCCGTGTCCTGCTCGATCACCACCGGGCAGCGCGCATCGGCGCCCGTGATGTCGAACGTGAAGGGCGCGGTGGTGTTGCTCGTGCGGCTCCACACCGGCACCGACAGCGTGGG
>ERZ1066133.907-NODE-907-length-10389-cov-5.976679_pt1 | contig 10389 bp, 6 predicted proteins | sample MGYA00382780_ERZ1066133 | MGnify/ENA primary metagenome ERZ1066133 (study PRJEB33369, sample SAMEA5778363) | biofilm metagenome | biome: Industrial cooling water; feature: Water cooling tower basin; material: Biofilm | place: United Arab Emirates | collected...
CTCGTGAAACAAGACAACCGGGGACGCTTGATTCGGGCGATCGCTGCACTGGATGATTTGCTCGCAGACCCCAACGTTGCCAAACTGCGCGATCTCAAAGAGCAAGACAACTATCCAATTCCGACAGACTGGCGACACTATTCTCTCAAACGAGCCGTGCGCGATCGACTGGGACTCTTGCGCTACCTTGACCCCGATCGAGAATTCTCCAATGAAGACTTGGAACCCTTGGGAGAGATGTGCCGTGCCTGCCGCTACGACATCAAAGCCATTCTCAATCTCACCATTCCAGCAAACGCCTCCAATCGCTGGATTCTCGGCGTTTTACTCGACCAATTGGGGCTGAAACTGTTGACCCGTTGGCAGGGCGCGCGCGGACAACAACAGAAGCTCTGCCGCATTGATCCGGACGCTTGGGCGTTTGCCAACCAGGTCATTGCCTACCGCCAAAACCATCGAACCCAAGCCAGCCCACCCGTCAATCAGTCCACCCCGACATCGGTACTCACCCCCCTGTTTAAACCTGATCTCGATCGGGGTGGGGACGGACAAACTCTTCCTTCTAGCCAGCAAAACACATGGTTGCTCTCCAGCCAGGAAGATAAACTTCTTAGCGCAAAAATACTCGAAATCAATCAAGCGCTGATAAATTTAGGCAAAAATACGGAACTGACCGAACGAGAAATGCAAGCACTTTGGGATTCGCTTCCAGCCCCTGTCAAACAACGAATTCAACAATTTTTGCCATCGAAATCTGACTCGATCGACCCGTAGCTTCATCGAAAGTTCATGAAAATTCTGCTTTTTTTCGAGAAACCTTCACATTCTTCCCTCTCAGGCGTAATAGCGTATTGGTACGGTCCTCGCAATCACAGAGCCTTATGAAAACTCCCGTCATTGCCATTGGTTTAGATGCAGCTGACCCCACGCTTATTGAGCGATGGATGGCAGCAGGGCATTTACCAACCTTGAGTCGGTTGCGTCAGCAGGGCGTTTACACCCGCCTCAATAACATTGAGTACTACAAGGCAGAAACCCCCTGGACAACCTTTTTGACAGGGTGCTCTCCCAGCAAAACTGGGCACTGGACGACCGTCCAATTTAACGAAAAAGACTATACCGTGCGGGATAATGGCGCGGCTGAACGGTCTTACGATTTTTCTGAATATTCGCCGTTTTATGCCCTGGGGGATGACTATCGGGTGGCAGTGTTTGATATGCCCCACTCGAAGCTGTCTGATCGGGTCAATGGAGTTCAAATCCTTGCCTGGGGCACCCATTCTGCGCTCAGCCCCAGCCATTCTCGCCCCGCAGAACTCTATCAAGAGATTGTGGACAAACACGGCGCGCACCCGCTGCTTAACAATGACCATGCCGATACCCGGAACATGCCTCGCTTGCGAGAGTTACGAGATGCTGCTCTGGTTGGAATTTCTCGCCGTTTGTCCGCGTGTCTAGATCTCCTACAACGCGATCAGTGGGATCTGTTTTTGACCATTTTTGGGGAAACCCATTCCGTCGGACATGTGTTCTGGCACCTCAGTCAACCCGACCATCCTTTGCACAAAACACTATCAGCAGGATTTGAGACCGATCCGCTGCTGGAAGTGTTCATCGCGATCGACCAGGCGATCGAGCAAATCATTGCCCATGCCCCCAAAAATGCCCGATTTGTCATCTTCTCTGGGCATGGCATGGGGCATAACGTCATGGATCTGCCCAGTATGGTGTTTTTGCCGGAACTGCTCTATCGCTACAACTTCCCCGGCAAATATGGTTTGGCAAAAGGCACTCCGATCGGCACTTCACCGGGCGCACCCCTAACCGACTTCACCTGGGATTGGCTGGGTCATCTCTGGCGGCTCAAGCACGACCCCAACCCCATTCTGCGCGCACTCCGGCCCCGCTTGCCCGTCAAAGCCTTCAATTGGGTACAAAAGCTCTTCGGTGGGGCACCCCAGCCTGATTTGGTCTCGCCATTCCAACTCAGAGCCGAAGGCAGCAGCGTATTTTATCAAACCGCTGCCTGGTATCAGCCGTTTTGGTCGCAAATGAAGGCATTTGCTTTGCCCAGCTTTGCCGATGGCTACATCCGCATCAACTTGAAGGGGCGTGAAGCGCAAGGCATTGTCTCACCCGAAGACTATGACGCAGTGTGCGAAGAATTGACACAACTGCTGTCCCAAATGACGGATGCGCGGACGGGCAAGCCCATGGTGAAGAAAATTACCCGGACGCGGCAAAATCCCCTCGATCGTGACCCAAAATTGCCCAATGCCGATTTGGTGATTAATTGGCAAGAGGAAGATTCTAGCGATGTGGTTGATATTCCCACCTATGGTCGCATTGGTCCCATTCCGCACAATCGCACGGGTAGCCACTTACCCAGAGGGTTTTTCATCGCTCAGGGAGAAGGTATTGCCCCGGCTTCCTCTTTGCCTACCGGACATTCTCTCGATTTGGCACCCACGATTTTGACCTTCATGGGTGTGACCCCACCGGACTATATGGAAGGCAGTCCAATTTTGGAGCCAGCAACGCCTGAATTAGTTGCCTAAATTGATCAGTCGAATTGAAATAGCCGTCCAGCAATATTTTATGGCTTGAATGATATTGCTGAACGGCTATTTTTATTTAGTTGATTAGAAGGAAAACGGAACTCCATTGATCTTCAATTCTTTGTACTTGATGTGTCTTGACACCATTTGAATTGAGAATTAAGGGCAGTTAGCAAGTCTATCAAGATGTTTCAAAATCGGAATTGACAAGAGGGCTAAGCCTCTGTCTCAAACGAAATCGCGAAGGCTATCCGATTTTAAATGCTAGGAGGGTTTACAAAAGAATAACCTGGTAATTCATCGATTTTATTCAGAATTTTAATGAGTCGATCAATCAACCAAACTCCGTTTATAAAAGTAAGAACTTCATATCAGAGACAAAGATTTGACATCTAGAATCCATTACCAAGCTCTAAAGTCAATTTCAATTAAAAGTATGCAATTTTCAGTAACAAAATGCTGGAATGTTCTATCTTTTATCAATGATCAATTAGGAATTTAGAAAAGCGCCATTTCTCACTTATCCTTAGGAAACTTCAAAGCAGATCAAGGCGTCTATTCCATCTATGTTTGATTGGAAATAAAAGCGCTATGCTAACATATTTAGATGTTAAAAAAGCCTGATGATTGAATTGATTACAGGATCGCTTGTCTGCCCTATGGCAAGTAAGTTACAGGGTTTGCTAGATATTTTTTAACTGTGCTTCGCTATGGTTTCGATTCGAGCTTTAACAACTGCGTTGATTACCCTCTTGGTAACTGGTGTGATGTCGTTACCAGGCTGGGCGCTGCCGATTTCTTCGGGAGATCGTCTTCGCATTTTTGTACCTGCGGATGATGAGTTGCCAGAGGGCGATCGCTTACAATTGAGTGGCGTTTACGAAATCAATCTGGATGGCAATCTGCTGTTTCCCTTCGTAACCCCGATTGCTGCCAGTGGACTGGAAGCCGAGGAGATTGAGCAACGACTCCGAAATTCCTTGATTGAGAATGGATTTTTCCGCGACGATCGATTTCAGATTAGTGTTCAGGTGTTGCAATGGGCACCTGTACAGGTTACGGTAGCAGGCGAAGTGTTTAATCCTGGTCGGGTTTTAATTAACACGCTGCCACTCACTGATCGGGATGGCCGTCCCCGTCCAAGAGCGCAAGAACTGATTAATACAACGGGCGAGGCTCCATCGGAACGCTTTCTCAGTGCTGCCATTCGCTCAGTGGGTGGGCTAAAGCCGAATGCTGACATTCGCAATATTCGTCTGATTCGAGGGAAGCAAGAACAAATCATTGACCTATCTGGCGCCTTTACTGGGGAACCCGTCGATGATGTGCCCCTGATTGCAGGTGATCAAGTCATTGTGCCTCAACTCGAAACGCCACAGATCGCGCTGGTTCGCCCTTCGCAGTTAACACCGAATGAAATCCCAGTCATTATGTCGAACCTGTCGGAGCCGGCTCGCCGAGGTTCACAGATTCTCACAATGCCCTACGGCACTCGCCTGTCTCAAGTGGTAGTAGCTGCCAACTGTGCCGGAGGCAATAAAGTGACCAATGCTAAACGGCGGGTCTCACTGGTGCAGACCGATCGCCTCACAGGGCAAACTCGCGTTTCTGATTATGCCGTGGAGCGGCTTCTCCGCACCGCTTCTCGCAATTCTGAAAATCCCTTCCTAATGCCGCAAGATAGTGTAGTTTGTTACGATTCAACTGTCTCTACTGCGTCGGGTGTTCTTGGTTTCGTCAGCGATATTTTTGCTCCTTTTTTCCTGATTCAAAGATTGTTTGAAAATAATGACTGAGCATTCTACAGACATACAATCTGAACCAAAATCGTCCGTTGATTCAGGGCGCTTCCTGCGCTACGTCATTTTAGGCATTGCGGCTAATGCACTGGTTTGGGGCTTTGCCCTGATCTTTTTGAAAGCAAAAACGCCGATTTACACCAGTGAATGGACGCTCACGATTCCGGCGGGCGGCAACACCACCAATGTCAATTTGCCGGGTCTCGGTTCTGCTAAAGAAGAATCGCGCGCTCCCTTTGCCAACAGCAATGCGTTTGATCCTCGCGAAATTTATAAAATGATTTTGGGCAGCGATGCAGTGCGCGAAGCTGCAACAGCACGGTTGAATGAACCCGATGTGAAAGTGGGAAAACCACGGGTTGAGATTGTAGACAATTCCACCGTGATGACGCTTTCGATTACGGGCGAAACTAGTGAACTGGCACAAAAGAAAGCGATCGCCCTGACAGATGCTTTCCAAGTGCGTCTGAATGAACTCAGACTTCAGGAAGCAGGTCGGCGAGAGGCTGCAATGCAGTCAGTCATTGATAGTGCGAAGAAAAAGCTAGACCAGGCACAAGCTCGATTATCTGACTACAAGGCACGATCGGGTCTGGTTGCGAATGATCAAATCGTACAACTGTCTAACAATATTGAAGGGCTTCGCCGTGCCCAAATTGAAGCATTGGCAGCCCAACGTCAATCTAACGCCCGATTTTCCCAACTGTCTTCCAATCTTGAGTTATCGCCCAATCAAGCCTCTGAAGCATTCATTCTGAAGGCAGACCCGTTATTTCAGCAATATTTGACAAGTTTTGGCGAATCTAGCAATCAATTGGTAGCACTCAACTCCAAATTTGGTCCCAACCATCCTTTGGTCATTCGTGAAAAAGCAGAGCGAGAAGCTGCCGAATCCGCCCTGTTGCGACGGAGCCAAACCTTATTGGGACGACCGATCAACCAAACGATCATTGCTCATCTCAATGTGGGAGGAGGGTCTACGGCTTCTGCCCGTGAGGATTTGTTTAAAACCCTCATTCGGGAGGAGGTCGATCGACAAGGTCTAAGTGCCCAAGCTCAAGAACTGGAAAACCAAATTAATCAGCTACAAGCTCGATTGGCTGTTTTGGCAAGACAAGGAGCAACCCTAGATGCCCTGACGCGAGATATGCAAGTTGCCGAAACGGTCTTTTCTTCAACGATCGCTCGGTTTGATGTGGGCAAGTTAGATGCCTTTGGTTCTTACCCCGCTATTCAGGTGCTAGAAGAACCCACTCAACCAGATAGTCCCAGCGACCCAAACAAAAAACTGATTCTTCTGGGTGCGACACTCTGTTCATTCTTTATTACCAGTGCCCTCATTTCTGCCTGGACACGCAAACGCTGGATACCGCAGCTTATGAGAACTGCACCGGCTCAACCTGTACCCGCAGCGCTTCCGGCATATGAGGCTGAAGCGCCAGCCTTATCGACTGATACCAAGCCGGAACTCCTTGATCTCAGTAGCCCAAAGCGCTAAGCAGCAAATCTTCAACTCAGGTTGACTCAAGAGAGAGAGGTTATTGCAAAAATAAAATCGTAGCAACTTGTCGATATTTGTGACCCCAAACACTCGTTTGGATCAGTTTTGTAAAAAACTTTTTCTGTAAATAAGTGGTCAAAATTGATAGCGAAGCAATCCCTACAAAAGCCACCATAAAATGATTGGCAAAAGGAAGGTATTTTGCTGAAAAAAGCCCCCAAAAAATCACCCAAAAACTTTGCCATAAATAGATCCAAAGAGAAGATTGACTAATAAATGCAATGATCTGAGTCCATGGGCTTGATTTTGCAAACCAGGTCTCTCCATACTTTGCCAAGATTTGATCAATGACGAGATATGCCAAGGTGGATACAAAAATAGCGTAGGAAAGGTAATAGATTGTCGGTGGATATTTAGCAATCTGAGTCAAAACAAGCTTTCCTGAAGTTGCAAAGAAATATCCAGCTAAGACCAAAAATATACTTAGAAAAAACAGAGCAGTTTTGACTAAAAAAGTTCTGGATGCTTTCATAAAAATGATTCCTAGCCCCACTAAACACCCATAGGGGATTGAAATGAGTACGTAATTTCTTAAAAAACTTTCTAAACCAGGAAGCATGAATTGAACGTCATCAATATAGTGAACGGCTAGTTCATAAAAGATGTAGACGATCGCCAATAAACCCAGAAAGTTTTCTTGATACTTTGACTTTTTATAAAGACTCAAAATGGCAGGAGAAATGAGGGCAGTGAGAACGAAAACACGAATGATGTAAACAAATCCGACAGACCCATTTGCAGATCCATCTCCCCTACTGAGCAAAAAAGTTTCCAGAATTGTCGTGAAAGAAAATGGATAGGCTTTCTGGTTTAATGCAAATAAAATATCAATTAGGAGGAAAAAAACTATCAAGAAAACCCAGACAGGAGCAATTAATCGAATTAATCGTTTTTTCAAGTAAAGTCCCAAGGAAATATATTTTTTGCTTGAAGAAATATAAAATACAGAGCCTGAAATTATGACCATCAAAGGCACATCAAAATTGCGAAGTTGAAAAATCAGAGAAGGTGGATTGACATGAGCCAAGATAATACAGAACAATCCAAGAAACCTAAGAATATCGAAGCGAATCTCTCTCGGTTGAATTAGATTGTGAGCTGTAGGATGAGGCATGTGATGCTCCCAAGTTTTTTCACAGCAGCAATTAAAATTTTTCCAAATTAATTCATGATTAATACCAATTTAAGAAATTGGAAACAACCCCTTCCCTTTCATGCTTAATGCTTTCTTCATGTATGTGAAGGTCTTAGCAAGAGATTTGATAACCCGACCTTATGCTGTTCTAGCCTGACATCGCGACACCAAACAATCTGTGCGATGATTGCAATGACTAAAATCCTCCAAAGCTTCTCCTGTATGACTTACAGACGAAATGTTTAATTATTGTTGCTGACTGGGAAACGAAAACGACTCACCACTTTGCTTTTCTAGAGTTCCAACCGGTGCTTTAGCCCCCAATGCCCTTTTCCACTTACTCAGCTACTCCACAAAAGGATTTACCATGCTAATGAAGCGTATTACCAAACTGGCAGATGAACGGGAATCAGATTCGCTCTCAGTTCAATTACGCAAAAAGCGGTTTGGTTTATTTATGTCGCTGATGGCATCTGTGCCGACTCCGATTAAGTTGATTGATGTCGGTGGAACCGCAGGAATCTGGGAAAGAGAGTGGTTTTCTCAAGGACAATCTGACGAGATTGAGATTTTATTATTAAATCAAAAAGAGATTCCAGTAGCTCATCCTCGCATTAAAAGTGTGATGGGTGATGCAACCAATATGAAAGAATTTCAAGATCAAGAATTTGATGTGGTTTTTTCTAATTCTGTGATTGAACATGTGGGTGATTATGAAGACCAACGGCGTATGGCAAATGAGGTCTGTCGAATCGGTAAGCGCTATTTTTTGCAAACACCCAATCGTTATTTCCCGATCGAACCGCATCTAATTTTCCCCTTTTTCCAATTTTTACCGCTGGCTGTCCAGGTTTGGTTAGTGATGCATTTTGATTTGGGCTGGTGTAAAAAAATTGCGGATAAACAAGAAGCCATTTCTTTCGTCCAATCCATCAAACTACTCAGCAAAGAAGAACTTATTAACCTATTTCCCAAGGCAAAACTTTTTGAGGAGAAAGTTTTTGGCTTGACCAAATCTTTTATTGTTTATGATGGCTGGGAGGTTCTGGATGAAACCTCAAAACTTTGAAGAAGCCATTATTTGGTATGCCATTATTGGCACCTATGTGGTTTATTTTACAGGCACCCTCTATATTCTATATCCCCTACTAGCCTGGTTTTTAGTCGCTTACCTTCTCCTGAAATTCTGGTTACAAACTGATGAAACGCCTGAAGAGGGAAAGATTGTTATTCCCTGGGGAGTTTGGGTCTGGATTTTCAGTATGGCAGTCATGCTGATTGCGCTGGTGATGGGTCATCTCAATTTTGAATTGGGTACCTATCAACTGATTAAGTCAATGTTGGATCAATTTCCCAGAACTTGGGGGCTATTTGCTGCTTTTGCTTTAGTGGGATGTTTGAATATTCGCCCTCAATTAGTTTATCGAGCTGCTTGTGTTCTTTGTTTACAAAGCATTATTTATATCATTGTTGGGAACCTTGCCTATCGCTTAGGGATTGATGGCGTTCTTTACAACACACCTTTTGGCAGGTTTGCAGGTGGAAGTAGTGCAGCCAGCGTGTTGCTTTATGCTTACGACGACTTCGATCGTGAGTTTCGTTTACAACTATTTACGCCCTTCGCTCCATCTTTGGGTGTCGTGGGGAATGTTTATTTTTGGTTGACTTGTTATGAACAAAATCCAAAATGGCGATGGATTGGTATTATTGCCTCCATTTTAATGGTTTGGTATTCCTTTTCAAGAACAGGGCGAATCTGCATTATTGTGGTGCCTATTTTAATCTATTTTTTGGCGAATGTTCGCCGCCCATGGGTGCAATTAACGGCTGCAGTAAGCAGTTTTGTGACGAGTATTTTGAGTTATCAAATTCTTTATTGGTTGAAAGATTATTCAATCAGTCAACGGAAAGCCCGAGCTGCTTCGACTAAAATGAGGGGGCGAATTCAACGGGAATCGCTGCGGCGTTGGTGGGATGAAGCCCCAATTTGGGGACATGGGATGGGCGATCGCACCACAGGTCGAGCTTTTGGCGAAAAATCAATCGGCTCTCATGGTGCCTGGCATGGTGTTTTATTTGTCCATGGATTAGTAGGTTTCCTGGCAATTGTTACGCCGATGATTTGCACGTCTATTGATTGCTTGATCAAGCTACACCACAACAAAACTGCCCGCATTGGCTTGGCAATAATGTGCATTTTAGGCATCTATGGATTTAGTGAAAATTTTGAGGGGCAAGTTTATCTTTTTTGGCCTGGTATTTTATTGGTTGGAATTGCACTAAAAGATAAAATTCCAGATGCTAGCTTGCAGAAGCAGGAAGTTCTGGGCGAAGAGGCTCCCCTACGCAGTCTCGGCTAGAAACAAAGTGTAAATTGGAACAAGTATTCGTCTATTTTGCTAGACTTTTAGATAAAGTTCATCAAAGCTTTATCTCTTCTTAAAAAAAGTAGCCTTTTAATTAAGGAACTATAAAGATCTCTAGAAGCATCGATCTACATTTGCTCTAGAGAGCCTAATATTCAATGATTCTCGCTTAGGGATGAAAGTTCAAGATGAGGGTTCAATATTAGGCGTTACAGAACCTGTTTATGAAATGCTTTCTGGAAGCCTTGAGACTCCGTCAAAAATCCAGCAAAATCATAGTGCCATTCAGCAACACCCAATATTATTGGCTTTTGTAGATGTGCTGAAGTTGATGTATTTATTTCCTGAATGATTAAAATAGGTTTTGCCAGGAAGTAAGTTCACGTTACTCTGTTTGCTCAGGAAAGTTCTTTCTATCATCCTAAGCTACCAAGGTTAGTTGATTTCGTTTGTTTTGTTTGCTACGCAGAATAAAGTGATCACGAAAGATTGCCTTGATTGAATGGAATTTTTGCAATCATATCGGTTGGATTTTCGCCCTGATTGGTTTGTTTGAGATTTTCAAAAAAGCAAACGCAGTTGAACTTTTAATTGAATAGCTGAGCTCGCATTGTACTTGTCATTTTAGTAGCTATGTCGAGTAGTTTTGGCGATCGCATTTGAAATTCTTTTAGAGATTGCTGGCTGAGTATCTTGTAAACATTCAATTGACATAGGAGTGTTTGTCATGAATTCAACCGTTACAAACCAAGATAAAACAACTGAAACCAATGTTGAGTTTGATGCCTTTTGGCAGGAAATTCTTAAACTTCGTGCCATTGTTCAAAATACACTTACCAGGCTAGAAGAAATCAAAATTTTAGAAGTTGGCTGTGGATCATGTAGCTATGTTTTAGGTATTCGGGATGTTCGTACGGTCAAAAATTCTCAAATTATTGGAATTGATATTTCAGAGGAGCAACTACAAAGA
>ERZ1066133.908-NODE-908-length-10383-cov-11.634586_pt1 | contig 10383 bp, 6 predicted proteins | sample MGYA00382780_ERZ1066133 | MGnify/ENA primary metagenome ERZ1066133 (study PRJEB33369, sample SAMEA5778363) | biofilm metagenome | biome: Industrial cooling water; feature: Water cooling tower basin; material: Biofilm | place: United Arab Emirates | collected...
CTGCAGGATCGGCAGATCGAGGCCCACGCGCACGGTGTGGATCTTGACCCCGCGGTCGCGGTTTTGCCCCTGCACCCAGCGCCGGATCGCGGCCGCTTCGATGATCTCGCCCACCGAGGGCTCCCCGTCGCCCAGGAAGATGACCGTGTCGACGTCGGGGTCGAGCAGCGCGGTCTGGATCCCGCCGAACAGGTTGGTGCCCCCGGAGGGCACCAGCTTGGCGACGTGCTCCTTGGCCTGCTGGATCACCTCCGGCGTGGCGCGCTGCAGGGCTTTTTGCCAGGGGCGCGGCTTGTCGGAGAAGGTCACGATGTTGAACAGCGCGTTGGGGTCGAGCCCGTCGAGGGCCTTTTCCAGCTCGGTCTTGGCCGCCTCCATGCGCGTCGGCCCGGTCATGCCGGCGTATTTGCCGCGCGTCTTCTCCTCCATCGAACCGGAGGTGTCGATCACGAAGCAGACCCGGTGCGATTCGATGCGCAGGCCGAAGAAGCGCGTGCCGGTGGTCTCGTCGAGCGAACGCTCCTTCTGCTCCTCGACCAGCTTGTCCAGCTCGGCCTGCGTGATCAGCGCCGGAGGCTCGCTCAGCTGGGCATGCCAGTTCTTCCAGGCGCCGGCGTTCTTGCCGTAGGGCAGGCCGGTCAGGCGGAACAGGATGTCGGTCAGTTCGCGCGCCATGCGCCCGCTCTCCTGCTGCAGCTGGGCCACGATCCAGCCCACGCCTTCCGGCAGGCGCAGCACCTCGACCCCCTGGGCGGCCGCCAGGCGCGTCGACCAGGTCGGGGAGCTCAGGGAGGTCTCGAGCAGCTTGGCGGCCTGCTCGTCGCGCAGCCGCACCAGCTCGCCCAGGGCCGCGTTGCGCAGGAACTCCGCTTCGCCTTGGGCGAAGCCGCGCAGGCGTTCGGCCCAGGCCGGATCGGTGCCGCGCAGGGTCGAGAGCGCGCGCAGGAGCGCCGAGAGCTCGACCGGGTCCTCGAGCTTGTCGATCGCCTTTTCGAGCGGCTCGACCGAGCTCTGTTGGCCGCGCTTGGCCAGTTCTTCGATGGCGGCAGCGCGCACCGCAGCATCCTTGTCGCGCAGCAGTTTCTCGAGCGCCGCCACCAGTTTGGCATCGCCATACCCGGTCAAGGCGCGGATGCCGAACTGCAGCTCCTCCGGCTTGCCCTTGCCGAACTTCTTGGCCAGCTTCTCCTTTTGCTCCTCGCTGGCGCGCGCCGCGAAGATCGCCGCCAGGCCGCGGCGCAGGTCGCTGGGGGTCTCGAAGTGCAGCGCCACCGAGAGCAGCGCCTCGCCGAATTCCTCGGCCTGCTGGCGCATCAGCCAATCCGCGGCGGCTTCGCGCACCGCCACCGGCTGGCCGCCGTCGCCGAAGACCTTCTGGGCCAGCTCCTTGGTCTCGGGCACGTCGCGGCGCAGCATCTCGGCCACCGCGGCCCGACGCACCTCGGCATCAAAATCCCCCGCGGCTTCCTGCAGGTCCTTGACCTCGAGGTCCGACACCAGCGCGGCGAAGGCCAGCGCGCGCACCTGGCTCAGGTCCCAGGGCCGCTTGGCTTCCTCCGGGGAGAGCTTGTCGTCTTTTTTGGGCTTTTTCTTTTCCTTGCCATCTTCATCGGCAGCATCCCCCTTCCACAGGCGCCGGTACCAGCTGCGATCCTCGGCCGTGGGCGACTTCACGTGCCGCCGCATGGCGCCGATGCGCAGGTCGTCGGCGGCTCCCGAGTCGACGATCATCGCCAGGAATTGCCGCCCGATGCGCTCGGACTTGGCCAGGGAGTCGAGCGCCGCCTGGCTGACCTCCTCGCGCTCGCTGGTGGTGGCCAGGTCCATCAGGGCCTGCATCGCGTCCTGCTCGACGCCGCCGACCCCCGAGAGGCGCCAGAGCTGCTTGGCCAGCCGCAGTCGGCCGCCGTCGCTCTTGAGCTGCGGCAGGCCCTCGAGCAGGATCCGGCAGTACTTGGCGTCCCCGCTCTTGGCCAGACGGGCGATCACCTCGGCGGCCGCCCGGTCGCCGTCCTGCTGGAAGGTCTTGGCGTCTTCATCGAGGCTCGGCGTCTTGGCGGCGCCCTGGGCGAGGGCCGGGGCGGACAGCCCGGGGCCGAGCAGCGCCAGCAGCAGGGCCGCGAAGAGCGCCAGGCAGCGCGCCAGGGCCGGGCGGTCCGGGGAGGGACGGGACGGCGGGGTCGGACGGGAATTCATCGGGCGGATGGGTGCGACGCCGGTTGGAAACGGGGGATCCGGGGCCCAGAGGCTACGGCGCGCGGGGCGGGCCGGCAGCCCCGGCCCGGGCGGAAACCGTCCCGGGGCTGGTCGCAGAGGCCCGCGGCCCGCCGGCCGGGCTCAGCCGCGAGCCGAAGCCGGTCGATAGCCGGCCTCCCACCCCCATCGAATCACCCGTGGACGAAGCGCAGACCCGCCCGGAACTCCTCTCCGATGCCCCCCTCCACCCGGAGCGGGCCCGGCTGCTGCTGCAAAAGCTGCGCGACCTGAATCTGTGCGCCGAGCGCATCGAGGTGGGCCCCGGCACCGCCGTGGAGCTGCTGGGCTGCTCCTCCCTCGACCAACCGGTCGAAGGCGGCCTGCGCTATCGGGTGCGCTGCGGCGACGGGCAGCAGGAGGCCCTCGAATTCGGCTTGGAGTCGGCCGGCCTGCGCCTATGCCGCAGCAGCGCAGGCCGCCCCGAGGAGGCCCAGCGCATCCTGCTGCTCGGCAACGGCAGCGGCCCCCTGACCGCCCCGGAACTGAAGGCCCGCATCGACCCGGAGCAGGCCGGCCCCCGGGAGATGACCCACTTCCTGCGCCGCCTGGTGCGGCTGGCCTACGGGCCGAACTGAGCCGGCGGCGCGGGCCGCAGGCGGCGCTCCGCAGGCCTGGCTCCCCGGACGCGCGCTCGAGGGGCCGGGACCCCGGGGCGGCCCAGGGGGGCGCGCCCGCACCGGACCGTAGGGCGGTCCGGGCGGCCCCCGGGACGGGCCGGGCCGGGGGTGGTTTCGGCCCCGGGAAGCTGGGCTTACCCCCCCTGGACCACGGCCCGCCGCGCTGCGCAAGGGTGCCGCCGGCCGCGCGGGCGGCGCCCGCCCCGGCCCGCGCGGCCGGGGGGGCCGCAAAAAGCGAGCGCTCGGTCCGGGTCGGCCGGTTTTCTGCATTCGGGTGGATACGCGGCCCGCGGTCCGGGCGCACACAATCTAGACATGCTCGACTCCCACCTTGCCGAGGGCACCCGCAGCGCTTCGACAGCCCCCGAGACCCTGCGCGAAGCCTGGGGCGATCTGTTCAGTCTGAACAACGAGTTGGTGCGCAGCCGGGTGCGGCGCGCGCTGCGCGGTCAGCGCCTGTGCCCGTTCGAGGTCGAAGGGCTGTGCCACGAAACCTGGATGAACGCCCTGCGCTGCTACCCCGGGATGCCCTCCTGGCCCCAGGGGGACGTGCATCGCATGCTTTCGACCATCGCGCGCAACGCGGTCTACGGCTACCTGCGCAAGGGCAACCACGCTACGGAAGAGCCGTCTCCCAATGAGGAGGGCGAGTCGCTGCTCGATTGGATCGCGACCGAGGAGGACCTGCCCTTCAAGGTGGCCAGCCGCGATGAGCAGGTCTTCATCCTGCGCGAGTGCCTGCTGATGCTCGATCCGAGCGAGCGCGAACTGATCCATGAGCGCTACTTCAAGCAGGCCACCTTCGAAACGCTGGCGCAACGCCAAGGGGTCGACGAATCGACGCTGCGCAAACGCTGCCTCAAGGCCCAGGAGCGGCTGCGCTGCCTGCTGATCGAAAAGGGCCTGTCCCTATCGCAAATCTCCCGCACGCGCGGCGCATGACCCACAGCGGGCACAGGCCGCCCAAGGGCGGTGACTCGCCGGCGCCCCCGAGTTTCGGGGCCGGCATGGCCGCGGTCTTCCGGCAGATGCCCCAGCTGGGGGCCGAGCTAGCGGGCTATCGACTGCTCGAATCGCTGGGACGCGGGGGGCAAGGCGAAGTCTGGAAGGCGGAGCCACGCGGCGGCGGGGCCCCGGTGGCCCTCAAGCTGCTGCATCAGCTGCGCCACCAACAGCAGGGCCGCGAGGAGGCTCACAAGCGCATGCTCGAGGTGATCGCCCGGGCGCGCGAGGTCGTGCACCCGAACCTGGTGCGGATCCTCGACTTCGGCCGCCTGGACGACATGCTCTGGGTGGCGCAAGAATTCGTTTCCGGCGGACGCGACCTGTCCAAGGAGATCGCCGACCAGGCCGCGGGCCGCAACCTCGAGCCCGGGCGCTTCCAACGCGCGGCGCGCTGGATGGAGCAGGTCGCAGCCGGCGTGTCGGCCCTGCACGAAGCCGGAATCCAGCACGGCGATCTCAAGCCGGCCAACGTGTTGATCGATCCGGCCGGCCAGGCCAAGGTCGCGGACCTGGGGCTGGCGCGCGTGCTGCAGGCCGGCGGCGGCAGCCTGCTGGACGGGCAGACCTTCGCGGGCACCGCGCTGTACGCGGCCCCCGAGGCGCTGCTCGAGCGGCCCGACCAGCGCGACGTGCGCTGCGACGTCTACAGCCTCGGGGTGATGCTCTACGAGCTGTGCGCCCTGACGCGCCCGATGCGGTCGCTGCGCCTGGGCCAGGTCGCCCAGGGGGCGCTCGAGCGCACGCCGGCCCCGCCAGAGGCCCCCGATCGGGTGCCCGAACCCCTGGCGCGCATCGCCATGCGCTGCCTCGAGCCCAACCCGCGCTGGCGCTACCGCTCGGCGCTCGAGCTGTCGAGCGAGCTGAAGCGCTACCTGCGCGGCGAGGAGCCCCAGACCCCGCCCGTGACGGTGTTCACGCGGCTGTACCGCTGGGCGCGGGAGCTGCCCGGTCGGCCGCGGGAGGCGCGCGTGCTGGGCGCGGCCTCGCTGCTCGTGGGTCTGGCCGGCTGGCAGGTCCTGGAGCGCGAGTGGCGCCGCGAGCGGGGCCAGGTCCGCGAGGAGCTGCTCGCGCTGTGCCAGGCCGCGGCGGACAGCAGCGGCTTGGCCGCGGTTCCCCTGCAGCGCGGCCGGCTGGAGGCGACCCTGGCCCTGGCGCGCGAGTCCCTCGCGCAAGAGCCGCATCCGCTGCTGCGGGAAGCGCTCTCCGCGCCGCTCTTGCAGACCGAGGGTCGCCGACCGGTGTGGGGCCTCGAACGGCGGCTCGCGGCCTGCCTCGAGGCGGAACGCTGGTATCGCGAAAAGGGCGGCGAGGAGCGCTGGAACGAGGTGCGCTTGGCCTTGGCCCGGGATCGGCGCTTCGCCGGCCAGGTGCCCAAGGCCGAACCGGACCTGTTTCCGCTCGGAAAGGACGAGCGCTCGGGGCTGTTCGAGTTTTGGCTGGTCCAGTCGGGCTCCATGCCCCTGCGCACCCCGGACGGGCAGCTCGAATGCCGCCCGGAGGACGGCCTGGTGCTCGTGCTGTTGCCCCCGGGCCGCTATTCGCGCGGCCTGTCCGCGTGGTTCCGGGACGAGGACCTGCCCTGGCAGGAGCTGGCGCAGATGGACTGGCGCGAGCGGGCCCAACTGGACGATGCCGACGCGACGCCCCAAAGGGAGATCGCCGTCGACGCCTTCTACCTGTCCAAGTGGGAATTGACCCAGGCCCAGTACCAGCGGCTGTGCGGGCTCGAACCGTCCGCCTATGCGGCCGGCGATGAAATCACCGAGCACGGGGGCACCCCGGGGCAGACCATCACGGCCAGCCACCCGGTCGAGAGCCTGAGCGCCCTGGACGCCGAGTTCCACCTGGCCCTGTGGGGCCTCGAGCTGCCCTCGGAGTCGCGCCACGAGTACGCCGCGCGGGCCGGCGCCACGACCCGCTATCCGTGCGGGGAGGAGCTCGAGTGCCTGCTGGCGCAGCCGATCTTCAACTGCATGGACCTGAGCCTGGTGCGCGTCGAGCCGAGCCTCTCGCTGGCGGGCTTCGACCCGTCGTTCACCTACGACGACGGCTTCGCGCGACGGTCCGGTCGACCGCGTGGGCGTCAACCCCTTCGGGCTGGTCGGGATCTACGGCAACGTGTGGGAGTGGTGCGCCGACACCTACGACCCGCAGGCCCACGCCCTGCCGATGGACCAGGAAGCCTGGCGCGGCGGCCCCGATCCGCGGCGGCGCAGCCTGCGCGGGGGCGGCTGGCGCTCGCCATTCCGCCAGCTGGCTTGCTATGACCGCTGGGCGCGCTCCGAGCAGCTGGGCGAAGCCGACATCGGCGTGCGCCCCATGCGCCGGCCGCGGGCCTATTGAGCGGCCCCGGGGCGCCCCCCCCGCGCCGCTGGCCGGGGGCGAAGCCGCCCTTGCCGCGCCCGCCGGGCGCGTTCGGCAGCCCGAGCGGCCGGAGCAAACCGGTCGCGCCGGCGACCCAGCGCCCGAAGGACGATGGCCGAGCGGCGCAGCCGCGGGTGCGCCTGCGCCGACGCTGGGCAGGTTCGGGCGGGTGCCCGACATCGCAGGGCGCGGCCCGGCGGCCGTCGACCGGAAGCGCGGATGAACCGGACTTCATCCGGGGCGCTGCGGGTGCGGGGCTAGGCTTGGCCGAAAGACTGGCTTTGGCCCGCGGGCCCCGCCGATGCACAAACCCCTAGGGCTCGTCTATGGACTCACCACCCACGCGTTGTTCGCGGCGGGCGTGGGAGCCATGGCGCGCGGGCTTTACCTCGGGATGCAGGTGGGCGACCCGGGGCGCGCGGGACCCGCTGGGCTGCTGCTCGACGCGGCCTTGGTGCTGCAGTTTCCGCTGCTGCATTCCTGGCTGCTGACGCCCCGGGGGCGAAGCCTGCTGGCGCGCCTGGCGCCCCGAGCCCACGGACGCACCCTGGGCTCGACCTTGTTCGCCGCGGCCGCTGCGGTGCAGCTGCTGCTGACCTTCGGGCTGTGGAGCCCCTCGGGCGTCGTCTGGTGGCGGCCGGAGGGGGCGCTGCTGCACGCCTTCGAGCTGGCCTACGGGATCGGCTGGCTGCTGCTGCTCAAGGCCATGGCGGACGCAGGCCTGGGTTTGCAGACCGGCAGCCTGGGCTGGACGGCCCTGTGGCGCGGAGAATCGCCGCGCTACGGCGGTTTGCCCACCGGGGGCCTGTTCCGTTTCTGCCGCCAGCCGATCTACCTGGCCTTCGCCCTGATCCTGTGGAGCGCGCCGGTCTGGTCCCCGGACCGCCTGGCGCTGACCCTGGTTTGGTCGCTCTACTGCGTGCTCGGCCCGCTGCACAAGGAGCGCCGCTACCTGGCCCTGTTCGGCGCCGAGTTCGAGCGCTATCGCGCTCGCGTGCCCTATTTCCTGCCGCTCTGGCCGCGCGGTCGGACCGGGCTGGGACGCAAAGCCCTGCCGGGCTGAGGTCCGTTCAGCCGCGGCCCGGGCCTGGCCGGAACGGCGCGCGCCCGAGCCAGATCCAGGGCAGCACCAGGAAGTCGGCTCCGAAGGCCAGCAGGCTGCCCAGGGCGCACAGACCGCCGAAGCGCGCGGTGGGCGCGAAGCCGGCCAGAGAGAGCACGCCGAAGCCGGCCACCAGGGCCGCGGTCGAAAAGGCCGCGGCGGGTCCGATGCGATCGAGGGCCCGCAGGCCGGCGGCCAGGGGCTGTTCCCCGGGGGCCGGACGGCCGGCGAGCAACAGGTGGAAGGTGTTGTCGACCGCCAGGCCGAGCACCACCGAGGCGACCATCACCGTGGCCGCGTCCAGCCGGAAACCGAGCGCCCAGGTGGCGAGGAGCACACCGGCGACCGGCACGGCGTTGGCCAGGGCGGCCGCGAGCAACTGCCGCGGCCGGCGCGTGACCGCCAGGAAGGCCAGCAGGGAGACCAGCGCCGTGCCGGCCAGGCTGGTGGCCAGGGTGCGCACCAGCTCGCTCTGCAGCCGGATCACCAGGGCCACGCTGCCGGTGACCCGCGGCGCGCCGAGGCCGAGCTGTCCGGCGGCGGCGGCCGCCAGCTGCTCGGCGGCGGCGGCCAGGCGGGCCAGGTTGGCGCCGCCTTGGTCGGCGATGCGCACGCTGAAGCGCAGCAGCTCGCCGGCCGCATCGGCGCGGCCAGCGCGCCGCAGGGCCGGCGGCAAGGCCAGCGCGAGGGCAGCTCCCCCCAGGCCGCTGGCCTCGAGGTCCGCGGCCACGTCGCCGGGCCCGAAGACGGCGACCGCGCCCGGCAGTCGCCCGAGCTGCCGCGCGAAGTTTTCGAGCGCCGGCCGCGTCGCCGCTCCGAACCGTCCGGGCAGCAGCACCTCGACGCTCGACAGGGCGCCGCCGGCCGCTTCGATCGCCAGGAAATCGCGCCGCACCGGGTGGTGTTCCGGAAAGAACCCAAGGCTGTCGCCGCCCGCAGGCGTGTAGGCCGGCGCGAGCAAGCCGAGCAGCAACAAGGCCCCACAACCCAGCCCCAGCAGCCGCGGGCGCCGCAGCCCGGCGCTGGCCAGCTTGCGCCAGGGCCAGCGACCGAGGGCGCGGGATGGGCCCGGATCCGGGGCCAAACCGACCAGCAGCGTCGGCATCAGCGCGTAGGCCAGCGGCAGGCCCACGGCGATGGTCAGGCCCACGGCGAGGCCGAGCTCGCGCACGGCGGCGACCGGGCTGCTCAGGAACACCAGGAAGCCGACCGAGGTGGTCGCGGCCGCGAGGGCGACGCTGGGCAGGACGTGGCGCCAGGCCGTGTGCACAGCGATGCTCGCGGGCACGCCCGCGCGCCGCTGGGCGGAGTAGGCGGAGGCGCCGTGTGCCTGGGCGGCGAGCATCAGCACCAAGACCAGGGGGCCGACGGCCACCAGGATCATGTTGGAAGGGTGCCCGAGCAGGTGCAGCAGGACTTGGACTCCCAGCGAGCACAACAGCGCCGGCAGCAGCACGGCCGCCACCAACCCGAACGAGCGCCACAGGGCCAACCCGGCCAAGGCGGCGACCAGCACCAGCAGGGGCGCGAAACGGCGCTGGACCCGCAGGGCCTCCGCATCGAGGGCCGCGGCGACCAGCGGGTGACCGGCGCACAGCAGCGGCAGCCCGCCCGCGGCGCTGGATTCGGCCAGCTCCGCGAGGCGCGCGGCCAGGGCGCGGCGCTCGCCGGGGCTGGCCTCGGTCTCGATCGTCAGCACATGATCGATGGCGACAACGCCGTCGGGCAGCGGGTTCGTCAAGCCCAGGGCGCGGGCCAAGGGCCGCGCTCCCAGGTCCGCTAGGCGCGCCGCCAGATCGCCCGGCGGCAGGCCGGGCAGCTCGAGGGGCGCCAGCAGGTCGGCCTGGGCCGGCAGCCTGCGCAGCGCGGCCGGCAGCTCCGCGAGCAGGCCCGCGGCCGCCGAGCGCTGCGGGTCGCCCTCCGCGGGCAACAGCGCCCGCACCAGCACCACCTCGTCGCCGCCGAAGCGCTCGACCAGGGCCTCGTAGTCCGGGTCCGCCAAGCTGCCGCCGCCCCAGCGCGCCAGGCGGTTGTCGGTCTCCCAGCGCGCGGCCAGCGCGGCGCACCAGGCGATGGCGGCCAGCAGCAGCAGGGCCAGGGCCCCGGCGCGCAAGCGCGTCCGACGGGGGCGCGACGAAGCGGGCGGATCCAGGCTCAAGCGTCCGCGCGCCCGCGCACAGGGGAGCGCTCACCGGCCAGCAGGGCGTCTCCGCGCGGCGAGACCGCCGGCCCCGCCACCAGGGCCAGCACCCCGCGGGTCAAGAACGGCAGTCGCTTGAGCAGCAGCGCCGCCGTGTCCAGGAGCCGCGGGTGGCGGCCGAGCCAGCACAGCAGCGCCGCCAGCCGGCGGCGGGCGAGCAGTTCGCGCCGCAGGCGCCGGCTGTGGGCGCGCGACACGCGCGTCTCCGGCCGACCGGAGAGCAGTTCCAGGGCGGCGCGCCCCGCCGAGAGCCCGCTGCACAGGGCCACGGTGACGCCGCAGCCCAGCACCGGATCGACGCCGCCCGAGGCATCGCCCGCGATGAAGGCCCCGCCGCCCGCCAGGCGCGGCGGCGGCAGTGCGGAGAGGCGCCGCAAGCCCGGCGGTGTCAGCTCCGCCCCCAGGACCTGTTCGGCCTCGGGATAGAGGGCGCGCACGCGCTGGAACAACTCCGCGGCACCGCGCTCTTCGAACCCCTCGCCATCGAGCAGGGCCGCGGCGTTGATCTCGCCCTGGGGCAGGGGCGTCAGGTACAGCTCGGCGCCGCGGCCGAGGTACACCTCGACCGATTCGAGCGCCCGCCGCGCGCGGAAGCGCGCCCGCAGGCCCGTGCGCTGCCCGCGCGCGCTGGAGAGCGAGCCGGCCGCGCGCGGGAACAGCGCGCGGGTCACGCTGCCCGACAGGCCGTCGGCCGCCACCACGGCCGCGGCGCGGAAGCGGCGACCGCCGGCCGAAACGGCGAAGCGCGCGCGCGCGCCGTCGGGCTCGAACCGGCTGGCGAGGCGCGGCGCGGCCGCGGCCTCGGCCGAGTGGAACATCGACGCCTACGTCGGCTCCAC
>ERZ1066133.910-NODE-910-length-10366-cov-6.567549_pt1 | contig 10366 bp, 9 predicted proteins | sample MGYA00382780_ERZ1066133 | MGnify/ENA primary metagenome ERZ1066133 (study PRJEB33369, sample SAMEA5778363) | biofilm metagenome | biome: Industrial cooling water; feature: Water cooling tower basin; material: Biofilm | place: United Arab Emirates | collected...
GCATTTCAGTTGACAAATGCGCTCCTGATGATTTTAACATTGAAACTTGTCTTACTTTTTTCTCAGAAATCTCCTTTTTTTCGCTGGTCGATCACCCTTTTATATTTACTAGGCTGTAGTTTCTTCTATCTTAAGTGGCCCCATCCAGAAGTTTTTATCGCCGCTGGAATTCTGATTTCTTGTTGTGCTTTTCTCGATCGTCGATTTCACCTGGCAGCAATTTCAGCAACACTTGCCACTTTACAAAATCCCTCAATTGTTTTTTTATTAGCTTCGATTGTTCTCACTTTTATTGTCCATAATTTCAGTAGGGATTCACTCAAAAAACCGATTCAATGGATTAAATTCCATTTTTGGATAGGCTGTATTTCAGCCGTTTCATTCTTTCCTTATTTATTTTATTATTATCACTATAGAAAATTTAATCTGATTACTGTTCGAGGATTTGTTGATCCTGATTTGATTAGTTTAGATCGATTTTTTTCAACTCTATTTGACTGGAACCAAGGATTAATCGTTGGATTTCCAGGCATTTTGCTAGGAGTCGCCATCGTCTTCGTTTACCGCCTGTTGCGGATTGTCTTGCACAGAAATCAACCTTTTTGGAATCTGGCAGATGCCCTACTTCCTGCATTTTTCTTGATGTTGATACCAACCTTGAGCCAAACTAACTGGAATCATGGTCAAGAAATCTTTAGTCGCTATGCTTTCTGGACAACGATGGTGCTCATCGTTTGGTTGGTTGCCAATCTTGAAACTTTTGCGGGCTTTGCTCGGTTCTCCGTTTTAGCAATTGCGATTGGGCTACAGTTTTTACCCAATCAGGTATTTTTTAGAAATGCCAGAGAAGGGCACTATCTAAAAATGAAGCCCCAGGCAACCTGGCTTTTAACTCACTTGCCTGGGTGGTATCAACCCGATCCCGAAATTTTTGCTGAGCGAACCCGTGGCTACGAACGGTTTGGAGAAACGATCGCCCCCAATCCCATCGAAGCTCCTTTTATCTTTGTGGATAAGGCTGGAAAAATCCGCAAAATATTGATTCATCGATCGCAATCCCCTCAAACAGAAGCCCGCCTGTGTGGAAGCAATGGACATCTAGTCAGCATGGATGGAGCAATGCCAATCTCAAATCTGTTGACACAAGTAACTTTCAATGCTCAGGGCTGGGGCTATCTCAACGGTAGTTTTCAGTGTGCCTTGCCGTTGAGTCTCCGCTTTTCACAGAATGGCAATGCCCGAAACTATGCCGTTCAGGGCTGGTCAAAACCTGATGCTGAAGGCAGTTTGATGAAAACTCGTGGTAGTAGCTTACTGTTACCGATTCGATCTCAGCAGCTAAAAGATGTCCGACTGCGTATCCAGGTGCGTATCGATGCCAAATCTGCCCCAAAGTTACCCAAGATGGAGATCCTCGCCAACGATCGCTCAGTGATCCAATGGCAATTGGCAAAACCAGGTCAAATTTCTGAGTATGAGGCAATCATTCCTCAAAAATTGCTCTCAACCCGATTTCCGCTCACGATCGAGTTCCGCTGGATCGGTGCATCTCAATCAAAGCAATCTGATGAGCCGTCAGTGCAAATCAAGATGATGAACCTGGAAATTACAGAAGTCCACCCTTAACCGGAAAAGATCAGAGTAAAGGCTAAACCCAACAGGCTTCTCGAATTCTTGTTTTCAATGCCTGAAATTCAACGAAATTCAAGAAATCTTGCCGAACGCGATCGCAAAAATTGCCGCAATCATCAGACCGATCCCTGTCCATTGCACTGGAGTCACTTTCTCTTGCAGGACAAAACTCCCCACGATCGTCGTGGCAACCACCGTTAGCCCAATCACCACGGGATACGCTACTGAAAGATTAAACTTCCCAAGTACCAAAATATAGACCACCGTGCTCAAGCCATAGACCACGATGCCACCCAGCAAATAAAGGTTCAGCAACCCTTGCCCAGACCCCATTTTGAGAAGTAACTGGGCACCCGTATTCAACGCAACCGTGAGTAAAATTAGAAAACTAAACAGAATCGACGTTGTCGAAAAAGACATCATTGCGTATTCCACGCGATTTCAATGGTTTGAATAACGAATTGGTTGCCCATCCATATCCCAAAGCTCTTGTTCTGGAGGATAAGGAATTTGAACCAGACGACCACACAACTTTTCCCACCACCGAGGCGGATGGGGAAGCGTTGTCACCTGAATGCAGGAACAGCCAACCAGCCAGGCTCCCAAGACATCCGTATGGCGGCTGTCACCAATCACCATAACCTGATGCGGTGCCAACTCCATTTGCATCAAAGCACGGCGAAATGATTTAGGAAAGGGCTTTTTGGCAGGACTCAGAATCGGCACCTCCAACCGCTGCCTCCAGGCATCGACTCGATATTGCCGCTTGCCATTAGAAAGTACAAAAAAGCGAAATCCTTGCTGTTTTGCCTGCAGGATCCAGGCTTCGGCCCCTGGAGAAAGGTAACGATCGTCTTCAGACACGATCGTATTGTCAAGATCCAAAATTACGCCCTTAATGCCTGCCAGACTGAGTTGACTCAGATCAATACAGGCAAGGGTAATGGCTTGCTTGGGAAGTTGGGACTTCTTGAGATCTGAATTTCTGTACTGGGCAGATTGACTACCAGGCAGCAGAAAGCTAATAGAAGAAAAAACTCGTTTTGCTAGCATCAAATTGACTCGACAATTTCTGGTTGTTTGGGATGCCTGCGATGGGTTTATGTAATCAGTCCATGCCGCTTGAGCAACAGAATGGAGACCGTGAGTGCCAGCCAGGCAAGCACCGTCAATAGGATGGGCACATCGGTTAATAAAATCTCTTCCGGGCGCTCGGTTTTTCCACCTTTCTCCTGACCCAGGTCACGTCGACGAGCAATTTCTTCGGGGTCGCTCAGCAGTTGATAGCGAAAAACGCCATACATGACGAAAGGAATCGTCAACATCATCCAGGCTGTAGATGCCCCTTGCAGTTTGGGTCCAGAACTCCACAAGGCATAGGTCATGATAGTTCCGGTAGTCACCGTGTTCTCCATGCGCCCCAGCAACAGGGAAGAATAGCGCTTTAAAACAGAGCGGGTCTTTTTGCCCTGAATTTCAGCAAGACGCAACTCCGCCTTGCGTTTCTCAATGCCTAAAAACAATGCCAGCATTGCTGTGCAGAGCAAAAACCAGGGAGATAGCACAATATCTGTTGCCGCGGCTCCGGCACAGGCTCTCAGCACAAACCCTAGCGCGATCGCCACCACATCCAAAATAACGGTGCGCTTGAGCCTCAAGTTGTAAGCAACTTGCAGCACACTATAGCCAATGATGGAAATTCCCAAGGCAGGAGAACGCAACCAACCAAACCCAATGGCACTGGCCAGCAGGGCGATCGCCATCGCGGTTGCCACAGGGATGCTGATAAGACCAGAGGCAATGGGACGTTTGCACTTAACCGGATGGGCACGGTCAGCCTCAACATCTGCAATATCGTTTAGCAAATAAAAGCTACTCGATGCACAGCAGAATAGGACAAATGCCAAAATCCCACCTAAAAGAGACTGAATCGTAATCTGGAATGCGAACAGAGGGGCTGCAAAAACGATGAGATTCTTCGTCCACTGGCGAGGGCGCAGGGCAGCGATATAAGGAATTTTGAGAATGCTCATTCCCTTTTGGGCAGAAGTGGTATCGGGCATTGAGTGGAGTCGCCATCCTCAGTTTTTTCATCTTTCAAGCGAAAAGATGGATTGACAGGAAAATAGCTTGCCGAATTTATATTAATGAGTCTGATGGTCGATTTGTAGTGATGAATAGAATATCTTCACTGAGACTTCAACTACTCTCGGAGTTTTATTGACCTCTCCTGCTGAATATTTGTTTTGATAGTAGGGGCAGGTTGACAGGTGCCTGGAGAGACACGCTCGATCGTTCCAGTCTCAGTCTCTGCTTTGACCCCCTACTTCACCGCTGTATGAAAGCTGACCCCCTGCAAAAATTGGCATTACCAGGAGGCTGGTGGCGTGCCGTCATTCTGCTGTTACTGGTACTCGGTATTGTTTTTCGATTTGTAAACCTGGATCAAAAACCCTACGATACCGATGAAGTGCGCGGGGTGATGCGGGCATCAGGATATACCAGCGATGAGTTTATCGATCGCAATTTCACCGGCGAAATTACAAGCATTGCCGAGATCCAAAAGTATCAAAAGCCTAATTCTGAAAGAAAGTTGGGAGATGCTATAAAAGCACTGACTGGCAACCCAGAGCATCCGCCGCTTTATTACCTATCAATTCGGTTTTGGATGCAAGCGTTTAATGACACGGTAGGAGCGCGGTATTTGTCGGCAGTGCTGGGGGTTTTGTTGCTGCCTTGCGCTTATTGGCTGTGTTTAGAGTTATTTGAGTCACCGCTGGTGGCTTGGGTCGGGGCAGCCTTGTTTGCCGTGTCCCCCTTTCAGATGTTGTATGCCCAGCAGGCACGGCAATACAGTCTTTGGGTTTTGGCAATTTTGCTATCCAGTGCGATGTTGCTGCGCTCTCTACGATCTAGCACTGTCAAAAATTGGGGTTTTTATGCAGCAACACTCACTCTGGGGTTATATACCCACTTGTTCTTTGTTTGGACGTTGATCACCCACAGCCTGTATGTGGTGATGATGGAAGGGTTCCCGTTCAGCAAACGGCTCAGCCAGAAGCTGATCGCTTATGGGTTGGCTGTTTTGGCAGCGATCGTAACGTTTATTCCCTGGATTGGAGTATTTGTCAGCAGTACTGGACGGGCTGAAAGTACGACCCGATGGGTCAGTTCGTTCAAAACTACGATCGGCAATCGCTTAGAAGTCTGGCTTCATAATCTCAGCGTGGTCTTTTTGGACTTTAACCAGGACAATCCCGACTTTCGCAATCCAATTCCCTATCTGGTGGCGATTTTGGTCGGTTATGCCGTCTATCATCTCTGTCGCTATACTCCACGGCGAATCTGGGTCTTTGTGTTGCTCATGATTGGGGTCACGGCGGTTACCCAAGTGCTCCCCGATCTGCTCTCACCCGCCGGAGGACGACGATCGTTGCTCTCGCGCTATTTGGTGCCAACCTATGTAGGGGTTCAAATTGCGGTTGCATATCTGCTGGCAACTCAGGTGGCAAGTCGATCGTTTAAACAATGGCAACGCTGGAGTTGGCAAGGCATTTTTGCGATCGTCATGACGGTGGGGGTTCTATCTTGTACGGTCAGTGTGCAATCACCCGCTTGGTGGACAAAGGGATCGAGTTCTATCAATCCGCAGGTTGCCCCCTTTGTGAATCAGGCAACCCGTCCTTTGCTGATCAGCGATGCCTCCCATACCTTTATTCTGTCTTTGAGCCACTTTCTCAAACCTGATGTCGCTGTGCAGCTCTTTACCAAAGAAAACTTGGCTCAATCGATCGATAAAATTGCACTCACTAAAGCCGCACTCGATCAAGCCCAACCCGTGTTTTTATACTTTCCGACCCAAGACTTGCTGCAAAAGTTCACAGAAACCGTTTCCAGCGATTTACAGGTACGGGTGGGTGAATCCAAATGGTTTCCTAAGCGAAACTGGCTCTATGAGGTCACCCCTGCTAAATAACCCATCCATGCTAATGAAAATTGGCACAGTCCATTCCAGGATGCACCGACGTAAGGTATCCTAATGTCTGCTTTATGAATCGACCCGATCGTTCAGCCTTTTTCCAGGTGAATTGTGCGCCCAAAGTATTCCCTAATCGTGCCAGTCTACAACGAAGAAGCCACCCTGCCAGAACTCTATCGGCGAGTCAGCAGCGTCATGGGTCAACTCGATGCACCCGCCGAACTGGTACTGGTCAATGATGGGAGCCATGATCGTTCTTTAGAAATTATCCGAGACTTAAACCACAAAGATCCACGGGTTTGCTACATCAGCCTGGCACGCAATTTTGGGCATCAAGTTGCGGTCACGGCAGGACTCAACTTTGTGCGAGGGCGAGTGGTGGTGGTTCTGGATGCAGATTTGCAAGATCCCCCCGAACTCATTCTGGACATGGTGGAACAGTGGCAGCAGGGCTACCAAATTGTGTATGCCCAGCGCACCCAACGTCACAAAGAAGGTTGGTTTAAGCGCTTTACTGCCTATGCCTTCTACCGATTGCTCAAACGCCTGGCAGATGTCGATATTCCCACGGATACGGGTGATTTTTGCCTGATGGATCGACGGGTCGTCGATGTACTGAATGGCATGCCAGAACGCAATCGCTATATCCGAGGCTTACGTGCCTGGATTGGCTTTCGACAAACCGCCATCAAGTTTGAACGCGACCCCCGCTTTGCTGGCGAGGTCAAGTATACCTTTAGCCAGTCTTTTGGCTTAGCCATTAGCGGATTGGTTTCGTTTTCCAAAGTCCCCTTGCGAATTTCAACTTATATTGGCTTGTTTTCAGCGCTAGTTGCCGTTTTAATGGCGCTATTAGTGTTGTATTGGCGATTTGCCGCCCCTAACTCACCTTTAACAGGGTCTGCAACCATTATCATTGCTATCTTCTTTTTAGGAGCAGTGCAATTGGTCAGCATCGGCATTTTGGGCGAGTATGTCGGGCGCATCTATGAAGAAGTAAAGGGGCGACCGCTTTACACTCTCGCAGAGGTGAGCGATTTTACCGAGTTTCCCTCAGAGGAGACTGAGCAGGATCGGGCCTATTTGCACCGATCGGAAGGATGAGATAGAAGTCAAAAGGAGGCAGTAGAGAGTTCACAATCCAAAATCGCAAATCTAAAACCCCTGATTGACTGACAAAACTCCTCAAACCCTAATTCTTGCGTAGGTTGCGTTAGCGTTAGCGTAACCCAACGCAACTGCTGTTGGTGTTGGGTTTCACGTTGTTCAACCCAACCTACAAAAAAGATTTGTTAGTCAATCAGCTAAAACCCTTCAGCCATCCTTGCTATCTAACGATCGCAATCGAATTTGTTGAATGTCGATGCCGGAGGGTGCCACAATGCCCGCATCACCCCACCAGTGCACCAATCCCACAACCTCAACGAATTGATTATCGTAAGTTTCGAGTTCTTCAGGCGATCGTAGCGAGATTTTATTGCCTGGAGAAATGGAAACTGCCCAACCGTCTTCCAGCACAATATTGGCAAAGCCTCTGGGGCGTTTGCCGGGTTCAAATCCAGGAATCCCCGTTTCGGGACGAATGACCGAATTTAGGGATTCATCGGGCGGATCGCCAGTGGCGGGATCTAATAGTGGGGTAGGTTGACGTTGATAGCGTCCCCATAGGATGACTCGTTGCCCGCTCAAACGTTGCAGATCGGCTTGAGTGCGGACGAGCGGCAACAAAACAGGTTGAGGAGACGGATCTGCATTTTCATTCACATTGACATTGGCAAAGTTGGTTTCTGCAAAGGCAACAACAGCAAATTGACTGATGCCGAATATAAGGACGATCGCACTAACTTTTAGCAGTTTCAGCATCCACACAGCTTTAGCATTCCTTAGTTCAGGGGCTAACCGAATTAGCTTGAATCGCATTAATCAAGGCAAAAAATAACGCCATATTTGGGAAATAGTCTCGACTTTTGGCAAACCATTCTTTTTTGTCTGGTTTCTGCAAAACTCTGACAAATACAAGCTGGGATTTATAAATGTCGATCGAATCGATGTCTGGCCAGGGCAATGTCTTTTTGCCAAAAATCAGCCCTGGCTGAGTGACCCGCAGTTCTGCAAATTCGATCGGGGTGCCCTGTTGATACGCTTCTAGCACGACCGGCAAGCGATGGGTCACAAATTGTTCTTCTAAAAGCGTTCGCAGACGATCGATATTGCCAACATGCTCATCAATTTTTAGCTTGCCTTGATCGTGAGTTTCCAGAGTTACTAGATAGTTGAGCACACCATTAACGCTCTGCACAGACAAATACAGATTTTTAATTTGTTCATATAAAATTGTCCGAGGTGTATCTTTGCGATGATCAACCAGACCGTTTTGATAAATCGAAATGACAGGTTTTTTGGAAATCAAGCGACTGAACGATCGATACACATAATAAATTGCCAAAATTAGCACTGGAATGCCAATCAAAAAGATTGACAATATCAATCCAAAAAATAATAGAAATAGCCAAATGCCAAGTACTGCTTTGGCTCGATCTTTATTCCAGCCAAACTCGCCTACAAGATGTCCTAATTGAAGGTCAGAGGTCATATGCACCAATAAGGAAGATAGACAGAAGCAACTTCATCATGCAAGACAAAGTGGTTCTGAGTAACCCTGTCATAGGTCAACTCTTCAGTGCATCGTTTGTAGATCAATCTGTCTGTTTCCTGGGTTCAATTCAATCTCCAACAAGATAGGGTTCAATTACAAAACCCCAAACCTGCTGTTATGAATTGATCCATACAACAGCGATTTTGCTGCTCTTTTTTACAAGAGAGGTTGCATGATCATCCACACCAATCCTCAATTCGATTCCTGAGAAGCATCCAGTAAGATACAAGGTGATACTCCCTTGCAAGAGCTTGAGATTGAAGAGTTCTTACCCAAACTCTTGGAGATCGAGCACATAAATGGGGATCTATGCAGCAGGGAGAATGAGTGTGAGCAATAAGCAATCGGTTCTGGACGTTAACCAAGCATTTTATCGTGCCTTTGAGAAAAAAGATCTCACCGCGATGGATGCCGTCTGGTCACAGGGAACCGATAGCTTGTGCATTCATCCCGGTCGCAGTGCCCTAAAAGGTTGGGATGCGGTGAGATCGTCCTGGGAAAAGATTTTTCTCAATACGCGTTATTTAGAAATTGAAACCAACATTCTTAAAATTGAAGTGATGGGCGATCTGGCGTATGTGGTATTGATCGAAACCGTGCTGCAAGTGGCAAACGGCAGACAGATGCGTGCCGAATCGATCGCGACCAATATTTTTGAACGCCTGGGGCAAAAGTGGTATTTAGTGCACCATCACGGCAGTCCAATGATGAGCTAGCAGAGTTTATTCATCTGCAAAATGATGATCGAGAAAGTTCAGAATATGGTTTCGCAAGTCAAAATATTCTGAACTGTGGCGCAGAGCTTGCCGATCTCGCGGATGAGGAAACGGCACCTTCAGATCTTCGCCAATGCCAGCCGCAGGTCCATTGGTCATCATGATGATGCGATCGGACATGTACAGTGCTTCATCCACATCATGAGTAATCATCATCACGGCTTGACGATGGTTTTCCCAAATATCCAACACTTGGCGCTGCAACTTACCTCGTGTCAGGGCATCTAGTGCTCCAAACGGCTCATCCATTAACAACATTTTGGGACGAATTGCCAGTGCCCGGGCAATGCCAACTCGCTGCTTCATGCCACCCGAAATTTCATCAGGGTATTTGTCTGCGGCATCCGTCAAATTCACCATTGCCAGATGTTCATTGACAATGCCAATTTTTTCGGCACGGCTGGCATTTTTCAGTACTTCATCTACTGCCAATCGGATATTTTCGCGTACCGTTAGCCAGGGCAGTAGGGAATAGTGTTGAAACACCATCATTCGCTCGGCTCCGGGCTTGCGGACTTCTTTCCCTTCTAGCCACACTGAGCCGGAGGTTGCCCGCTCTAACCCTGCCACAATCTTGAGCATGGTCGATTTTCCGCACCCTGAGTGACCAATGACAGAAATAAACTCGTTTGCACCCACATTGAGATTGATGCCATCCAAAACCACCGATCGACTGCCATCCGGTTGGGCGTAGGACTTGACCAAATTCTCAATCACTAAAAAGTTTGATTCTTCAGATGCCAGCGCAGCATCCATAAATTGAGCGTTGGATTTCACCATGATTCAGCCTCCGCATCTGGATTAGAAAAGTCAAAAGTATCGTTGTTAAGGGTACAAGGGATACATTCCCAACCATTGCTGTCATTGATGAGGTCTTAAGACATGAAAATCGGGGTTGGACGATTAGCTCGAATTTCAAAACTGTTTAAGTAACCGATCGGATTACTGGGATCAAAGGCTTTATTGTCAATGAACACGGCTGCCGGTTCAACCTTGTAATCATCTTTGGGGCAATCAATACCCATTTCAGCCGCAATTTCACGGTAAAGATCCGTTTTCCAGGCTTGGCTTGCCAACTCCTCGGCATTCTTAGGAAAAGCCTTAATTTGTCCCCATCGGGCTGCCTGAGTCATTAACCAGAGACTTTGCGACTTCCACAGAAAGGTGGAATGCGCTCCGGTTGGTTCGGGAATATCGGCAGGAATGTCAAAGAAGATCGTGGTATCGATCGAATTGATTTTGCGAGCTTTTCCATCAAAACCGCCGTAGTTGTAGTCTCCCACAATTGCTGGACGAGTGAATTTGGGCTTTGCTCCTGTAAAC
>ERZ1066133.915-NODE-915-length-10279-cov-8.572672_pt1 | contig 10279 bp, 6 predicted proteins | sample MGYA00382780_ERZ1066133 | MGnify/ENA primary metagenome ERZ1066133 (study PRJEB33369, sample SAMEA5778363) | biofilm metagenome | biome: Industrial cooling water; feature: Water cooling tower basin; material: Biofilm | place: United Arab Emirates | collected...
CGCCCAATGGCGCGAAGCCAAGCCGCGCGGATGCGCGGCGCCCGGCGTCTGAGGGACGCTGATGTGGCAACATCAACGCGCGTTGATATGAGACGCTCCCGAGCTGCGTAGCGCTGCGAGGGTCTGGGATGGGGCAGGTGTAGCCGAGCACCCGGCAAGCCTGGGTCACGTTGCCCAACTGCCTGGCCAGCTCCAGCAGGCCAACCTTGGCGCGGATCACCTTGCGTTCGGCCTGGGTCATGGGGCTCTCCCATCGGGCCGGCCGGGGCGCTGCGCTTCGCCTATGGCTCGGCGCCCCGGCCTCTCTCCCCGCCAAAGACCACACCGTCCGATCAAGCCGGAACTTCTGCAGGTTGAATGCCGGGCCCTTCGCCACGAGCATAGTGTCGTGTCAGGACAGAATGTACCGCAGCACCGGGGGATCCACGGTGACCAGCGAACGCGCACTGGCCCCCACCGCGACCTCCACTGCTGACTCGGCCCGCGCCACGAGCGGGGGCAGAAACGCCGCGAGCTCAACATCCAGGCGGCGTCCCTCTCCATCGGCGGCCTGCAACGGAACAACGGTGCCGGCCACGGAGAGGTCGAGGCCGGGGTGCGCTTTCCTCGCAGGACCTGACGAGGGAAGTGAATGCCGCAGCAGCGCGGCCGCCCCACGGCCCGCCGCAATGGCGAGAAGCGCGAAGCCGCCAGTCCCGCCCACCGCTACGGCGCCTTGGACCATCTGCGCCGAGAGCAGCACGACCGCTCGGCCCCGCGACGCGGTCAACACCAGCCAGACCGCGCCCGCGGGAAGCGCAATTCCCTGCGGGAAGGCGAAGGGCACCAGGACCGGGCGCGGGTCCGCAACTCGAAATGGCGCCGTCTCCGTGAGCCGCGTCCCCGGCAATCCCTCCCGCTCGTCCCAGAGGCTCGCTGCGATCTCGGCGGGCCCTTCCGGCGCAGCGAGAACCGCGTCGGCCCCGAGCGCTGCGATCGCCGCGTCGAGGCTTATCCGGGTCGCGACAGGGCTGGCGGGCAGCAGCGCCACGCCCTCCGCGGAGGCCACGGGCGGCCCCGGCGGTCCGGCCGCCGAGGTGCCGCCGGCCAGGCTGCCGGGCGGGGCCACCGGCATCGCAGCGCTCAGCGTGAGGCGGGCGGAGAGGATCGCCGCGCCGGTTGGCGGCAGCGGCAGGGCAAGCGCCTGGACCTGCCGCCGACCACCTGGAAAGCGAAGCACGCGCTTCTCCGCCCCATCGAGAAAGCCCCGCCGCTCCAGCACCAGCGTCAGGTCGAGCGCGTTGACCGCAGCGGAGCAGGGCTCGTCCGCCTCCAGGATCAGCGTCAGCAGGAGCGGGTCGGGCAGCGGCGCCTCCCCGCTGCGCCGGGCCAGGCGGTCGGAGAGGGCCTGCGCGAAGGCGGCGCCACGGTCGGCAACGGCCGGGAAGATCGGCTGGCCCGCGGCATCCGTGACCGGCGGCAGGAAGGTTTCGCCCTCGCCGTCATCGGCGATGGAGAAGCCAAGCCGTGGATTGATGGGCGCGTAGCGCAGCACCACCGCAGCCACCTCGCCCGCGCCAAGCCCGAGATCCGACCCGGCCCGCCGCCGGCGCAGGATCAGCCGCGCGTCCGTCACCTCAAGGCTCGCGCCGCCTGCCCCGTGGGTGCCGACCGCGGTGGGGTCCTCCGAGACGGCCTGCCCGTCGAAGCGGAAGGCCGCAACCCCGTCGCCGGCCTGCGCCGAGTGCAGCCGCACCCGCGCGAGCCGGCGCGCCACGGGCAGCGAGAGGACCAGGCCATCGCCGCCGGCCGTCAGCGCGGCGGGCTCCGGTGCGCCGGCGGCGCGCGCATCGACCTCGCGCGCCGCGAAGGCGACGCCGAGCACGGCGCCCGTGGCGACCGACGCCGCCTGCGCCCCGCCGCCTGTCCGGATCGCCAGCGTCAGGCTGCGCCGAAAGCGCCCGCCGGACGCCGGCATGTCGAGCCCCATCGCCCCCGCAGCCGCCCCGAGCGCAGCGCGTGTGACGCGGCTCATCCCCCGGGTCCGCGCGGGCGGGTCGCGCCGATGCGGTTGACCCGCGTATCCACCTCGCTGATGCGCGTGCTCAGCCGCGTGTCCACGCCCTCCAGACGGGTGCCGAGCTGGCGATTCTCCGCGCGCAGCGCATCGACGGACTGGCGGAGGCCACCGATGTCGGTCGTGACCGTGCCCGCATCGGCCTTGGTATCGATGCGCGCCGTCAGGTCCCGCCGCACCGTGCCGAGCTCCGTGCGCAACGCCCCGAGCTCCGTGCGCGTGCCGCCGATCTGCGCGCCCAGATCTGTCCGCACGCCGCCGACCGCACTGGCCAGGTCGGCGCGGAACCGCTCTGCCAGGCGTGTCTCCAGAGCCGCGAGATCGGCGCGCGTCGGGCCCTGCACCGCTTCGACCCTTCCGATTCGCGTGTCGAGGGCACGAGACCGTGCATCCGTCGCGGCGACCTCCGCCGCGAGGGAGTCGAAGGCGGTGCGGTCCACGGCCCGCACCTCCAGCGCATCGAAGCGGCCCTCCAGCCGGCCGAGGCGCCCGTCCAGGACGCCCCGATTGCCGATCGTGTCCTGCACGTCCTGCACGGTGCGGATCGCCTCATAGACGGCGAAGCCGCCACCGGCGATCGCCGCGCTCGAGGCGCCGGAGGCGCGGACGACGTCCACCAGCACCGCCGGCTCCACCCGCTCCACCACGCTCCCCACATAGGTCTCGATGGAGCGCCCGGACACGCGGTCGCGGATGCGCTCGCCGATCGCGCCGCGCTCGAGGCCGGCATAGCCCTCGGCGACGCCGGCGATGCCGCGGGCCAGCATCTCGCCGGTCTCGGTCCGGACATCGAAGGTCCTGAGCGCGTCGCCCATGCGCGCATCGCCGGCGATGGCCGCCTCGAGCTCGGCAAGGAAGCCGCCGAGCCAGTTGCGAACCCGCAGCACCGCCACCGCGACCGTTTCCGCATGGCCCTCCGGCCCGGCAAGGGCAATCAGGGTCACCGGCATGAGCGGCCAGGCGGAGAAGGGGCTGGCCGGCTCGGCGGGCATTGCGGCGGCGAGCGTGTCCACCGCCGAGCGCAACGCGACCGCACCCGGCGAGCGGTAGGCGGCGGCGAAACCGGCCAGCGCCTTCCCCGCCGCGCCGATCGTCCCCGACGACGGGTCGATCTGCGACAGCTCCGCCCGCAGTGCCGCCGCCGCGTCCGGGTCGAGCGGCGGCAGGATCTCCGGCTCCCAGGCGAATCGAACGATGCCGCCCGGCTCCGTGGCCACCACCACGGAGCTGCCGCGTTGCACCTCCGTCCCGATGCGCGCGGTGAGCACGCCGGCGCTCGCCACGCAGGTCACGGGCGCACCCGGCACGCCGCGCCCCGCGGCGTCGAGGAGTTGACCCATCACCGCGACGCTCTGCCCCAGCCAGGGCGCCGGCGACGCGGGAAGCAGGCGCAGAACGCCGCCCGCCGCCCGCCCCGGACGCGCGCCGGAGAGTGCCGTCACGATCTCGGTGAAGCGTGCCAGGTTGACCCCGGTCACCGCGAGCAGCGCGTCGAGCGACGCGAAGGGTCCCGCCTCGGCACGGCGCGCCAGGATCGCCTCGGCGATGCGGAGGCCGGTCTCCCGGCCTTCCAGGAAGCCCACCGTCTCGGCCAGCACCGCCGCATCGGCCGCGGCGTTCACATGGGCGAGGACCCGCGCGGCGTCGGCCGGGCCGATCTCCTCCGGCAGCAGCAGGCCGGGACCGGCCGAGCCCGACATCTCAGCCGCCTCCGCCGCGCGCGATCAGCAGCCGGTTCACCAGCGCGAAGTCGGCCTTCGCCCCGACATCGGCCTTCACCGCGATCACCTCGCTCCGGGCCTGCTGCGCCAGGCTCTCGGCACGGCGCACCGGCCCGTCGTCGCGCAGCAGGTCGTTCGAGAAGCGCACATTCTCGGCACGCACGGCATCGAGGACGCGCCCCTCCGAGGCGGTGATGCTCGCCCCCGTCTCGGCCCGAACCGCGGCAGCGGCCGAGGTCGCCACCGCCTCCCCACGCGCCGTCGCGGTGCCGATGGCCTTGGCCGGCGCCGTGGTCTCCGGGACGAGGGGCGCAACCGCCTGGCTGTAGAGCAGCCCCTGCTGCACGGTCAGCCCGCCTGCGACGGCCTGCACGACCCCTGGCAGATAGGCCGGCGGATTGGTCACCGGCAGCGTCGAGATCGCCACCTGCGCCGCCGCCAGTTCCTTCTGCGTGCCGAGCAGGCCGCGCGACAGGGTGCGTGTCTGCACATGGTCCAGGATGCCGCCGACCGCCGGCTCGAAGCCGTTCTGCAGCAACAGGGAGAAACGCCCGCGATAGTCGTCCACCAGCAGCGGCCGCGGCGGCAGGTAGTGGTCGGTGATCCAGGGATAGACCCAGTCGCGGAAGGCGACGCGGATGCTGCCCACCGCCATCGCGGCATCCGCGCTGCTCGGGCTGTCGTCCGGCTTCACGAAGGCCAGCACGGTGGCGTGCTCGTCCCGCCAGTTCAGCACGAAGGCGGGGGTGATCTGCGTGTAGGAGCGGGACGGGCGGGCGAGGTAGACGGAATCCAGGTAATTGCGCATCACCGGCGTCTCGGGGCGCTCATAGGCCAGCGAGACCGCCTCGAAGGCGGGCTGCAGGCTGGCGTTGCCCGGCGTGCTCGCGGCCAGGAAGGCCGAGGCGATGGTCGCGCTGCCGATGGTGGTGTCGAGCACGGCCGCGACCTCGAGCTCCTGCTCCTCGGCGAGCACCTCGGCGGCCTCGGCGCGCAGCAGGGCGCGCGCCTCGCCCGCGCCGTTCACCTGCACGGTCACCGTCCGCCCGCCGGTGCCCACCACGCTGACGAAGCCGGGCGCCGCCTTCAGCGTGCCCCAGACCGTGACGAAGTCCACCCAGGGGCGCGCCGCGGCATTCGTCAGGTCCAGCGGCTGGCCGAGGAAGTCCGTGACCCGCGCGACGATCTCCGCGCGCTCGCCGATGGCGAAGACCGCGCGCGTGGAGGTGAGATCGATGCGCCGCTGCCGGGACAGGAGCACCGAGGCAAGGGCCTGCAGCGGCCCGAGCGCCGTCTCCGCCGCGCCGAGCCGCGCCTCCGCCCCGTCGAGCCGGGTGCCGAGCGCATCGATCCGCTGCCCGAGTCCGGTCTCGAGCGCGGCGAAGCGGGCCTCGATCGCGTCGATGAGGCCGTTCCAATCCGCCGCGCGGATCAGCTCGCCATTGACCTTGCCGCCGAATGCGTCCGCGATCTCAGCCATGGCTGCCGCCTCCTCCCCTCACCACTGCCTCGCCATGGGCCAGCCGGACGCGCGCCCCTGCCGGACGGACCGTCTGCAAGGCCGCATGGATCCGATCGAGCACCGGCGCGGGCAGCATCTCCTCGGGTGACTGCCGGGCGAGCCGCACCGTGACCGAGAGCGCCGCGCGCGGACGCCAGCGGACGCTGACCCGCGCCGCCGGATCATAGGCGAAGACCTGGTCGCGCTCGGCCAGCGCCGCAGCGGCAAGGTAGCGGCCCTCGGCCGGCGCTGCGGCCGCATCGGGCGGGGGCAGCAGGCGGCCCTCGCGCGTCCAGGCGGGGAAGCTGCGCGGCACGGGCGGGACGGCTTCTTCGAGCGACAGGTAGCGCCAGTCGCTGCGCCCCGGCGGCAGGCGCGGCAGGACGGGCCGCGCCCCATCCAGGATGCGGTCCGGCGCGGGTTTCAGGCGCGCCCGCAGCGGCCCCGTCGCCGCCCCGGGATCCGTGGCGAAGGCGCCATCCGCGCCCATCGTGCCGAGCCGCGCCACGACCGTGTCGCTCCACTGGATCGCGGTGACCGCGGGTTCCGCCGCCGTGATCGGGGCTGGCGTCTGTGCCTGGAACCCTGCCGCCGCGCCGGCGCGGGCCGACTGCCAGACACCCGCGCCGCGGTCGAAGCGCCAGTCGAGGTCGGGCGGCCGGGCCGGCAGGCGCGGCAGCCGGACGAGCACGCCGCCCTGCGCCTGGAACCAGTCGAGGCCGTCATGGACGAGCAGCCCGCGCTCGGTCCCGGCCCAGAGCCGCTGCCGCTCGTCCACGGCGAGGCAATGGACGCGCCCGGTGCCGAGTTCCGGGAAGGCCTCCAGCCGCGTCGCGTAGCTGGCGCGGAGGCTGCGCGCCCGGTAGCGCGCGAGGCCCGCCGCGGTGCCGATCCAGAGCACGGCATCCGGGCCGCGCAGCAGGGCCGTCACTTCCGGCAGGAAGACCGCCGCGTCACCGGGCAGCGCGTGCGCGCCTGGGTCCCAAGGGATCCAGTCCGGCACGGTCTCGTCCGTCGCGCCGCCGCGGAAGACGTGCCAGCGGCCACTTGCCGGATCGAGGCGGAACAGTCCCGCCGCGCCGCCGAAATGCAGCTCTCCGCCGATCCCTGCCTCGACCGCCAGGAGCGCCGTCTCCGTCTCGGGGCGCCCACCCGGCCCGAGGAGGGTAGGCGCGCCGTCCGGGCCAAGCCTGGCCGCGCCGCGTGACGTCGCCGCCCAGAACCCGCCTGCGGCATCGCGCGCCAGCGCCGCCACCGCGGGCCCCGCCCCGGCCGCCGGATCCGGCAGCGGCACCGGCACGGCGTCGAGCGCCGCAAGCCGCGCCACGCCCGTTGCGTGGCCGAGAAGGAGGTCCATGCCATCGGCCAGCAGGCAGGAGAGCGCCGGGAGGCCGGACAGCGCGACCGTCCACCCGCCGGCTCCGAGCCGTGCAAGCGTCCCGCCACCGCCGGCCTCCTCGAAGGCGGCCCAGAGCGTCCCGTCGGCCGTCTCGGCGAAGCCCCGGACCGGCAGGGCGGGCATCCCCCCCTCCGCCGCCCAGGGGCCGGCAGCCGTCGGGTCCGCGGGCGTCCCGTCGGCCGCGGGCAGCGAGGTGGCGACGAGCGCCCCACTCGGTCCGCCGAGCCAGGAGGCGTGGCCGGGCAGCAGCGCCAGCACCTGCCCCGGCGCCACCGTGCCCTCATAGGCCAGCCCGCGCCCGGTTCCGGTCGCCGGGTCGAACAGCTCGATGACCGGGTCGATGGTGGCATCCACCGCGCCCGGCACGGGTGCGACGCCCTCGATGTAGATCTCGGGCTCGGTCGGCAGCACGGCGCGGCTGTCGACGCGCCAGCGCATCAACGGGCCGACCAACCCCTCCGGCGCCCCCGCCGTGGCCACCGGCAGGCTGAGCACGTCGGCCGGCGCGAATTCCTCCACCTGCACCGCGCGTTCCGGCAGGCCGGACAGGGCTAGCCGCGCGGCGCCCAGGATCGCCGCGCGCGTCCCCACCCCCTCCTTCCAGAGGGCGACGGTGCCGAACACGCGCGCCCGGAAATCCTCCACCCGCTCCCGCCCATCGAGCGGCTCGGTGAAGGGGGACAGGTCGAGCAGGGCGGCGAGCCGAGCAAGGTCATCGAGATAGGGGTGGGCCGCCACCTCGGGCGCGCCGGGCAGCAGCGGCGGCGCGCCGGCCTCCCGGCGGAAGGCGGCGACATGGGGCGAGAGCAGCGCGCTGTCCGCGAAGCGGACCCAGTGCGCCTGCATGGCGTCGCCCGCCTCCACCCGCGCCCCGTCGAGAACGCGCCCCGCCGCGCCGATCAGCGCCGAGAGCAGGTCGGCGCCCTCCGGCTCCGGGCGCCAGAGCGAGGGCAGAAGCTCGCGGATACGGTCGGCGCTCGCCATGTCAGTCCAAGGGTTCCACGGTGACGGCGTCCAGCGCCAGCCGTTCCTCGGCTGCGAGGCTGTAGGAGTCGGCCGCCGCCTGGAGCACGCGCGTCAGCCCGTTGGCCTGGGCGAGGAAGAGCACGACCTCGTAGGGCCCGGCATCGGTGGGCAGGACAGGCTTCGGCTCCGGCGCGGCGTCATAGGCGGCGAGGGTCGCGCCACCGCCGACCGGCGCGGGCAGCACCCGCAGCAGCTTGCCGTAGGACAGCGTGCGGGCGTCCGGGGAGCCACCCGAGGTCGCCGCCGCCGAGAGGGTCGCGAAGGCGGCCTCCACGGCCGCCACGACGGCGTTGCGGTCCGGCACCGCCCCATCGAGCGGGAAGCGGATCGCCAGGTCGGCCCGCGTCGGCAGGCCCGGGTCGGCGATGGAGAGGTCGCCGAGACGCGTCGGCACGTCGGCGAGCGCGATGATCCCGGCGGCCGCATCCAGGCGATCCTCCACCCCGCCCTCGGGCCGGTGCAGCGTGGCGGAGAGAATGGTCACGTCCTCCACCCCGGGCACGGCCAGCGCGAGCCCGGCAAGGCGGTTCACGCGCGCGTCCTCGCGGATCGGCAGTTGCGCGAAGAACTCCGTGAGGGCCGTGCGCAGGGCCTCGTGCGCCGCGCGGCGGTCCCGTTCCGGCAGGCCCGCGCGCGTGGCGATGCGCAGCGCGACATCCACCGCGGCCGGTGCCGCGGCGAGGCCGACCTCGACGCGCACCCCGGCCGGCCGCGCATCCTCGATGGCGGCGAGCAGCTGCTCGCGCCGTTCCGGCGTCAGGTCGGCGGCGACGGGGGTGATGACGACGATTCCGGGCCGGTCGGGCGGCTCCGATATCTCGCCCTGCACGCCCTGGCGGGCGAGCGCGCCACGCAGCGCGCCGAGCGTCGCGCGCTCCGAGCCCTGCAGGATGGAGCGCGTGCGGGTGCGCAGCTCGGCGTCGGGCTCCGCCACCGCGGCGCGGCCGGCGGGTGCGGGGTTGGTGACGCCGGCGATGCCGGCGATCGGCACCGGCAGCACGGTCAGCACCTCGGCCGCGACCGGCGCATTGCCCGGCTCCACGTCGCGCGCCTCGACGCCGATGCGGGTCTGGGCGGGCGAGAGGGTGACGGTCTCGACGGTCTCGTACTCGACGGTCACCTCCGTATCGATCACGCGGGTGCCGGCCGGGATGGTGATGGCGCCCGTCGCGCCGCCGGCGCGGGTGAAGGTCAGCGCCGCGCGGGCGCGCCCTGCCGGCACGCGCTCGACGCCGAGGAGGGCGACGACGTTGTCGAGGCTGCGGCCGGTCGCGGTGTCGAGGAACGCCGCCTCGTACACGGCCTGCAGCTCGGCATGCACGCGCGCGGCTTCGAGCGCCACGGCCTCGACCAGGGTGCGCGCGACGCCCCCGATCTCGAAGTCGGTGAGACGGGCCGAGGAGTCCCGGCGGAGGTAGTTCACCTCGACGAGCGTGCCCTCGTCCGGGCGTGCGCCACCGGAGGTCCAGAGCAGCGCGGCGCCGTCCGGGGAGAGCTGCACGTCGGCGCCCTGGCGGAAGCGGAAGGAGGCGCCGTTGCGCGCGCCATGCACCGAGACGAGCGTGCGCACCGGCGGGCGCGTCAGCTCCATGCGCGGCGCCGCGGGGTCGCCGCCGGGTGGCGGCGGGAAGGGATGCGCCTCGGCCGCCACGCCGCCGGCAAGCGAGGTGAGCATCGTCTCCAGCAATTCGGGGTAGTCGCGGCGCCGGAAGCTCATCGCCCCATTCCCCTAGAGCTCGAGTCCGAAGGCGAGCGCCAGCACGGCGTCCGTGCCCACCGGTTTCACCTCGACCGCGATCAGGACCAGGAAGCGGTTGGCCGGATGCGGCGTGACCTCGACCAGGACGATCGCCCCGACCCGCCGCTCCTGCTTCAGCGCCTCGATGACGAAGAGCTTCGCGAGGTTGCGGGTGGTCGGCGTGTTCGGCTGCCCGATCACCTCGTGCAGGCGCGAGCCGTAGGCGGCATGGCCGAGGGCTGCCAACTCGCCGCGCGGCGTCAGCAGCCGCGCGGTCAGTGCCTGGCCGAGATTGTCCCGCCCCTCGGCGAGCGCGAAGTCGCGCAAGGTGATGCCGCGGCCCCCCTCGACGCGCCGCGCCGTGGTCTCGCGCAGCCGGTAGATCGAGAGCGCGCGCGAGTCGACGAGGTCCAGCGCGAGATCGATGCCGAGATTCGCCTGGGGGGCGATGGCCATCTCAGCCCCCGATCAGCACGGTGCCGACCGCGACCACCTGCCCGGCCGGCAGGTCCGCCGGGTCGTTGCAGGTCGTCGCGGGGTCGGCGTTGCGCGCGGCGGGCTTGCCGTTGATCTGCACGGTGGCGCTGCCCATCAGCACCTCGCCGCGGTTCTTCGGAGGCGACTGGAACGGGCCGCCCTGCGGGACATGCGCGGGCGAGTTCGTCGCCGTGCTGCCCTGCACCGCCGCGGCCTTGCCCTCGATCTCGACATCCGGCGAGAGGCCTCCGTCGAGCTGCCCCAGGAAGGGATGCGGCAGCGGGGTCGGCACCGGGCCACCCGGCGACGGGATCATCACGATGTGGATGTCGGTCGCCACCACCCTGTCACCCTGCTTCGC
>ERZ1066133.923-NODE-923-length-10229-cov-6.460782_pt1 | contig 10229 bp, 8 predicted proteins | sample MGYA00382780_ERZ1066133 | MGnify/ENA primary metagenome ERZ1066133 (study PRJEB33369, sample SAMEA5778363) | biofilm metagenome | biome: Industrial cooling water; feature: Water cooling tower basin; material: Biofilm | place: United Arab Emirates | collected...
TTGTTGTACCAGCCATTGATTGGCTTTGCTAAAGTGTTTGCATCCAAAAAATCCTTTATCGGCGCTAAAAGGTGAGGGGTGAGCAGCTTCTAATACTAAATGCCTGTAAGAAGGAATTTTTGAAGCTTTTTCTCTTGCAAATTTGCCCCATAAAAGAAAAACAAGTCCTTGTCTTTCTTTTACCAAAACATCAATTACATAATCTGTAAAGGATAGCCAGCCTATAGCAGCGTGACTACCTGGTTCGTTGGCTCGAACTGTTAGTGAAGCATTCAACAAGAGTACACCTTGCTTCGCCCAGGGAATTAAATTTCCAGTAGTTGGAATAGGCATACCCACATCTTTATGGAGCTCTTTAAAGATGTTTACTAATGATGGAGGCGGCTTAACTCCAGTGGGAACAGAAAAACTTAATCCGTGTGCTTGTCCCGGTCCGTGATAAGGGTCTTGTCCAAGTATCACCACTTTCACGTTATCAAAAGGCGTGTGTTCAAATGCTGCGAAAATATCTTTACCTGCGGGATAGATGGTTTTACCAGCTTGCTTTTCCGTTTTGATATGTAGCACAAGTTGTTGAAAGTAAGGCTCAGTGAAAGCAGGCAATAAATGCTTTTTCCAACTTGCTTCTATTTGAACATCCATAGGTCTTTTGTAGAATCGCGAATGTACGTACAAGGGTTCGATATCAGACAGATAGATAAATATAAAAGGTTCTTAGTTTCTTTGCAATATGATGACACAGTTGGCAGAGCAGTGGGTGATTATTATTTCAACACCTATTTACTTGTTTTTGATAGGAGGGGAACTTATTTTGTCGCACTTACATCAGCGACATTTGTATACCTGGAAAGACACCATTACGAATGTTTATCTAATGTTACTGAATGCAGGAGTGGATGTTTTATTTAGAGTGGTGTATTTGGGGGTATTTCTTTTTTGTTATCAGTATGCAGTTGTTGAGTGGTCAAATCCCATTTGGTATTGGGTTTGCTTGATTCTAGCGGAAGACTTTTTGTATTATTGGTTACACCGATTTGATCATGAGATTCGATTTTTCTGGGCAACGCATGTTACACATCATTCATCGGAGAAAATGAATTTTACTGTTGGATTCAGATCTTCTGTATTTCAACCATTGTATCGTTTCTTGTACTTCTTACCATTGCCTTTATTAGGTTTTCAGCCTTTGGATATTTTAGTAGCCTATTCCGTTACGCAGATTTGGGGCATATTTGTTCATACAGAACTTGTTGGGAAATTAGGTTGGCTAGAATACATTCTGGTTACTCTTTCACATCATCGAGTACACCACGCTTCGAATGCATTGTACCTCGATAAAAACATGGGTATGTTTTTAATTATTTGGGATAAGATGTTTGGGACCTTTCAGGAAGAAAAGAAAGCCGAAGAATATGAGCCCATTCGTTATGGATTGACTAAAAACTTAGAAAAGCCCAATGCGCTTACAATTGTTTTTCACGAGTGGACTCAAATTTGGAGAGATGTAGTACAACCTGGTATTCGATTGAGAGATAGATGGATGTATTTATTTGGTCCACCTGGGTGGAGTCATGATGGGAGCAGAAAAACCAGCGAAGAGTTGAGGAGAGAAGAACGAGCCAAGGTTAGTCAACCTAAATAGGCTTGCTTCAAGAATAATTAAAACTGCATTTGTCTTTTACATCCTTTTTTCTTTATTTTGCAGCCCTAAAACGGTTCGGTAGCTCAGCTGGATAGAGCAACTGCCTTCTAAGCAGTAGGTCATTGGTTCGAATCCAATCCGAATCACGGAGTCCGCCTTATGGCGGACTTTTTGTTTTTAGGAGATGAAGAAGAGGGGTTATGCTTATTCGCCCCAGCGATACGTATCATTAAGTTGAATGCCTGCCAAATCCAACATTCTATCGGTAACAGTTTTAGCAGCAGCTTCCAAAGAATCTGGTCTGCTATAAAAAGAGGGAATTGCAGGGCAAATGATTCCGCCAGAAAGAGTTACTGTTTCCATATTTCGAATATGGATCAGGTGAAAAGGAGTTTCGCGCACCATCAAAATGAGCTTTCTGCGTTCTTTAAGAACAACATCGGCTGCTCTTGTAATTAAATCGTCACTTATTCCACCAGCAATTCTTCCAAGAGTACCCATACTACATGGAGCTACCAGCATAATATTGTATTTCGCTGACCCAGATGCAAAAGGCGCACTGAAGTCATGCTTTGAATAAAAGTCAACAGGATATTTATCGTAATCTCTATTTCCTAGTTCAGTTTCCCATACATCCTGAGCGTTTTTACTCATTACAACGCCAATTTTCTCCCATTGATCTTTATGTTGCATTAAAGTATCTAAAATGAGCTTGGCATATATTGAGCCACTAGCACCGGTTATAGCGAGTACAATTTTATTTGGCATAGAAGTAATAACAAAGCTACAGTCAAAAGGTTACTTATTTTAAAACAGGAGCTATAAAAAAGCCTCCCGAAGGAGGCTTGAGTTTATTTGTACATTTTCTCGTAGTATTCATCTGCCATTCTGTTGCTGTCGAATTGGAAGCGAACATCGCGCATACCATTCTTTTGAATTTGGCGCCAAGTATCAAAATCTCCGTAATACAAGGGAAGAATTTGATTTTCTAGGATTTCATATACTTTTTCAAAATCGTAATCATCCTGGTCATGTACCGACATTTCAGCATAATTCGCTTGAGGAACTACAAAACCATTGTTTCCGTGGTTAATAAACTCTGGAATCCATCCGTCGTCTGTTGAAAAGTTAACTGCCCCATTCATAGCAGCGGTCATACCACTTGTACCGCTTGCCTCTCTTGGAACACGAGGATTATTTAACCATATATCAGCAGCCTGTTTCAAGCGCTTACTCAAGGCAAGTTCATAACCAATAAGGACAGCTACATTTTTATAATTCTTACTTAAATGAACCAGGTTGTTGAATTGACTAATTGCAGGATAATCAACTGGATAAGGCTTCCCTGCCCAAATAATTTGGACTGGACGATCGGTATTGCTCAACAGTTTTTCAAAGCGTTCCATTTGATAAGTTAACATATCAGCACGCTTATATCCAGCGAAACGACGTGCCCAAACAATGGTTAAGACATTTGGATCAAATACTTTTCCAGTTTGATCGGCAACGATTTCAAAAGCACGTTTTTTCAGATATTTCTTGCGATCATCGAAGCCAACATCATTTCCTTCTTCCATGAAACGATAGAGTTGTTTGTCGGCCCAGTAACGCCAGTTCTGTGCATTGGTTATGGAAGTAATAGGACAAATTCCTTCATAATGCTTCCACATTTCATTACTTACTACTCCATGTAAACGAGATACCCCATTCGCCTTTCTAGCGAAGCGAAGTGCAACCAAAGAATGGTTGAACTGATCGTCTTGAATGCCCGTCATTTTTCGAACTTCATCAATACTCAAGCCACAGAAATAGCTCATTTTATGGCAGAGATAGATATCGTGTTTTTCATTACCAGCTTCTTCAGGCGTATGCGTTGTGAAAACAAGTCTTTCACGAACTTTATCCAGACTCTTGTATTTATTCAACAAGTAAAATGCTGAAGAAATTCCATGTGCTTCATTTAAATGATAAACATCTGGATTGAATCCAATTTCGTCCATCAATTTAGCGCCGCCCACACCTAATAAAATGAATTGCGCAACTTTCGTTGCCACATTTGCATCATACAATCTGTGTGTAATTGTTTGCGAAACGTAATCGTTCTCCGGCAAATCGGTACTCAATAAAAATAAAGGAGCACTTTGGAAGGTTTCAGGATTTAAGTAGTAAGCCTTCACCCAAACCGGATGGTCATGAATAGAAATTTGGAATTTGATTCCCGTATCTTCTAGAAAAGAGTAAATCTTTTCCATAAAAGTTACTTGCAAAGTTTGGTCTTGGTTTCTTGCTTGGTCGTAGTATCCATATTTCCAAAGAATGCCTATACCCACCATATTTTGACGGAGTTCATAAGCGCTTCTTAGATGAGAACCAGCCAAAAAGCCTAAGCCTCCACTATAAATTTTTAAAGGTTGATGAACTGCAAACTCCATAGAGAAGTAAGCTGCTTTCTTAGAATATTGTTCGCTAACTTGATAGGGAACGTGGTAGTTTCTAAAATTCATATTTCTGATAATTCAATTAAAGAATGAGCAAGGTACGATTATCTACTGATATGTACATTGTACACATTAAAAATGGGGGTAAAGTGCCTTTGGGTGTGAAGAAATGAACAAATTTTTTTATTTCAATTTTTTTCTTGCAGGTTTTTCTGCTTTCTTTTCATAGCGATCATCAATAAAACAGGTTATGCCCCTATAATTTCCGCAGCTGCCAGTTTCTTTAATAGAAAGTTGCTTGCCTTTGAAGTTAAATTCAATCACACATGCATCGCCACTTTGTTGGTAAATACCTTTATCTGGAGCAGTCATGCTTATTTCTCCTTTTAATTCAGCAATGCAATCACCATTATCCTTTTCGAAATATAAGAAAAACAAATAGCTGTTCTTTTTTTCACTGTCGCGAAGAGAAATGAAATTCTTTTTGCTTTTAATGTAGTCGCCACTAAGCGGTTGCAATTGAGGAAGTGTATCTAACGGATTGATAATGGTATTGTTTTTAATCAAATCCTCATTAGTATCGGTAATGACCATTCTAAATAAAGAATCTGATGTAAAGGCCCATCCGTTTCTGGTATAAAGTGTTGTTTGTGTTTTCAAATCTGTTTTCTCTCTTGAGATGATGAAAGTTGGTTCACGACTAATGCTTACACTGTGTGTGTAGGTATCGGGGTGTTTTTCCTGAATCAACATTTTCCAGCCCAGGAAAGGGTACTTAGATTTTTCATCACCCAATACCAAGGCAATTAGTTTTCTGTTTTTTTTCGAAGATTGCAATAACAGAAGATATGTGAACTTATCTTTTTTCTTTTCAATTTTTCCTATTGGGTGGTAGCGTTCTTCTCCTTTTGACTTTTCTAAGGGTTTTAAAATTGAATCGGGTATAATTTGAGTGATTAAGTCGTGCGTGAAAAATATTGAGTCCTCTGCAACTTTTAGGTTACTATCGGCATACAAAATTGGTAAATCAATATCTCCAAAACTTTGTACCCATGCCTTTCTATCTACCGGAACTTTACCTGAAAAATCGGGTTTCTTCTCCTTACAAGAAATAGTGAAACAAATAAGCAGTAAGACAACTAAAGGCGATAAAGACTTGTGCATAGTTCGAAAATATCTATTTCATGTCAAAAATTTTGCCAAAATCAATATTTCAATAAAATATAATTTAGATTTGTCTAAAAATATTTTTTGTGATTTCGAATTTGACGGTAGCGGAAGAGAACTACATTAAAGCAATTTACCATTTGCAGCAATCGGGAGAGCTAGTCGCCACCAATGCATTAGCAGATCAAATGAGTACAAAGCCTGCTTCTGTAACTGATATGATAAAAAAGTTGAAGAGTAAGGGATGGGTTGAATATGAAAAATACCAGGGTGTTCAACTATCGACTTTAGGAATGCAAGAGGCTTTAAGAATCATTCGGAAGCACAGATTATGGGAGTTTTTTTTAGTAGAGAAGCTAAAATTTGGGTGGGACGAAGTGCATGAAGTTGCAGAAGAACTAGAGCATATTAACAGCGAGGCGCTTATTGAAAAATTAGATGCTTATTTAGGCTTTCCAAAGTTTGATCCACATGGAGATCCCATTCCTGATAGTTCTGGTAAAATGGAAGTACAACTTCAGATGAATCTTATTGATCTTCCATTACATACTAAAGCCGTTATTAAGTCGGTTGGAAGTCAGAAATCTGAATTACTTGAATTATTAAGCAGTAAAAACATGTTAATGGGATCTGTGGTTGAAGTGAAGCAGCGTTACAACTTTGACCATTCAATGGATGTGCTCGTAAACGGAGATCCTGTTCATGTTTCGCAACAACTTGCTCAAGCATTATTTGTTTATCCTTTATGATACAAGAATTAGAATTTTTTTTTAGAAAAATTGGACCTATTTGGTCGGCACTTCTTGCTACAACTTTTACTTGGGCGCTCACCGCTTTGGGTGCATCACTTGTTTTTTTCTTTAAAACCATGAGAAGAAAAGTACTTGATGTAATGTTGGGTTTTACTGGAGGTGTTATGGTTGCAGCAAGTTTTTGGAGTTTGTTGAATCCGTCTATTGAAATGGGACGAGATTTATATCCGAATTTTCCTTGGATGCCTGCTGCAGTTGGTTTTTTGTTAGGAGCTATTTTTATTTATGGACTAGATAAGTTTACCCCTCACTTACATATCAATTTTGGTTTAGAAGAAAAAGAAGGGGTACAAAGTAAGCTACATAAAACTACTTTGCTAATTCTTGCAATTACATTGCATAATATTCCTGAAGGCTTGGCCGTGGGAGTTTTGTTTGGTGCGGCTGCAGAAGGTTTACCTGGAGCAAGTTATGGCGCTGCATTGGCTTTAGCAATAGGCATTGGTATTCAAAATTTTCCTGAAGGCATTGCAGTATCAATGCCATTAAGGCGACAAGGTGTTACAAGAAGAAAGAGTTTTTGGTATGGGCAACTATCTGCTATAGTAGAGCCTGTAGCTGGTGTAATTGGGGCTGCATTGGTAATACAAATGCAAATGATACTTCCATTTGCGCTGGCATTTGCGGCTGGAGCTATGATTTATGTAGTGGTGGAAGAAGTTATTCCTGAAACACAGCGAGACAGATATACAGATGTTGCAGTTTTAGGTTTTATTGGAGGTTTTTTAGTAATGATGATTTTAGATGTAGCCCTAGGTGCTTAGTCATAAAATCATGCAAGTTTTTTTAATATATTCGCCCACTCATTATTGAACATTTAGCATTTTAAACATGAAAAAAATTCAGGTAGCGAATCCAGTGGTTGAACTGGACGGGGACGAAATGACAAGGATCATTTGGAAATTTATTAAGGACAAATTGATTTTACCGTATTTAGAGTTAGACATCAAGTACTACGATTTAGGTATGGAGCATAGAGATGCTACCAACGATCAAGTAACTATTGATGCAGCAAATGCAATAAGGGAATATGGTGTAGGTATTAAATGCGCTACCATTACTCCAGATGAGGCAAGGGTGAAAGAATTTAATTTGAAGCAAATGTGGAAGAGTCCAAATGGTACTATCCGCAATATCCTTGATGGTACTGTTTTTCGCGAGCCTATTGTTTGTAAAAATGTACCTCGTTTGGTTCCAAATTGGACTGCACCTATTTGTATTGGTCGTCATGCATTTGGTGATCAATACAGAGCGACCGATTTTGTAACAAAAGGGAAAGGAAAGTTAACTGTGAAGTTTGAAGGAGAAGATGGTACTGTGCAAGAATTTGAAGTATATAATTTTAAAGGGGATGGTGTTGCTTTGGCTATGTACAATACCGATGAAAGCATACGTGGTTTTGCGCGTGCTTGTTTCAACCAAGCTTTAATGAAGAAATGGCCATTGTACTTATCAACTAAAAACACGATTCTAAAAAAGTACGATGGAAGGTTTAAGGATATTTTTGAAGAGATTTATCAGAATGAATTTGTTCAGTTATTTAAAGATGCAGGAATTACATACGAGCATCGTTTGATTGATGATATGGTTGCAAGTGCTTTAAAGTGGAATGGTAATTTCGTTTGGGCTTGTAAAAATTATGATGGTGATGTACAAAGCGATACCGTTGCGCAAGGATTTGGCAGCTTAGGATTAATGACTTCTACCTTGGTAACTCCAGATGGTAAAGTAATGGAAGCAGAAGCTGCACATGGAACTGTTACTCGTCATTATCGTGAACACCAAAAGGGTAAACCTACAAGTACCAATCCAATTGCTTCCATCTTTGCTTGGACGAGGGGATTAGAATTTCGAGGAAAGCTAGATGGTAATGAAGAATTGATTCGTTTCTGTCAGGCTTTAGAAGAAGTTTGTATTGAAACTGTAGAGTCTGGTAAAATGACAAAGGACTTAGCAGTTTGTATACACGGGAATAAAGTAGAACATGGAACGCATTACTTGTATACTGAAGAGTTTTTAGATGCATTGGATCAAAATTTAAAAACCAAATTGGCATCTGCATAAGGATGCGCTGATTGAATTGTAAAGCCACCCAACTTTAATTGGGTGGCTTTTTTTATGGAATGTATTCCATAAAAAAAGTCCGCTTGGGAAAGCGGACTTTACAAATTCATATTATACCTTATTTCGTTTCAGCCATATCTGGAATTGCATTTACCTTGTACATACCTGCATCTAATTTCTTCTTGGTTTCACTAAATGCCTGTAACGTTGTTTCAATATCCTGATCAGTATGTGCAGCAGAAGGAATTAAACGATAAATGATATGTCCTTTTGGAATTACTGGATATACCACAATAGATGCAAATACACCATAATTCTCTCTCAAATCCATTACCATAGCAGTTGCTTCTTCAACGCCACCTTTCATATAAACAGGGGTAACAGGACTATCAGTTTTTCCAATATCAAATCCACGCTCTTTCAAGCCGGCTTGTAACTTACGAGCATTGCTCCAAAGCTTCTCACGAAGTTCAGGCATGCTTCTTAACATATCTAAACGCTTCAAGTTCCCAACAACAATTGGCATTGGTAAACTCTTAGCAAAAATCTGCGAACGAATATTGTAACGAATAAAATCAATGATAATGCGCGGACCAGCCATGAATGCTCCAATAGAAGCCATGCTTTTTGCAAATGTGCTGAAGTACAAATCAATAGCTTCTTGACAGCCTTGTTCCTCACCAGCACCAGCACCTGTTTTACCAAGCGTTCCAAATCCATGAGCATCATCTACCATCAATCTGAAATCGAATTCGTTTTTCAATTCAGCTATTTCCTTCAACTTACCCTGATCGCCCGCCATTCCAAAAACTCCTTCTGTAATAACAAGAATTCCGCCGGTCTTTTGTTTTTCAATTAAAGCGGTTGCACGCTCCAATTGCTTGCGACAATCATCTACATCGTTGTGTTTGAAAACATATCTATGTCCAGGATGCAATCTTAATCCATCAATAATACAAGCATGGCTTTCTGCATCGTACACAATTACATCGTGTCTGCCGCAAATTGCATCAATAGCACTCATGATACCTTGATAACCAAAGTTCATGAGAATAGCATCTTCTTTCTGAACAAATGCTGCTAATTCAGCTTCAAGCTGTTCGTGCTGGTTGCTGTTTCCACTCATCATTCTCGCACCCATAGGGTAGGCAAGTCCAAATTGCTTAGATGCATCAGCATCAATTTTTCTAATTTCTGGATGGTTTGCTAATCCTAGATAATTATTCAAGCTCCATACAATCACTTCTTTACCGCGGAACTTCATGCGACTACTAATTTCTCCTTCCAACTTAGGAAATGCAAAATATCCGTGCGCACGCTCGCGGTGTTGTCCAATTGGACCATAATTTTTTACCAGTTTCTCAAAAATGTCTGCCATGGATGATATTTAAGTGGTTCAGTTGTAATAAAATTCGCGCAAAGTTATAAAATCGCTACCGTTTACCCAAAAGCCATACCTGTTCAACTTGGAAACCATAACTTTGACACATTGGAGCTTAGTTTTAAGTCTATTCACTTGATATACAATTAATTATGATTAAAAAGACTTTCTCAGTGTTTTTTGTAATGTCGGCGCTTCAATTTGTAGCCCAAGCGCAAAAAGCTAATACATCTACCTCTACTACTTTAGACCGTCCCAAGTTGGTGGTTGGAATGGTTGTGGATCAAATGAGGTGGGACTTTCTGTATAGGTACTATGACCGTTATTCTGAGGGAGGCTTTAAGAGAATGCTTCGTGAGGGTTTTACTGCTGAAAATACACATATTCCTTATGCACAAACAGTTACAGCGGCTGGTCACGCTTGTGTTTATACTGGTTCTGTACCTGCTTTAAATGGAATTATGGGGAATGAATGGTACGATCGTAAAAAGAAAAAAGAAATATACTGCGTAGAAGATCCAACGGTTGAAATTGTTGGCGGAAGTCCTAAATCGGGACCTATGTCGCCTCGTAATTTATGGGCTACTACCATTACAGATGAACTAAGAGTGGCAACTAATTTTAGAAGTAAAGTAATTGGCGTTGCATTGAAAGATCGCGGATCTATCTTACCCGCTGGACATGCTGCAAATGCCGCTTATTGGTATTCTTCCGTAGATGGTAAC
>ERZ1066133.924-NODE-924-length-10227-cov-5.551219_pt1 | contig 10227 bp, 11 predicted proteins | sample MGYA00382780_ERZ1066133 | MGnify/ENA primary metagenome ERZ1066133 (study PRJEB33369, sample SAMEA5778363) | biofilm metagenome | biome: Industrial cooling water; feature: Water cooling tower basin; material: Biofilm | place: United Arab Emirates | collected...
GTGCCGTAGTGCGCATGGAGGTCGTCGAGGGTGGTGATCCAGATCATGAGCGTCTCGCTTGGGGCTGGCCCCGGGGGGTTTCACATCCCCCGGACCCCCGGTGGGATGTTTGAGGATGAAGACTGAGGGTTCAAAGGTTTACTCTTGGGCTTTGGGGCCGGCAGGTCGCCGGCAATGGCGCGAAGGGCTCGCGCAACCCGGTCAGGATCATCAAGGGCGTCGGTGACGAGAAGATGTAGCTTCGCGCCGGGATATGGCTGGCCGCTGGGGCTTTCGGGAAGGGCGGCGATGGCGCCGGGGGTGGGTTTGAGGAAGAGCTGGTCGTCGCAGACGAGGGCCACGACCTTGCCGTCGAGATAGAGCGCGTATTCGCCGAACATCTTGCGGGCGCCGAGCGGCAGGGAGGCCAGCGTGTCGAGCAGGCGGTCGATCGTGGTGGCGGCGGTGGACATCGGTCAGCCCCTGAAGCCTGCCTCGGCCATGAGGCGGTTGGAACGGGTTTCGATGTCGAGCTCGAGGCGCGTCATGAATTCGGGAATCGGCAAGCCGGGGGCGATGGGGGGCAGGAATTCCACCACGGCCAGGCCGGGATGGCGCAGGATGCCGCGCTTGGGCCAGAAGACGCCGACATTGGTGGCGACGGGGACGCAGGGTTGGCCGAGCTGTTCGTAAAGGAGGCCGGTGCCGACCTTGTAGGGATGCGACGCTCCGGGCGCGACGCGGGTGCCTTGCGGGTAAATGATGAGCTGGCCGGGCTCGGCGGCTCCGGCGGCGACATCGGCCTTCATCTTGGCAAGGGCCGCGCCCCTTTTGCCGCGGTCGACGGGCACGCAGCCGATCCTCAGGGCATACTGGCCAAGGAAGGGGGCATACATCAGCTCGCGCTTCATGATGAACTTCCCCGCCGGGACGGCGTTGAAGATCAGGATGATGTCCAGGAAGCTCTGGTGCTTGGCGGCGATCACGCATTCGCCCGTCGGAGGGGTGCCGCGGACCTCGGACTTCAGGCCGCAAAGGAGGCGAAGGGTGAAGATGGACCAGCGGCAGAAGGTCTTGCAGGCGAGCCGCGCGCCCCGGCGGGAGAAAAGCGCCCAAGGGGCGAAAGCGATCCCGATCACCGCCATCGCGACATACATCTGGATGATGAAGAGGAGCGAGAGAGGCCAGCGCAGGAAGGTCATGTCAGCTCTCGCAGTTTCCGGAAGGCGGCTCGGCGGGTCGCGAGGAAGGCGACGATGGCGGCAAGCGGCGGCAGGGCCAGGGGCCAGAGCCAGCCAAGGCCGGTGAAGCCGAGGCCGGTCAGGAACCCCCCGGCGGCGTCGGCGGCCGGGAGGGCGGCGACCCCGGCGATGCCCCCCGCCGCGCCGACCGCTGCCCCGGCGAGGGTACGCAGGGTGAAGCGGCGGACGAAGGCGCGGGCGATGTAGCTGTCCTTGGCCCCGACAAGGCGGAGGACGCGGATCACTTCGGCGTTCGTCGCCAGCGCCGCGCGGGCGGCGAGGGTGATCATCGCGGCCATCGCGGCCCCGATGAGGGCGATGGACAGGACGCCAAGAAGGCGGATGCGCTCGGCTGCCTCGATCAGCGGGCGGCGCCAGCGGGTGTGGTCGTCCAGAAGGGCACCGGGAGCCTCGACCTTGAGGCGCTGGCGCAGGCCTTCGGAGTCGTAGGGCCGGGGCGCTTCGATGATCTCGAAGAGGCGCGGGAGGGGGAGAGCCTCGATCGGCAGGCCGGGGCCGAACCAGGGCTCAAGAAGGGCGCGGGTCTCGGCCTCGCCGATCAGGCGGAAGCTCGCGATGCCGGGGGTGGTGCCGAGGACGGCAAGGATCGCATCGGTCTGGATCTGGACCTGGTCGGCGGGGGCCGAGAGGCGGACGGTGGCGGTGCGGGCGAGGGTTTCGGACCAGCGGTCGGCGAGGCGGCCGGAGGCGAGCGAGAGGGCGAGGGCGAAGACGCAGAGGAAGGTCATCGCCCCGGCGGTGAAGGTGGTCAGCCACGCTGTGGGGCCGGAGGGCGGGACGACCCGCAGGGCGCGGGTGGCCGGCGAGGCGGGTTTGGCCTTCGGCGGCTTCACAGGTCGGCCCCGGCAAGCTGGACCCGGTGCTTGGCGATGCGCAGCACACGCGCCTGGATCTGCGCCTTGGCCTGGCGGATGAGGTTCAGGTCATGGGTCGCGACGAGGATGGTCTTGCCCATCTTGTTGAGCTCGACAAGCAGGGTGAGGATACGCAGCGACATCTCCCAATCGACGTTGCCGGTGGGTTCGTCGGCAAGGATCACATCGGGATCGACGATGACGGCGCGGGCAAGGGCGGCGCGCTGGCGTTCGCCGCCGGATAGCTGGGGAGGCAGGGCGTCGGCGAGATGGCCGAGGCCGACCCAGCCGAGAAGGTCGGCGAGGTCCTGGCCGTCGCTCTCGCGGTCGGACACGGTGAACGGGAGCGCCATGTTCGCCGCAAGCGTCATGTGGTCGAGGAATTTGCAGTCCTGATGCACGATTCCGATGCGTCGGCGGCTGCGGGCGATGTCGTCGCGTGAAAGGCTGGTAACATCGCGATCAAAGAGCGTGACGCGGCCGGCGGTGGGGCGCAGTTCGGCATAGGCAAGCTTGAGGAAGGTCGATTTTCCCGACCCGGAAGGCCCGGTGAGAAAGTGGAACGACCCCGGCGCCAGAAGCAGCGAGACGTCGGCCAGAAGATCACCGCCACCGTAACTGTAGGCCACGTTCTCGAAGGCGATCACGTCTGTTCTCCCGGGGGACCTGCAGGGGTGGAAGGCGGTGTGAAGGGACCGAGCAATTCCGGCCCTGTGCGCTTTCCATCGCACAGGCGGAAACGATTGCACAAGAGCAAGCGACAAACCCTTGGAACAACAGGAATTAAGGGTTACAACGCACAAGGGGGAGCCGGAAACTGGCTTTGAGGGATGAGAATGCGGTTGGTTTGCCCGAACTGCGAGGCCAAGTACGAAGTGCCGGAGGACGCGATCCCGGATACCGGGCGCGACGTCCAGTGCACGAATTGCGGTCATACCTGGTTCCAGATGCGCGGGCGTTCCGGCGTCGCCATGCCGCTTACCGAGGCGATGGCCGAACCGGCCGACACAACGCCGGAGGCGGCTGGCGCAGCGTCGGCCGGGCCTGGACCGGCGGACTCTGTCACGCCGGCGGAACCCGCCGAGGAGGTCGAGGCGGCCCTTGACGCGCCGACGCCGGACGAGCCCGTGGCTCGGGCCGCGGCCGAGGAGACGGTGGCTGCGGAAGCGATGCCGGCCGAAGCGGATGTCGCTGAACCGGTTGCGGCCGAAGTGGCGGACGCGCCGGTTGAGGAGCCGGTGGTCGAGCCGGAACCGGGCCCCGAAAGCCCGGTCGACGTGGCCGCAGAGCCCGTGATCGACCCGACCCCAGCGGCCGATCCCGAACCTGTCCCCGAAATCGCCGCCCCGGCCGAAGCGGTCGCCGATGCGCCGTCCGCCGAGGCGGTCGAGGTTGCACTCGACCCCGTCACGGAGCCTGAACCGGAACCTGCCCCGGCTGCCGCTGCCTATGCGGTGGACGAGTCGGTTCTTGCGATCCTGCGCGAAGAGGCTGAGCGTGAGGCGAACGCGCGGCGCAGCGAGGCGCTGGAAAGCCAGACCGACCTTGGGATCGACGCGGCCATGCCGGGCAAGTCGCGCAAGGGGGGCAAGGCGGCGGCGAAGGCCGAGGAGCCCGAGGCCAAGCCTTCGGCCCGGCGCGATCTGCTGCCGGATGTCGAAGAGATCAACTCGACCCTGCGACCCTCCGAGGCGGCGACCGGTGATGATGCGACGCCGGACTTTGTCGCTCCGCCGCCGGAGGCTCCGCGCGGGTTCCGCAGCGGATTTCTGACGCTGATGACGATCGCCATTCTTGCGGCGGCACTCTATGTCGTGGCGCCGCGGCTTGCCGCCCTTGTGCCTGCGGTGGCAGGGCCGCTGGAAAGCTATGTCTCGCTGATCGACGGCATGCGTCTGGGGCTGGATGGGATGATGCGTTCGGCCACGGTGGCGATCAGCGGCAACTGAGCCCGGCAAATCGGCTTGCCCCTTGTGGGGCGGGCCTTTATCCCTGCGAGCCAAGCCATTGCCCGCGAGGAGCCGCCATGACCAATCCGCGTTTCGACAAGTCGAAGCTTCCCAGCCGCCATGTGACCGAAGGTCCGGCGCGCGCCCCACACCGCAGCTATTTCTATGCGATGGGGATCACCGAGGAAGAGATCCACCAGCCCTGGGTCGGCGTGGCGACCTGCTGGAACGAGGCCGCGCCCTGCAACATCGCGCTGAACCGGCAGGCGCAGGTGGTCAAGCAGGGGGTGAAGAAGGGCGGCGGCACCCCGCGCGAATTCACCACGATCACCGTGACCGACGGGATTGCCATGGGGCATGAGGGGATGCGGTCCTCGCTCGCCTCGCGCGATGCCATCGCCGATACGGTGGAGCTGACGATGCGCGGGCATTGCTATGACGCGCTGGTCGGGTTGGCCGGTTGCGACAAGTCCCTGCCGGGGATGATGATGGCGATGGTGCGGTTGAACGTGCCCAGCGTGTTCATCTATGGCGGGTCGATCCTGCCGGGCCGCTATCAGGGCCGCGACATCACCGTGCAGGACATGTTCGAGGCGGTCGGCAAGGTGCAGGCCGGGGCGATGTCCGAGGCGGAACTGGAGATCATGGAGCGGGTGGCCTGCCCCTCCAGCGGCGCCTGCGGCGCGCAGTATACCGCGAACACCATGGCCTGCGTCAGCGAGGCGATCGGGCTTGCGCTCCTCAATTCCTCCAGCGCGCCCGCGCCCTACGAGTCCCGCGACCAGTATGGCGAGGCTTCGGGCGTGGCGGTGATGCACCTGATCGAAAGGAACATCCGCGCCCGGGACATCGTGACGCTGAAGTCGCTGGAGAACGCGGCGCGGGTGGTGGGCTGCACCGGGGGCAGCACCAACGCGGCGCTGCACCTGCCGGCGCTCGCGAACGAGGCGGGGATCGACTTCGACCTCTTTGACGTGGCGGCCTGCATGAAGGACACGCCCTATTTCGTGGACCTGCGGCCGGGCGGGAAATATGTCGCCAAGGACCTGCACGAGGTGGGCGGCGTGGCCGTGGTGATGAAGGAACTGGCGAATGAGGGGCTGTTGCACCTCGACTGCATGACCGCCAGCGGCAAGACGCTGGGCGAGTCGCTGGACGAGATCAAGGGCGAGGCGGACGGGACGGTGATCTATCACATCGGGTCACCCATCACCAAGACGGGCGGCGTGGTCAGCCTGAAGGGCAACCTCGCGCCCGATGGGGCCATCGTGAAGGTCGCGGGCATGACCGAGGCCGAGCAGGTCTTCAGCGGTCCGGCGCGGGTCTTCGAGTGCGAGGAAGACGCCTTCGCCGCCGTGAAGGCGCGCGCGTACAAGGAAGGCGAGGTCATCGTCATTCGCAACGAAGGCCCGGCGGGCGGGCCGGGGATGCGCGAGATGCTGGCGACGACGGCGGCTCTGTCCGGCCAGGGCATGGGCAAGAAGGTCGCACTCATCACCGACGGGCGCTTCAGCGGTGCCACGCGCGGCTTCTGCGTGGGCCATGTCGGGCCGGAGGCGGCGCATGGCGGACCGATCGCGCTTCTGAAAACCGGCGATGTCATCACGTTGAATGCGCTGACGGGCGAGTTGTCGGTCGCGCTGAGCGATGCCGAGCTTGCGGCCCGGAAGGCCGACTGGAAGGGTCCGCGCAAGACGGCCTATACTTCCGGCGCGGTGCACAAGTTCGCCCGTCTGGTCGGCGGGGCGCGGTGGGGCGCGGTCACGCATCCCGGCGCGAAGGGCGAAAGCCACGTCTACATGGACCAGTAGCCACGACATGGCCGGGCGGCTGGCGCGCCTTATCGACCGGTGGCGGCTTCGGCAGGTGCAGGCGTTCTGGGCGCGCGCGGCCGAGGCGGCCCCGACCATGCCGCCCATCGCCCTGCGCGCCCTGCGCAGCGAAGCGAGGGCCATGCGGCGGCAGATCGACCGGGTGATCCACAGGGCGGACGACCGGCTGGCGATCCCGGCCATCGGGGCGGGCCTTCCACGCCTGCCGCCGGGCACCGATTGGGCGTGGCGGGCCGATGCCTGGCGCGGACCGTTGCCGCTGCCGGGACTGATCGCCGGTGCCGAACGCAACCGGATCAGCGACGACCTTGCCCTCTATCATGACTGCCCTCTGGGTGAGGTCATGGTTCGTCAGACGCGAAGTTCCGCCGCAGAGGACCGTGCTCCGTTCGGACTTGCGGTCGAGGTCTTCGGCTTCTCCGGCAGCTTCCTGTCGCTGGCCGCGAGCCTTCCGCCGGACGCCGTTCGTGGCCTGATGACCCGGCATCTGGTGCGGGTGGACATTGTTCTGGCGGGTGATCGTCCGCTCCGTGGATTTGCCAGGCTGAACGTGAGGCACGGCCCGAACACCGCGCAGCTGGTCAGCGCTCTGCCGGCCGGGGGCGGTGAAACGGTCGTTGAGTTCGACCTTGCCTATGCCAAGATCGACGAGACCCGGATCGAGCGGGCCTGGCTGGACCTGATCTTCAACGACGTGGCGATGACCGGCATCATGCTGCGTGACCTGGTGGTGAGCCGCCGCCCGCGCGCCGAGCTTTAGAGGACGAGATGACCGACACGCCCCTGGCCCTGACCGAGACCCGCATCGCGCATGGCAGGTGGGAGGGCGTGCTGTCCGGCACCAGTGGCCAGCCTCCGGTGATCGAGGCGTGGCATGAAGGCAGGAAGCTTGACGGGGTGACGGTCACGCCGATCCCCGGGACGGTGGAGACCCATGCCGTCGTGCTGCCGATCCCGGCGGAGATCTTGAGCACGGGCGTGCAGACCGTTCTTCTGCAGGCCGGAACCGAGGTTCTGGCCAAGTTCACCCTGATCGCCGGAGTGCCGCTGGAAGACGATCTGCGGGCCGAGATCAGCCTTCTGCGGGCCGAGCTGGATCTTCTGAAACGCGCCTTCCGACGACATGTGGCCGAGACGGCGGGGACCGGCCAGATTTCTTGAGCAAGGAATTTGGTCTGGAGTTTAGCCCCAGGTCGGGTGAAACTTGCCGGCGGGAGAGATGGTGAAGATCTCGCAGCCCGTGGCCGTTACACCCACCGAATGCTCGAATTGCGCCGAGAGTGATCTGTCGCGGGTCACCGCGGTCCAATCATCGGCAAGGATCTTGGTCTCGGGCCGGCCGAGGTTCACCATCGGCTCGATGGTGAAGAACATGCCCTCCTCCAGCACCGGCCCTGAACCGGGGCGGCCGTAGTGCAGCACGTTCGGCGGGGCATGGAAGACGCGTCCAAGGCCGTGGCCGCAGAAATCCCGCACGACCGACATGCGCTGGGCCTCGACGTAGGACTGGATGGCATGGCCGATGTCGCCAAAGGTATTGCCGGGCTTCACGGCGGCGACGCCGCGCATCAGGCCTTCGTAGGTCACGTCGATCAACCGTTCCGACTTGCGGGCGAGCTGGCCTGCCACATACATGCGGCTGGTATCGCCATACCAGCCGTCGACGATCACCGTCACATCGACGTTCAGGATGTCGCCGTCTGCGAGGAGCTTCGGCCCGGGAATCCCGTGACACACCACATGGTTCACGCTGATGCATGAGGCATGGCGATAACCCTTGTAGCCGATCGTGGCCGAGGTCACGCCCCGGCGGCGGATTTCGGCGGTGATGAAATCATCAATCAGGGCGGTCGTGGCACCGGGGACGACAAGCGGAGCGACGGCATCGAGAATCTCGGCGGCAACCCGACCGGCCGCGCGCATTCCCGCGAAATCCGCATCCTCGTAGATGCGGATGCCGTCCTTCGTGATCCGGGCGCGCAACTGGTCCAAACCATTACTCCTTGGCCGCAATATAGGCAGCCTGCGTGGAATTGGCCAGAGGGCGGGGTTTGAAACACCGGCCCGCAGGGCTATACCCGGCGGGAAAGCAGGGGGTGCGCGATGACCAATCCAACGGCGGCGATGCTGGTGATCGGGGATGAGATCCTGTCGGGCCGCACGCGGGACACGAACACCCACTACCTTGCGGGCGAGCTGACGCGGATCGGCATTTCGCTTCGCGAGGTGCGGGTGGTGGGGGATGTGCATGACGAGATCGTGGCGGCGGTCCGGGCGCTTTCCGGCCGGTACACGCATCTTTTCACCAGCGGAGGGATCGGTCCGACGCATGACGACATCACGGCGGACGCGGTGGCGGCGGCGATCGGGGCGGCAATCGGGCCCCGGGCGGACGCGATGGCGCTCTTGCAGGCACATTATGACCGGGCCGGCCTGCCGTTCAACGAGGCGCGGCAGCGGATGGCGCGCATTCCGGATGGCGCGACGCTGATCGACAACCCGGTCTCCACCGCTCCGGGGTTCAGCTTGCGCAATGTGCATGTCATGGCAGGCGTGCCGAACATCTTTCAGGCGATGGTCGCAAGCGTCCTGCCGAATCTGACCGGGGGGCCGCCGCTCTTGTCGCAGTCCCTGCGGGTGGATCGGGGAGAGGGCGAGATCGCAGGCGCCTTCGGGGCGCTGGCGGCCGAGTTCCCGGATCTGTCGATGGGATCCTATCCTTTCATCCAGAACGGGGCACACGGGACCAACCTCGTCATCCGGGGCACCGATCCGGGGCGCGTCGGCGAGGCGATGGTCCGCCTGACACGGCTTTTCGGATGACGCCCGAACGCCTTGCCGGGGTGATGGAGGCGACCTGGCCCCCGGCGCGGAGCAGGCGGGAGGGGCCGTTCAGGCTGCGCGAAGGCGCGGGCGGGGGCAAGCGCGTCTCGGCGGCAAGTTGCGAGGGCGACTGGGCCGAAGCCGACCTTGCGACGCTGGACAGGATGGCCTGGCCGCTGGTCCTGATCCGTGCCCAGGACGTGGCGCTGGATGCCGTTCTTGCAGACCGCGGCTGGGGGATCGTGGACCCGGTGGTCGTTTACGCAGCGCCCGTGGCCGGACTTGCGGCCGATCTGCCCGCCCTGGCCGCCTTTCCGCACTGGCCGCCGCTTGCCATTGCCCGCAGCCTCTGGGACGAGGGCGGGATCGGACCGGAGCGGATGGCGGTGATGGACCGCGTTGCGGGGCCGAAGACCGCGGTGCTTGCCCGGGACGGCGACCGTCCGGCCGGGGTGGCTTTTGTCGCCTGCGACGGGGCCGAGGCGATGCTGCACGCGCTGGAGGTGCGCCCGGCGCACCGCCGCCGGGGCATCGGGACGATCCTGTTGCAGGCGGCCGCGAACTGGGCTGCCTCGCAAGGCGCGGAGCGGCTGTCGCTGGCGGTGACCGAGCGGAACACCGGCGCACGCGCTCTCTACGCTCGCCTTGGGATGGAAGTTGTGGGACAGTATCACTACCGGATGAAATGATCGCGGAAAGCGGCGCGAGCAGTGAGGCGAAACAGTCAAATCATGGCGTTGCTCGGCCTTGTGCTGGCCGTGCCCGGCCATGCGCTGACGCTGGAACTGTCGGCCCCGGTCATCGCCGAGGAAACCCGCAGCGAGGTGCCGGGCAGCTATGACCTGCCGACCGGCCCCTTTGCGGACGGAACGCTGCCGTTCCGGACGGTCGAAGGCGCGGTCGATCAGCGCGCGCTGCAGCTGGACGCCCCGGAGCGCACCACACTGTCAATCCTTGCCCCCTTGCGCGACCAGGTGATCGCGGCAGGCTTCGAGGTGCTTCTGGACTGCGAGGCCCGCACCTGCGGCGGATTTGACTTCCGCTACGCGACCGAGGTTCTGCCCGAGCCCGACATGCATGTCGACCTTGGCGACTTCCGCTTTCTTTCGGCGGTTCGGGGCGACGAGGCGATCTCGATCCTGGTCAGCCGGTCAGCCCTTTCCGCCTATGTGCAGATCACGCGGGTGACGGGAGGTCCCGATGTGGTGACCCCCGCAGTTGCGCCCACGTTGCCGGTGATCGACCTTTCGGATGATCTGGTGCGCCAGGCGGGCGATCCGGCGTCGGCCGATGCGGGGATCGGTGCGGCGCTGGACGGGACCGGCTTTGCCGTGCTGGACGACCTGGTCTTCGCCAGCGGCGCGGCGGCCTTGACCGAGGGCGATTACCCGTCGCTTGCCGCCGTGGCGGCCTGGCTGGAGGCAAACCCGGACGGAACGATTGCGCTGGTCGGGCATACCGACGCCTCGGGCAGCCTGGCTGCGAACGTGGCGCTGTCGGAACGCCGGGCCGAGGCGGTGGCGCAGGT
>ERZ1066133.926-NODE-926-length-10204-cov-5.313233_pt1 | contig 10204 bp, 9 predicted proteins | sample MGYA00382780_ERZ1066133 | MGnify/ENA primary metagenome ERZ1066133 (study PRJEB33369, sample SAMEA5778363) | biofilm metagenome | biome: Industrial cooling water; feature: Water cooling tower basin; material: Biofilm | place: United Arab Emirates | collected...
ACTTAAGACTACCTGCACGCAGTGCATTGAATAAATACTCCCTCTCGCTGGTAAACAATGATACGCAGGTAAAGCTTTCCAAGCTGGGTGAAAAAGCGGGGGTGATGGGCGGCTGTTTGATTGCAAGAAATAAAGTACTCGGTAAGATGCAGTAAAACGTGATATTGCAAGAGCTAGCTGCAAATAGCAGTATAAACGGCAGACCCTACACTTCACAACAAATAGTCTTACGGTTTAGCAAAAGCCCCTCCAAAGAAAAAATATTTGGAAAAATGAACACCGTTCATTTTCTTTGTGATCTAATTACTCAAGCATGACAATTGCTGCAAGAAAGCAACGGGAAAAGGAAGAGATGCGCAGGCTCATACTGGATGCCGCCAAAAGCATTTTCCTGGAAAAGGGCTTTCACAGCACCAGTCTGCGGAACATTGCCGAAAAAATTCAATACAGCCCCGGCACCATTTACCTCTATTTTAAAGACAAGGATGAAATCTTTCATGCGCTGCATGAAGAAGGCTTTGCCAAAATGCTGGATATGATGGCGCCGCTGCAGCATGTGCAGGATCCCATGCAACGCCTGATAGCGATGGGCCGGGTGTACATGAATTTTGCATGGGAAAACAAGGACCTCTACGACTTAATGTTCATCATGGAAGCGCCCATTAATGCAGAAAAAGATCACTCGAAATGGAAAATGGGCAACCGCACGCTTGATCAATTAAAACAGATTTTGAGAGAATGCCAGCAGCTGGGTCATTTTCAACAGATGGACCCGGAGTACCTGTCGTTTATGATATGGTCTGCCCTGCATGGTATGTGCGCCCTCTATTGCAGAGGCAGATGCCACGCTTATGAACACACAGCAGATCAAGATTTACTAAAACAAGGCACGGATTATTTCATCAGCATCATCCAGAAAAGCTGAGGATTTTTTTTTGCCCATATACTGAACATTGTTCATTAACTAATGACTGTTTATTATGAAATGGTTTTCAATTAGAAAAAGGCCGGCAGAGCCCCAAAAACAACCGCTTTTTTCACATCAACATGTGGCGAAAAAAGCGGTCTTCAAAACGCAACTTGCAGGTGTAAACCTTACTTCTCATCAACCTGCACGGCCCCCACTGTTTTTTCCATCAATCACTTTTTATATGAAAGCATTTGTACAAACAACCGGCATGGTGTTGCTGCTGCTTCTTGCAACCCGGGCACAGGCCCAAACGGTATTGGACCAGTACATACAGGAAGCCTACAGTACCAACCTGGTGCTGAAAGAAAAAAAGACAGGCCTGGATAAAAGTCTGCTGGCCATTAAAGAAGCCAGAAGTTTGTTTTTACCCACTACCTGGTTTGAAACGCAATACACACTAGCCAAAGGTGGACGCAGTATTGATATTCCGGTGGGTGACTTGCTCAACCCGGTGTACAGCACCCTCAACCAGTTAACCGGCAGCAATCAGTTTCCCACCATCAGCAATGTGAAGGAGCAGTTCCTGCCCAATAACTTTTATGATGTGCGGATTAAAACCACCATGCCCATTCTTAATCCTGATATCAAGATCAACCAACAGATCAAAGAACAGGAACTCCGTTTGAAAGAAAACGAAATTCTCATTTACAAAAGAGAGCTGGCCAAAGAAATTAAACTGGCTTACTATAATGTACTGATGAGTGCCAAAGCCATTTCCATTCTTGAAAGCGCTCTTGCTGTGGTACAACAAAACCTGCGCTTGAATCAATCATTACTGGCCAACGGAAAAGGATTGCCTGCCTATGTAGCAAGAGCTGAAAGTGAAGTGAGCAGTGTAGAGAATCAATTGCTTAATGCAAAGAACACGGAGCAGAATGCCACCGCTTATTTTAATTTCTTACTCAACCGCTCTTTAACTGAGGTTATCATTAAAGAAGAAGCAAGTATGAAAGACCTGCAACTTCAAACACTGCTGGCCGGGGAAGAAGATGTACAAAAAAGAGAAGAGTTAAAAGGGTTGGGTATTGCCACCGGTATCAACAACAGTGTTTTAAAAATGAATCAATCCTTTCGCAAACCAAGATTGAATGCGTTTCTTGATTTAGCCTCACAGGGATTTGATTTTAAAATAGATCGCCGTTCGTTCTTTTACCTGGGCGGTGTGCAGTTGCAAATTCCCATTTATACCGGCAAACGCAATTTATACAAAGCAGAACAAACAGGTTTTGACTTGCAGCGCATCCGTTATCAGACAGACCAAACCAAACAGCAACTGCAGCTGGCTGTATTTACTTCCCGCAACAATGTAAAGAATGCTTACAACAGCTACCAGACAACCGTAAAACAGGAGCAGGCCGCAGCACAATACTTTAAACTGATTGACCGTGGTTTTAAAGAAGGTGTAAACAGTTTTATTGAATTTTTAGATGCACGCAATCAACACACCAATGCACAACTGCAACTCTCCATTAACCATTATAAATTTTTAGCCAGTCTTGCTGAGTATGAACGCCAGGCTGCCACTTATTCCATCAACCAATAAACATATTGCATCATGAAACAAATCATTTATACATCAGCACTTGCGCTTTTTTTGATGGCCTGCGGTACAAATGCATCAGAGAAAAAAAGTACAACAACAAGTAATGCCATCCCCGTTCGTATTGCACCCATTCAAACGGATTCATCCTTCAATACCATTCAGGCCACCGGGCTTATCACCACAGAAAATGAAGCACGTCTTTCCTTTAAAATCGGTGGTGTCATTGAACAGGTGTATGTAGAAGAAGGACAACAGGTAAAACAAGGGCAACTCCTCGCATCACTCAACACGACTGAAATTGCTGCACAGGTGCAGCAGGTACAACTCTCTGTTGAAAAAGCACAACGTGATTACCAGCGTGCCAGCAATTTGTATAAAGACAGCGTGGTTACATTGGAGCAATTTCAAAACAGCAAAACAGGTTTGGACATTGCACGTCAAAATCTGCAGCAGGCTGCTTTTAATCTGCGTTATGCAAAAATTTATGCAACAGCCAACGGCTTTGTGGTAAAGAAAGTATTGAATGCAGGTGAAGTTGCATCACCCGGCTCGCCTGTGGTGGTCGTAAGTGAAACGGGCAAACAAAGTAAATGGGTGTTACGTGCAGGTGTAGCCGATGTAGAATGGTCGGCCCTTAAAGAAGGTGATAAAGCAAGTGTAACAGTAGATGCTTATCCCGGCAAACAGTTCAGCGCTTTAGTGAGCAAAAAATCATTGGCTGCTGATGCAGCCAGCGGTTCCTTCCAGATAGAATTACAAATTGATTTTGGCGGATTGCAACCTGCAGTGGGTTTGTTTGGCAAAGCCATCATTACACCTTCTGTTATCACCAATGGTTTCAGTATTCCTTATGAAGCGTTACTGGAAGCCAATGGCAAAAAGGGATTTGTATTTGTAACCAATGATCAAAAGAAAGTAGAGCGTGTGGAAGTAACCATTGCTTCTATTGAAACCAATCGTGTATTCATAGCTGATGGATTGAAAGGCTACTCCTATGTAGTAGTAAGCGGCAGTCCTTACCTCACCGGCGGTGCTGCAATTGAAGTTGTAAAATAATCATCATCTCAAAACAGAATACAATGAAACTTACTTCCTTTTTTGTAAAGAACTACCAGTTTACACTGGTGGTATTTGTGATGGTGATTGTAGTGAGTGTAACTACGATGTTCAACATGCCCCGTGCAGAAGATCCGGAAATCAATCCACCACAGTTTCCCATTGTTGTGATTTACCCCGGTACCAGTCCCAAGGATATGGAAGAGCTGGTGGTGAAGCCCATTGAAAAACGGGTGAGCGAACTGGAGAACATCAAAAAAGTAAACACCAATATCAATGATGGTGTGGCGGTGATTGTGGTGGAATACAAATACAACAGCAGTGTAGATGCCAAGTACCAAGAGCTGATCCGTGAAATGAATTCGCTGCGTACAGAATTGCCACAGGATATCTACAGTCTGGAAGTGCGTAAAGTAACTCCTACGGATGTAAACGTGTTGCAGATTGCCTTGGTATCAGAAAACGCATCCGATGAAAAGATGAAGTACTATGCGGATGCGTTGAAAGAAGAACTGGAAAAAATCAAAAGCTTAAAGAAAGTAGATGTGCAGGGTGTGCGTGAGCAGCAGGTACGCATCGACTTACAGGTAGACAAACTGGCGCAACTAAAAATTCCGTTGAATGCAGTGTTGGGCAGTATTCAAAGTGAAGCAGCCAATATACCTGCAGGCAGTGTACGTGCCGGCAGCAAAACCTTTAATGTAAAAACAAGCGGCAAGTATAAAAATCTTGAAGAAATTCAGAATACCGTGGTGTATGCAGCCGGAGGAAAAACAGTTGTGTTGAAAGATGTAGCCACTGTTTCATTTCAGTATGAAGAACAGAAACATATTGTACGATTGAATGGTCATCGCTCGGTATTGGTGCTGGCCGCACAAAAGAGCGGTGAGAATATTGCCAAAACACAGGAAGCGTATTTACCGGTGATTGAAAAGTTCGCCAAAACATTGCCTTCTAATATTGAATTGATCAAATCATTTGACCAGGCTGATAATGTGGGCAGACGCTTAAGTGGATTAGGCATTGACTTTTTAATTGCCATCGGTTTGGTGATGATTACACTCATACCGTTGGGCTGGCGTGCGGCCGTGATTGTAATGGTGGCCATACCGCTTTCATTGGGGCTGGGGATTGTATCACTCGACTTTATGGGTTTTTCACTCAACCAGTTAAGCATTGTTGGGTTGGTAGTAGCCTTGGGTTTGTTAGTGGATGACAGTATTGTAGTAGTTGAAAATATTGAACGTTGGCTGCGTGAAGGACACAGTAAAAAATTTGCAGCAGTAGAAGCTACCAAACAAATTACACTTGCCGTACTTGGCACCACTGCTACATTGGCTATTGCCTTTATGCCATTGGCTTTACTGCCCGAAGCATCCGGCGAGTTTATCCGTTCTTTACCATTAGCAGTAATTGCATCTGTAACCGCATCACTTCTTGTATCATTAACCATCATCCCTTTTCTCGCCAGCCGTGTATTGAAAACGCATGAAAATCCTGAAGGCAATTTCTTCTTACGTGGTTTGAAAAAAATCATCAGCGGCAGTTATACCAGGCTGTTGAATGTTTCATTGAAACATCCGTTGCTTACACTGGTTGCTGCTTTTGTAATGTTTGGCGCTTCATTATTTGTATTTAAAGTCATCGGCTTTCGTTTATTTCCTACCTCTGAAAAACCACAGTTCCTGGTAAACATCAACATGCCTTTGCAAAGCAACCTCGAAGCATCGAACAAAATGGCGTTGTATGTGGAGCAGGAATTATTAAAGAATCCTTCAGTGGAATATGTAACCACCAATGTGGGTAAGGGTAATCCACGTATTTATTACAATGAAATTCCGGCCAATGAAAAAAGTGATTATGCACAGCTTTATGTACAACTGAAAAAAGAAGTAAACCCTGTGCGGAAGAAGAAACTCATTGACAACTTCAGAGAACAATTTTTAAAAATACCCGGTGCCAAGATTGAAGTAAAAGATTTTGAACAGGGTCCACCCGTAGAAGCACCTGTGGCGATTCGTGTGAGCGGCGACAACCTGGATACACTCCGCAAACTGGCAGTGCAGGTAGAGCAGGTATTAAAAAGTATTCCCGGTACCATTTATATCAACAATGATGTAGATGTATTGAAGAGTGATTTGAAAGTAAACATTCATACTGAAAAAGCAAGAGCGCTGGGCATACAAACAGCCGATATTGACCGTACTATCCGTTTGGCCATTGCAGGTGTGGAGTTGGCTAAGTACACCGATGATAAAGGAGATGATTACAATATTGTAGTAAACACACCCAAAGAAGCATTTGCCACCCTGCAAACCTTTGACCGCTTGTTCATCAACAATGCGGTGGGAACGCCTGTTCCGTTGAATCAGGTAGCCTCCTTAGAATTTGAAACATCACCCAGTGTGATCAAACACTTAGATAAAAAACGTTTTGTAGTGATTACTGCATTTACGGATAAAGGTGTATTGGCACAGAACATCAACAAAGCCTTTGAAGAAAAAATGAAAAGCATGGCACTGCCTGCCGGTTATCAATACCAGATAGCAGGTGAAGCAGAGAGTGAGCAGGAAGCCTTTGGCGGTGGCTTTATGACGGTGGTGATTGCTACGGTGTTTCTGTTCATTATGGTATTGATCCTGGAATTTAAAACCTTCAAGAGCACGTTGATTGTATTGAGTGTGATACCGCTGGGTATTATTGGTGGTGTGCTTATGCTTTGGTTTACCGGCAACCCCATGAGTTTTGTAGCCATCATCGGATTTATCGGGTTGGCAGGTGTGGAAGTAAAGAATTCGATTCTGCTGGTAGATTTTACCAATCAATTAAGAGAAAATGGCAAGGGATTGGATGAAGCCATCCGTGAAGCAGGTGAGTTGCGCTTTTTGCCGATTGTATTAACCAGCTTAACAGCCATTGGCGGTTTAATACCCATTGCACTCAACAGCAATCCGTTGGTATCGCCGCTGGCACTGGTGTTGATTGGCGGACTCATTTCTTCCACCATTCTCTCCCGCATTGTTACGCCGGTGGTATACAAACTCATACCGCCACGTGTGGAAGTAAAAGAGCAGGGAGACATTGCTAAACAAATTTTAAAACCATAAAACGATAAACCATGAACCTTTCTTATCATCAACTAACGCAAACCATTAGCCGGCTGCTCAAACTGCAGCCGGGCATGGTAACCACAGACACGAATTTAAAAGACGAACTGGGTCTTACCGATTGGGAATTGACTTTATTGGTGAATCAACTGGAACGCAAGTACCAGGTGGAGTTTCCGGAGCAGGAAGTACTGCAACTGCAAACAGTAGAAGAATTAGCACAACGGATGGAAGGGGAGCGAGTGCGTTTCAGTCTATAAGCAATTCCTTGCGCAATTTTGAATCAACCATTTTTTTCTTACTTCGTTTGAGACGCTGTAAAAAGCCTTATTTTTAAATCTGGATTATAAGATTTAGAATTATACGCTTATGAGTTATCAACCAGGCAAGCACCTGATTGCAACCATCGAAACGTTGGATAAAACCCGCCTTCAACAGTATCAGCACTGTAAAGAATGTATTGATCAGCTAATTGAAAGGCATGGCCTGCAAAAACTGGGTGAAGTATATCACAATTTTTTACCACAGGGTTTTACAGGCGTTGTTTGTCTTAGTGAGAGCCATATTTCTATTCACACCTGGCCGGAGTATGGCAAAGTAAATATGGATGTTTACTTGAGCAATTTTATGCGCTCCAATGATGATACTGTAGAAGATATCTTTCATACGTTAGCAGGTTTCTTTGGAAGTGATTCGGTAACTACTCAAATCATTACCCGCTGATGAGTACACCGTTAGAAAGCATATATACCTGTCCGGATTGCAATGCTGTTGCCGCAGTTCCGTTATTCCCGTTTGATCTGTGGCAATGCAGTTGTGGCAAACTCCTGAGAATTGAAAATGGGAAAGTAACCGTTTCACAACTATTACCGCTTATTCATTCAAATGATTTATTACAGCCTGGTTGTACTGGTGTATGGAAAACCCAGCCATTTACAATTACAGGAAGGGTGCGTGTGTGGTTTGAAGATAAAGTTATTAATTACTGGACGTTGCTATTTGATGACAAAACTGTCAAATGGCTTTGTGAAGGCTACGGTTTATACGCAGTACTGGAAACGAATAACAGCATCAAAAAAATAGCGGCGGGTCAATTATCAAAAATTGGCATAGGAAATAAACATGTCCTGCAGGGTAACCATGAATATCAGCTTATTAAGAAAGAAAAAAGCTGGAACCTTGAAGCAGAAGGAAAGATTTCGTTGCCCATTCAATCAACCACTCTTAAATCATTTGAATTTGCAGCGGAAAACGGCTCCTGTGTAACGTTATTACAGGGAGACCCTGAAGAATTATTTTATTTTCAAGTATTCAATGTACATGCAGCAGATCTTTCACTGCAGGGTTTACGCAATCAGGCTGCCGCTACACCTCATCATTTTCAGTGCACAGAATGCTCTGAGAAGATTGAAGTAATAACTTTTCCTTATGCATTGAGTTGTGCCTGTAAAAAATGTGGCACAGGATACCATTATTTACCTCATACAGGATTTAAAAAAATACATACCCGTAAAGATGATTTTACCCCGCAATTTATTTTGGGTGAAACCGGCGTTCTAAATGGCATCAAATGGCAAATACTGGGTTATGCGCAAAAACAAGAAGACAATAGCTATCATTCGAGATGGCGGGAATATACTTTATATAATTCCAGCCAGGGCTTTGCCTTCTTAAGTGAGTTTGATGGTCATTGGACTTTTCTAAAAGAAAGGAATCAATGCCCTGTACTTATGAGTGAGCGCACTGGAGGATTCAATTATTCCAACGAGTCGTTTAGCATTTATAATAAATACAGACACACCATCATTTCTGCTGCCGGCGAGTTTCCGTATGACATCTATACTAAAAAAGATGTGGAAGCAAAAGAGTTTATATCACCACCTGAAATATGGATTCGTGAAAAGGGCAATAAAGAGGGAATTACCTGGTTCTTCGGGCATCATGTTCGAAGGGCTGAACTTAAAAAAACATTTCCGCTGGAGTATGAATTGCCAGCAAAAAGCGGAATAGGTGCGGTACAACCTACTGGTTATATTAATCCTGTAAAAACTGGTATTGTTGCATTTTGTGCTATTCTTGTATTTATTGTGCTGCACGGCATCGCTTCGTTGTTTAATGAAAATAAAGTTGTTTTTGAAGGCCCCCTCCTGTTTGACTCAACCAATACGGCTACAGCGGTTACGCCTCCATTACAACTGAATAAATACAGCAGCAATCTCAAACTTGTATTAAGTGCGCCGGTAGTCAATAGCTGGGTAGAGGTTAGTGCAACTTTAGTTAATACAAGCACTGGCAAAGAATACAGCCTGGAGCAGGGAGTGGAATACTACTATGGATTTAGCGAAGGCGAATCATGGAGTGAGGGTTCAACAAGTTCAGAAACTTATTTCACAGCCATTCCATCGGGTACTTATCGTTTGCAGTTGCGAGCAAATAAGAGTTACGAGGCTTCTAACCTTACTGATGTGAGTGTAAAAGCCGTTTACAGCGTAGAAAGCAGCCGCAACCTTTTTGCAGCAGTGATCATTATTATCATTGCAGCGGCGGGTACTTTTTACGTGACACAAATTTTTGAGAAACAACGATGGCAGAATAGCCCATTCAGCGTTTATACAAATGAATAACAGATAAACAAAAAATGATTGTTTAAAATTTAACCGAACAAATGAAACAGTTTTTAGATAGAAAGGGGTGGGTCTATGAGTTTCGCTGGTTTTTTGCTTTTTTATTTATTCTGCTTACGATTATGCTGTATCATGATCTTACGGGAAGAAGGATGTTTACAACATCGTCGCAGCAGCAGTGGAACAGCAGTGGTCCGGGTTATCATAAATAATTATTATTTAAATTGATCAATATGTCACAAGCATTTACAAACTCAATCATTTATTCGTTTCTCGGAATTGGTATTTTGCTGGTAGCATTTATCCTGGTAGAATTGCTTACGCCAAAACACAATCTTCGTAAAGAAATCCTGGAAAACAAAAACGTAGCATTGGCATTGCTCGCAGGATTTTTTATGCTATCCATTGCTATTATTATTGCTTCAGCCATTCATTAAAGCATGCAGCAGCGGGAACTTAAAGCACAATGGATTTTATTACTGGCCGTTTTAGTGATAGCTACCTGTGGCTTGATTTACGAATTGGTGGCAGGAACGCTGGCGAGTTATTTACTGGGTGATAGTGTAATGCAGTTCAGCACTATCATTGGTGTGTACCTGTTTTCTATGGGTATCGGATCTTTTTTATCAAAGTACATTTCCGGAAACCTCTTACATTGGTTTATTCGAATTGAATTGCTGGTGGGTGCAATAGGTGGTTTCAGTTCCGCCATTCTCTTTCTTGTTTTTCCACTGGCTGCTTCATTTCAGGTAATATTATATGCGTTGGTAGGAGTTACCGGTATTTTAGTGGGGCTTGAAATTCCGTTGCTGATGCGTATTCTTGAACACAGGGTTTCATTTAAAGAACTTGTAAGCCGTGTGTTTACGTTTGACTATATAGGCGCATTGCTTGCTTCTCTCAT
>ERZ1066133.928-NODE-928-length-10194-cov-6.329618_pt1 | contig 10194 bp, 13 predicted proteins | sample MGYA00382780_ERZ1066133 | MGnify/ENA primary metagenome ERZ1066133 (study PRJEB33369, sample SAMEA5778363) | biofilm metagenome | biome: Industrial cooling water; feature: Water cooling tower basin; material: Biofilm | place: United Arab Emirates | collected...
ACTGAAGACTTCGGCCAGACTGAAGGATATCGCTTGCGCCGGGCACTTCGGTCACGCTAAAGTCCCACACCCATGAGCGACCTGAAGCAAATCCTTCGCGACCGCGGCATCCGGCAGAAGGCGGTCGCCGAGCGTCTGGGTGTTTCGGAGGCAACGGTCAGCCAGTGGCTCGGCGAGCAGGGGCGCGTTCCAGCCGAGCAGGCCCGAGCAATCGCGGACAAGTTCGGGATCGAGCCGGAGTTGATCCGGCCGGACCTCTGGCCCGCCCCCGCTGCGACGGAAGCGGCCTAGCCGTGCCCCGCAGCCCGGCGCAGCGAGGTGGCGAAGGCGTGCACGATATCGCGCAGCGACTCTGCCATGCCGGCGGCCGGCGGTTCCATCGTCAGGACGGCGCCGCAGGCGTCGCAGTGCAGGGTCTCGCGGCGCTCGAACCGGTGCAGCGTCACCATCAGGGGCTCGGCGCAGCTCGGGCAGGGCTGCGTGAAGGGCAGGTGCTCGGCGGGCACCGTCAGCGTCAGGTCCGCCAGCCAGCGCAGCATCGCCCGCGGGGTGTCGCAGACTTCGCCGGTGCGGTCGTCCTGGAGCGAGCGCACCCGCTCCATGCGGAACATCCGCGGGCCACGGCGGGCATGGCACCAGGCGTTCAGCACGACGATCACGCCCAGCTTGTCGTGCGGCCCCACACTGACGGATCGCAGCGTCACCGGCCGGGGTTCGCCGGGCGTCGTGCCGGCGCCGTACACCAGGGTCAGCGGCACCTCCAGGTCGGCGAGCACTGCGCGGCGGCCGGCCCTGGCGGCAATGGCGCGACTCCCGGCGGGCCGCGGGGCGACTGCCAAGTCCGGGGCGACGCTGAGCGTGGTGCGTGTGGTGCCGTGGTGGATGGCCAGCCCGGGGACGGCGGGGCTTGGCGGCGCTGCGGTGGCGGGGGCCTTCGGCGGCGGCTGGCGCGGCGTGTGGCGGCTCGCCCAACGGGCGGACGACTCTGCCTCCCGTGCCTCCTGCTCGGCGCGGTGCCAGTGCCAGAGAGCCGCCAGCATCGCCGCGGCGAGGCCGCCCAGGATCAGCAGGCCCAGCAATGTCGGGTCCACGCCAGGTTCCTCCCCCATCGTTCCGGGCCGGCAGCCTATCACCAGGCGCCGCCGTCATGGCCAGCGCCCGCCGTGCCGGGGAGGGCCGCCTAGATGCGCCGGCGCGGTCTGTTCGGCCTGCTGCTGGGCGGCGGCACGGGCGTGCCGGCACTGCCCCGGCCGGGCCGTGGTGCCGGCGCCCGCCCGCCCTGCATCTCCGTGGATGAGCGCCGCTTCGCCGCCGCGCTGCGGCGCGCCGCCGATCAGCTGCGGGGCAGGGAGCGTGCCGCCGCCGCTGCCTCGAACACCGCGGCGACCATCGCCATGCCCAGCGGGCCGGTATTGCGCGCCGCCAGCGTCTCGGCGCCGGTGCGTGCCATCTCCACGTCGTCGGCGCTCAGCACGCCCCTGGTCTGCAGCACGGCCAGCACGGCGCCGCCTGCGTCGCCGGCGCGCGCGGTAGCGGGGCGCGGCGCCCGATGAGCCTGGCGGCTGCCATGGGTGAATCCCCCGCGGTGCAGCCCCAGCGGGCGCTGGCCGCCGCCGTGGTGCTGATGGCGTGGGAGGATGCCGTGCGCCCCCACGCGTGGGGGCCGAGCGATGCCGGCACCGTCACCGCGGCGGAGCGCAGCCAGGCCGAGCATTTCCTGTTCGACCGCGGCGGCGCCTGGGCATCGGCGCGAGGCTTCTGGTGCAGCCTGGCGGGCATCAACCCGGACGTGCTGCGGGCCCGGGCACTCGCCCGGCGGGATCGGGGCGGCGCTGCCGCCGCCCCCACGAGACCCGGCGCCATGGTGGCGTCGGGGACCCGGGCGCAGGACCGCCCGGGGACTGGCCTGGACGTTTCCTCCCTTAAACTGGCCGGTTCCGGGCAACCGGGGCCGGCCGCTTTTTCGGGCGGGAGCGTCCGCGCATGAGCGCGGCCATGCCGCCGGGCTATGCGGCGTTCCTTGCCGCCAAGGTGGTGGCGGCGCCGGACCAGGGCGTGCCCGTCGATCCCGGCGCGCCGCACCCGATGCTGAAGCCGCACCAGGCGGACATCGTGCGGTGGGTGGTGCGCAAGGGCCGCGCCGCCGTCTTCGCCAGCTTCGGCCTCGGCAAGACGGTGATGGCCCTCGAAGCCACGCGCCTGCTGCGCGAGGCGGAGGGACCGCAGGCGCGCGCGCTCATCGCCCTGCCGCTCGGCGTGCGGCAGGAGTTCATGCGCGACGCCGCCATGCTTGGCCAGACCGTGCGCTTCGTGCGCCGCAGCGCGGAGGTCGAGGGGCCGGGCACCTACCTGACCAACTACGAATCGGTGCGGGACGGCAAGCTCGACCCCGCGCTGTTCAGCGTGGTCAGCCTGGATGAGGCCGCGGTGCTGCGCGGCTTCGGCGGGTCGAAGACCTTCCGCGAGTTGATGCGCCTGTTCGCGGTGACGAAGCACCGCATCGTCGCCACCGCCACCCCCAGCCCCAACGAATACATCGAGCTGCTGGCCTATGCAGCCTTCCTCGGCGTGATGGACGTCGGGGAGGCGAAGACGCGCTTCTTCAAGCGCGACAGCAGCAACGCCGATCGCCTGACTCTGCACCCGCACAAGGTGCAGGAGTTCTGGGAATGGGTCTCCTCCTGGGCCGTGTTCCTCACCACGCCGGCCGACCTCGGCCACGATGCGGCCGGCTACGACCTGCCGCCGGTCGAGGTGCACTGGCACGAGGTGGCGTCCGACCACGCGCAGGCCGGCGTGGACCGCGACGGCCAGGTGCGGATGTTCCGTGACGCCAGCATCGGCGTGTCGGACGCCGCGTCGGAAAAGCGCGGCAGCCTGCCGGCCCGCATCGCTGCCATGCAGGCGCTCCGCGCGATCGACCCCGGCGCGCACCGGGTGATCTGGCACGACCTGGAAGATGAGCGTCGCGCCATCGAGACGGCAGCGCCCGGCGTCGTATCGGTCTACGGGTCCCAGGATCTCGATGACCGGGAGCGCGCCATCATCGCCTTCTCCGATGGAGAGGTGGCTGAGCTCGCGGCCAAGCCCAGCGTCGCCGGTACCGGCTGTAATTTCCAGCGGCACTGCGCCTGGGCGATCTTCCTCGGCGTCGGGTTCAAGTTCCACGACTTCATCCAGGCCTTCCACCGCATCGTGCGGTTCGGCCAGCAGCGCCCCGTCCGCATCGACATCATCCACACCGAGGCCGAGCGCGGGGTGCGCGCCGCCCTGGAAGCGAAGTGGGCGCGGCATGTGGCCATGGTCGCCGAGATGCGGCGGCTGGTGCGGGAATTCGGCCTGGCGCGGCCCGCTGCGTCCGACACCCTGCGGCGCAGCATGGTCGAGACGCGGGAGGAGGCGTGTGGCGAGCGCTGGCGCATGGTGAACGCGGACTGCGTGCCGGAAACCGCGCGGCTGGCGCCGGACAGCATCGACATGATGCTGACCTCCATCCCCTTCGCCACGCAGTACGAATACACGCCGACTTTCAACGACTTCGGCCATACCGACGACAACGACCACTTCTGGGCGCAGATGGACTTCCTCTCGCCCGGCCTGCTGCGCGCGCTGCGGCCCGGCCGCGTGCTGGCGGTGCACGTGAAGGACCGGATCGTGCCGGGCGGGCTGACCGGCCTCGGCTTCCAGACGCTGCACCCGTTCCACGCGGAGGCGATCTACCACTACCGCCGGCACGGCTTCGCCTTCCTGGGCATGAAGACCATCACCACGGACGTGGTGCGCGAGAACAACCAGACATACCGTCTCGGCTGGTCGGAACAGTGCAAGGATGGCACGCGCATGGGGTGCGGCGTGCCGGAGTACCTGCTGCTGTTCCGCAGGCCGCCCTCCGACCCGTCCAGCGGCTATGCCGATGTGCCGGTGGTCAAGGACAAGCCGCTCTGCGCCGACGACGGCGCGGCCAAGCCCTTCGACAAGCGCGCGAACTGGCGCCGGCCGGTGCCCGGCACGGGCTACAGCCGCGCTGCCTGGCAGTTGGACGCGCACGGCTACAGCCGCTCCTCCGGCGACCGGCTGCTGACGGCGGAGGAGTTGCGGCAGTGGCCGCACGACCAGCTCTACAAGTGGTGGCATGCGCGGAGTCTCTCGGGCGCCGTCTACGACTACCGCGAGCACCTGGCCATCAGCGAGCGCCTGGATGAGGCGGAGCGGCTGCCGGCCACCTTCATGCTCTGGCCGCCGCACTCGCCGCACGACGACGTGTGGACCGATGTCGCGCGCATGCGGACCCTGAACGGGGAACAGCAGGCCGGCGGGCGGGAGATGCATCTCTGCCCCCTGCAGTTCGACATCGTGGACCGGGCGATCACCCAGTTCACCATGCCGGGTGAGACTGTGCTGGACCCCTTCGCCGGCATTGGCACGGTGCCGCTGCGTGCCGTGGCGCTTGGCCGCCGCGGCGTCGGGTTCGAGCTCTCGCCACGCTACTGGCGCGACGCCGTCGCCTATCTGCGGGCGGAGGAGGATCGCGCGGCGACGCCGACGCTGTTCGGCCTGCTGGACGCGACCATGCCGGCTGCGGCGGCGGAGTAGGGCGCATGACCACCCCGTCCTGGCTCACCCCTGGCCCCGAGCCCCTCTGCGCCGTCGCGCGCCGCGCCGCATGGACGGTCTGGGTGCTGCAGCAGCTCGGCCGCCAGGACCTCTCCGCCGAGGATCATCTGCGCATCCTGCTCGGCGCCGCCGGCCACCTCATCGCGCGCCACGCCCCGGGCCAGGAGGTCGAGACCCTCGACTGGGCCGCCTCCCACCTGGCGCGCGAGACCGGCGCCAGCCTGGTCGCGCAACGCCGCCACGCCCTGGCCTTGGTGCAGCCGGCCGGCGAGGCCTGAGGCGATGACGATGATCCTCCCCGTCTTCCTCTGCGATTCGCTGTTCCGCTCGCTGGCCCTGATCGCCGAATCCCGGCCGCCGGACGTGGTCATCGGCGGCATGCAGGACCCCTACCTGCACCGCTGGCACGTTACGCCGAAGGGCGATGGCCCGTCCTGCTACCTGCACCACTTCCTGCGATCGGACGATGATCGCGCGCTGCACGATCATCCCTACGCCTCCACCTCCATCATCCTGCGCGGCGCCTACCTGGAACACCTGCCGGGCAGCGCGGCGCCGCACCTGCGGGTGCGCGGCCAGGTCGTGCACCGCGATGCGGTCGCGCCGCACCGCGTGGAGCTGCTGCGCAACGCCGAGGGTCAGGAGGTGCCCTGCTGGTCGCTGTTCCTCACCGGCCCGCGGGTGCGGGACTGGGGGTTCCACTGCCCGCAGGGCTGGGTGCCCTGGCAGCGCTTCACCGATCCCGCCGATCCCGGCGCGGTCGGCCCCGGCTGCGGGTAGGCGCGATGCCTGCGCCCGCGCCCCATCCCGCCGACGCCAACCTCGCCGCCGCGCACGCGCTGCTGGCCGCCCAGCCCGATGGCCTGTTCGCCGACTATGCCGAGACGTTGCTGCGAAATGCCCTGCCCGCCCGCCCGGGGGTGCGCGCCGTCATCGCCACCCTCGCCGCCGGCGACCCGGTGGAGGCCGCGCGTCAGCTCGCAGAGCTGCTGACGGCAGCAGCGCCGGCATGAGGCGCCGCCGCAACAAGGCGGAGCCCGCCGCCCGCTATGCCGCGGCAGTGACGCGGCTGCGGCGCGCCGGTCTGCGGCCCCCCCTCACCCCGCCGGCGAAGCCCTGGCGCGCCGCCGCCGCGGTGCAGCATCGCATCTATGCGGAGGCGGATCGTGCCAGCGGCGCCCGCCGTGCCGAACTTCTGGCCCTCGCCGCCGAGCTGGGGCGCGCTAAGCGCGGCGAGACCGATGCGGCCGGGGCAACCCAGGCTCTGGCCCGCGCGCATGACGTCCTGGGGCTGATCTGATGCCGCCTCCGGCAGCGCCCTCCCGTATCCCCGAACACCTGCTGGCCGAGATCCGCGCGCGCCTGCCGATCGCAGCCCTGGTGGGCCGACACGTCGCGCTGAAGCGCAGCGGCGCGCGCTGGCTGACGGGGCTCTGCCCCTTCCACGCCGAACGCACGCCCAGCTTCGCCGTGAAGCCCGCGGAGAACACCTTCCACTGCTTCGGCTGCGGCGCGCATGGCGACGTCATCGGCTTCGTCATGCGGCGCGAGGGGCTGGATTTCCGCGCCGCCGCGGCGCGCTGCGCGGCCGAGGCCGGCGTGCTGCTGGACGCGCCAGGCGCCGCCGGCATCGCACCCTGGCGCATCCCCTCCGCGCCGCCCCCGGGCCCGCCCCTGGGCCGCGCCGCGTCCCCAGACCCGGCCACGGACCGCGCTTCCCGCATCGCCATGGCACGCCGGATCTGGGACCGTACCGCGCCGATCGCGGCCGACGGACCGGTGGCGCACTACCTGCGCGGCCGCGGCCTCTGGCCCCTGCCGGCGCCCGCGCATGCCGTGCTGCGCCAGGCCCGGCTCCGCCACAAGGACACCGGGCCGGACGTGCTGCATCCCTGCATGGTCGCGCGGGTCGATGGGCCGGACGGCGGGCTTTGCGCCGTGCACCGCACCTACCTCGCCCCGCGCGATGGCGGCGGCTGGGGCAAGCTCGGCGGCGTCGCGGATGCCAAGGTCGCGCTCGGCCCGCTGCCGGGCGGCGCCATCCGGCTGTTTCCCGTGGCGGCGCAGCTCGGGCTGGCCGAGGGCATCGAAACCGCGCTGGCCGCCCATGCCCTGTCGGGGGAGCCGGTCTGGGCAGCGATCGCGGCCAGTATCCTCGCCCTGGTCGATCCGCCATTCGATGTGGGGCGGATCACGGTCTACGCGGACCGCGACCGACCCCGCCCCGAGTTGGGCCAGCCCGAGGGCGCCGGCGTCGCCGCGGCGCGTGCCCTCCAGCGCCGGCTGCGTGGCCAAGCCGTGGACGTCGCCATCCGCACCCCCGTGCCGCCGCACTGCGACTATGCCGATATGCTGGCCGCCCGGCTGGGCCTGGCCGCCTGATGGCTACCGTGGTTCCCCTGCGCCCCCAGGACGGCCCGCCGGTGGACGGGCCCTATGACGCCGCGTTGCCCGCCGATCCGCCGGACGAAGGGCGCGGCGGCGGCCCGCCGCATGACGGTGGCGCCTCCGGACAGGATGAGGAACCACGCTTCGGCCGCGTAGTGCCGCTCGGCACCGCCCTGCAGCGCGGCAAGACGGCCTATGTGCTGCTGGATAGCGTCGGCCAGCGCGTCACCCTCTCGGCGCGGGACATGCAGAACCTCGCCGATATCTCCTCGCTGTTCGGCGGGGCGGGGGCGCGGCGCTGGCTGGCGGAACGCTGGCCCTGGCAGCGCCCCAAGCGCGACAAGGCCGGCCGGGTGGAGCGCGACGATGACGGCAACGTCATCATGGTGCCCTCCGGCGATTTCTCGGCGCGTGACGTTGGCGATGCGCTGATCGCGGCCTGCACCCGCCTCGGCCCGGCGGATGCGCTGGAGCATCGCCGCGATGGGGTCTGGCCCGGCGAGTCCGGCGGCCTCGCCGTGCATGTCGGCGACACGATTTTCACCTGGCCGGACGGCGCGGAGCAGCGGCCGGGCTGGCGGCTCGGCACCGCGCTGCACGTCGCGGCCCGGCCGCGCCGACGCCCGCACGCGATTGCGGCGACCGCGACTGAATGCTTGACGTTCATGCAGAGGTTCCGGCTCTGGAGCTACGCGCCGGCGATGGAGCGCTCGGCGCCGACGCTGCTGATGGGGGCCATCGCGGTTGGGGTCTATTCGGGCGCGCTGGCCTGGCGTCCGCATGTCTGGCTGCGCGCCCCGACCAACGCGGGCAAGTCCACCCTGCTGGATCTGCTGGTCGCCGCGGTGGGCGCGGATCCGCGCAGCAAGGATGTCTCGGAACCCTACGTGCGCCGTGCCTTCGATGGCCGCGCCACCTGGATCGTCCTTGATGAAGAGGAGGCGAACCTCGCCAGCGTGACGGCGGTGCTCAACCTCATGCGCGGAGCTTCGGATGGCGAAGGCGCGCGCACCGGCCGTGTCATCGAAGGCGAGGCCCACAGCAGCCGCATCGCCTGTCCCTTTTTGCTCGCCGCCATCTCCACCCCGGCATTCGAGCCCGCGGACGCCTCCCGCATCACCACGATCAACCTGCGCCGCCCCGCGGGCGGGGATCGCAAGCCAGAGTTGCTCAAGGCGCAGGCGGAGGCTTACGCCTTGCACCCCCGCCTGTTCACCCGGCTAGTGCAGGGCTGGGAGCGGTTCGGGGTGAACCTGGCGGTCTATCGCGGCGCGCTGCTGAACGGCGCCGCCACGGCGCGCTGCGCGGACCAGCTCGCCACCCTGCTGGCCGGGCACCGCGTGCTGGTGGACGACCTGCCGATCGATCCGATGACGGCGGCCGAGGAGATCAACGCGCTCGAGCTGCAGGTCGTCACCCCTGACCTGGCGGCGGAAACCGATGCCGCGCCCCAGGCCCTCGCCCACCTGCTGGCCAGCCGCGTCCCGGTCGGCGACGGCCGGCAGAGCGCGACCCTGGCGGGCGTCGTGGAAGGGCTGCGCGAAGCCGTCGCCGACTGGCTCGCCTATCAGCGCGGCGACCCCTACGCCCCCGCCGATGCGAAGGCGACGCTGGATCGGCACGTCGGCAATGCGGGGGCCCTTCAGCTGCGCTGGCAGGCCGATCCGCCCGGCCTGATCATCGGCCAGACCTCGCCGCTGCTGAACCATGCCTTCGCCGGCACGCCTTGGGCCAATCGGGTCTGGATCGCCGCTCTCCGGGATGTCGAGGGGGCGCAGGATGCCGGCAGCGTCAAATTCCGCCGCGCCCCCCAGGCCAGGGCGGTATGGCTGCCCGAATCGCAGCTCGGCCTCATGCCGCCCCGCGGGCGGGAGGATCGCCCGCCCCCCGATCCCCCCGAGAGCGAGAGCGGATGATGCGCCGTTCCCGCCCCCGTTCCGGCCAACCCTCTGATATCCCACGCTGCCGTTTGGTTGCGTTCCCATGGCTGTTCCGGCCAATCCCTTGATATTGGCCGAAGGGAACAAGGGAACGGCGCTTCTGACGGGCCGATTATGGATAGGCGTTGTCCGCCATTCTCCTATCCCATGAGAAAACCCCCTCTAGTTCTGTTCCCTTGTTCCCTTCCTTCTAGAACAAGAGGTTAGAGGGAACAGGGGGCGGAACACGGCGGTAACAGTAACGAACTCCTGTTCCCGATGGGAAAGCCCATGCAGATTTCCATTGACACGCCCCTCGCCGATGATGAAATCTCCGCCCCAGCACTTCCGGAGCCTCGGCACCGGGAGTGCGGTAGCCATGCGGGCCTCCGCTGGTACTGCGGGCAGGCCAAGCCCGGCATGATGTTCACCGCCCGGGACTACCTCATCCGGCAGGAGTTCGAGGTCGTCGTGCCGCTTATGGCGCGCCGCTCTCCTGCCGGCATCATGATCCGCCCGTTGCTCGGCCCCTACATGCTTATCCGGTTCGATGTGTCCCGCCCAAACTGGCGCCGCATTACCAGCACGCCCGGCATGGCCCGCCTGTTCGGCGCCACGCCCGAGGCGCCCAGCCCGATATGCGACGCCGATGTGGACCGCCTCCTCGCCCTGCGGTGCGACACCCTGGGCGAGCCGCCCACCATCGGCTCCGGTATCGCCCAGGGCGTGCCGATCCTCTGCGTGCAGGGGCCGCACCGTGGCCACTCGGGCCTCTGCCTCGACGTGGTCAGCGCTACGGCTCGCTGTCTCCTGTTCACCACGGCGGGGCCGATTGACCTGGACTTGCCCCTCCGCTGGCTCCGCCGCGCCTGATGCCGCCGCCACGCCTGCGCAGCCTACCGGCCAGCCTGCCTCGCCTCGGCCAGGTGGTGGCGCCCCATACCACGGGCGCCGGCCCCGGCTTCGCCCGCAACGATGGCCGCAGCAGCACAGCCCGAGGCTATGGCGCGGACTGGCGCCGCGTCCGGGCCGGCGTGCTGGCCGAGGAGCCGCTGTGCCGCCTATGCCACGCCGCAGGCCGCGTCGCCGCCGCCACGGAGGTGGACCACATCGAGCCGTTCCACGGCCTCGCCGACCCGCTCCGCCTGGCCCCGACCAACCTGCGTCCCCTCTGCACCCCCTGCCATCGCAGCCGCACCGGCCGCCAGGCCCGCGGCCTCGGAGAGTAGCCCCGGGCACTAGATGTAGTGGGGTCCCGCGCTCCACCCACCAG
>ERZ1066133.933-NODE-933-length-10161-cov-5.064021_pt1 | contig 10161 bp, 11 predicted proteins | sample MGYA00382780_ERZ1066133 | MGnify/ENA primary metagenome ERZ1066133 (study PRJEB33369, sample SAMEA5778363) | biofilm metagenome | biome: Industrial cooling water; feature: Water cooling tower basin; material: Biofilm | place: United Arab Emirates | collected...
CAGTAATATGCATCAATGCCGAGCGATGTCATCACGTTTGCATTTTCCAATTGTAAAAATCCATCCTGCTGAAGGAGTTCCGGGTTGATGAGAACACCGGTAACTTCTCCTATCACAAAAAAGGTTCCGTTGTAAGAAATAGGTATTATTTCCTTAAGCTCCACAGCATATTTAACAGGACTCGGTTTTACAAATGGTACAGGAATTCCTTCTCTGTATTCTTCTTCAATTCCTGTAGCTTCAAATTCGTTGATGTGTCGATCGTATTTAGCACTCGACTGATGTGCTTTATCAACCAGTTCTGGTGTAATGAGATTGATTGTATAAATACCTGTTTCTTTTATATTCGTGATTGTATGCGGCGCCGCTTCTATAGGTCTGTTTACAAAACCAATCAGTGGAGGATCAGCACCCAGATGTACAATATTGCTGAAGATGGCAAGATTGTTATGTCCATATTTACTTCTGGAGGCAATAAGACTGACGCTTTTAAAACCGCTCATTGTATTGATAAAATTCGCTCTGTAGAAACGCTCCCATAAAGCAATCGTTTCTCTGCTGTAAAATGTTTGCATAGTTTAATGATAGTTCAGGGTGTTAACCATTGTGACTGTAATGCGGAACCTGTGTAATCAAATCGTGCACGTCTGTGACCTTTATGATGAAGCCAAAGCCATTCCATTGAATCTACCTGCGTAATAACTACAGCGAAATTTTTATATCCATCTTCACTTTCATCAGGTGTGGGATCTCTTTGTTCAAATACCGGCGGTAGGCCGCTTGTAAAGAATGGAGATACAACTCCCGGAGCCTGCTCAGCCAGATAACATTTTCTGCTGCTGCAGCTTGTTTTTTGCCAGGACTCTTTTGTTGTTACAGAATTGTTTTCAATGCTTACGCTTCCGTTCAGCTTAATTTGTATACGATCTTTACTGCTGTAAAACAGCCATCCGATGGCATCATTTACACCCAGTTGTTTGATTTTCTTGCTTCTCACATCTGTATGAAAAGCAAGCTTTCGCTCAGCAGTCCACACTTTCCTCAAAACAACAGTGCGCAGTGTGGGAATGCCATCTGAAACTGTGGCGATTACCGGTGTATGAAAATCATGTTTATGTGTGGTACAACCCTCTTCAATTCTTTTCCAGCTGTCCGCTTCAATTGAAAGCAATGATTGAAAAGTGGTATCGTCCGTAAGTACATTCTTGTATTCGCTGCTCATTGTATTACATCTTACAACTTATAGATTACTGACTGTAGTACAGAAAAATGCCCTTTTGTTCAAAGGGCATTTCTGTTGCGGTCGTAAAAATAATTATTTTGGTAATACTACACCATCAATAACATGAATCACACCGTTACTGCCTTTTAAATCCACAGCAGTTACAAATGCAGACCCGCCATTTTCGTCTGTTAATTTTACTTTTCCGTTTTCCAGTGAAGCTGTGAGTTTACCACCGCTTACTGTAGTTAATACGGCTTTACCTTTTCCTTTTGTGATGGCTTCAGCTACTGCTTTTGAGTCAATAGCACCCGCTACTACATGATAAGTTAAGATTTTTGCCAGTTGTGCTTTGTTTTCAGGCTTCAGTAAAGTTTCAACTGTACCTGCAGGTAATTTTGCAAACGCATCATTTACGGGTGCAAAAACAGTAAACGGGCCTTTTGATTTTAATGTGGGCACTAAATCTGCCGCTTTTACTGCAGCTACTAAGGTGGTGTGCTCAGGTGAGCTTATCGCAATATCAACGATATCTTTTTCCTGAACTTTGGCATTAATACTTACAAATACAACTGCTGCTAACAAGGCGAATTGAAAAATTTTCTTCATCGTGAAGTTTTTAATTTGTGATTGAATTTGAAAAAATAAAAAGAAAGTTGAAATGCATTTCACAACAATACTTGGTTGTTTCAGGAAAATATATTTAGAACTCTGATCTCATTTCGAGGTATTTAAGAAATTCTGCTTTTCTGTTTTCATTGTTAAATACGCCGCCATAATAAGAAGTAATCGTGCTTGATGTATCATCTTCTACTCCACGACTTGCTACACACAAGTGCTTGGCATCAATTACAACTGCTACATTTTCGGTTCCCAATACGTTTTGCAATTCTTTTGCTATTTGCACCGTAAGCCGTTCCTGTACCTGCGGACGCTTGGCATAGTATTCCACAATTCTGTTGAGTTTACTCAGCCCAATTACCTTTCCATTGCTGATGTATGCCACATGCGCCCTGCCAATAATGGGGACAAAATGATGTTCACAATTGCTATAGAATGAAATGTTTTTTTCTACGAGCATTTCATTGTATCGGTATTTATTATCAAATAGCGCAACTCTCGGCTTATTTGCCGGGTTTAACCCCTGAAAAATTTCCTTTACATACATCTTGGCCACACGGTGCGGTGTTCCGTTTAAACTGTCATCTCTTAAATCAAGCCCCAGAATTTGCATGATTGATTTGAAGTGCTGCTCAATTGCCTTTATCTTTTCTTCATCTGTTAATTCAAATGCATCAGCACGCATGGGTGTATCAATACTTGTACTTATATGCTGATCGCCCATTTCATCAATCAGTACATCAATCATGGATGTGCCCGTACTTTCTTTTACGACTACGTTTGATAATTCCTGTTTCATCTTCTTAGTTGTTCTCCTTTTAATACATTTTTGTTTACCCAAAGAGTAGACAGGATTAAACAACATCTGCTGATTTCATTTTGTTTGGCCGTGTGTATAATAAAATTTATTGTTCATTATTTAATTCGAATAATAACATAAATAATTAAACATAGCGTGTTTGTATTGCTGGTTTTCAGCCTAACTGAGTGGCGGTTAAAAATGTAGTTAATGGGTTTAAACAATAATGACAGTTTATTGTTAACAGGCAACATGAAATCTGCTGTTGTTATCTTTCCCCATCAGTTATTTAGAATAAATCCGGCACTTAAAAAGGATACTGTTGTCTGCCTGATTGAAGAATATCTGTTTTTCAGACAGTACAATTTTCATCGTAAAAAATTAATACTGCACCGTGCCAGCATGAAGTTTTATGAAAGCTGGTTATTGAAAGAGGGGTATGAAGTACAATACATTGAGACTTTGAATGCGGAGAGTGACTGCAGGTTGTTGATTGACCGTTTAGCTCAGCAAAAATTTACGGGTGTGCATATTGTTGATGTGGCAGATAATTGGTTGCACAAAAGAGTGGCTGCTTCCTGCAAAAAAAATAAGCTTACGCTTCATGTGCATAAGAGTCCGAATTTCTTGAATACACCCGGAGAAACCGATGCTTATTTCAAAAGTAAGAAAACGTATTTCCAAACCGATTTTTATACATGGCAGCGGAAGCAACGGAATCTGCTTATGGAAAAAAATGGTAAACCAACAGGCGGCAAATGGACTTTTGATGCCGATAACAGAGAAAGGTATCCCAAAAAGCAAAAGCCTCCACGTGTTTATTTGCCGCCCCAAACTCAATTTTTAAAGGAAGCTGTTCACTACATTGAAAAACTGTTTCCTGATAATTATGGCGATGTTCATCATGCACCTCTCTTTGCAGCAACGTTTGAAGATGCTGAGAAATGGCTGGATGATTTTTTACAGAACAGGTTTAAAGAATTTGGCATTTATGAAGATGCTATTGTGCAGGATGAAACTGTATTGCATCATTCTGTACTGGCGCCCATGCTGAATGTGGGTTTGCTTTCGCCGCAACAAATCATTGATAAAGCTCTGCTTATTGCACAAAAGCATAACATTCCGCTCAATTCTTTAGAAGGGTTTGTGCGGCAGATTGTGGGCTGGCGTGAGTTTATTCGTTTAGTTTATGAGCGGGAGGGAAGCAAGCAGCGAACAACCAACTACTGGAAGTTTAAACGAAAAATTCCCAAAACATTCTGGACGGGTGATACCGGAATTCCTCCTATTGACAGCACCATCAAAAAAGTATTGCGAGACGGTTATTGCCATCACATTGAGCGATTGATGGTGCTTGGGAATTTTATGCTGCTGTGTGAATTTGATCCGGATGAGGTATACAAGTGGTTTATGGAATTATTTATTGATGCTTATGATTGGGTGATGGTACCCAATGTATATGGCATGACGCAATTTGCTGATGGCGGACTCATGACTACAAAACCGTATATAAGCGGCAGTAATTATCTGATGAAAATGAGTGACTATTCAAAAGGAGAGTGGCAGCCTGTTTGGGATGGATTGTTCTGGCGCTTTATGCATGTACACAGAGATTTTTTTACTAAAAATCCACGTTTGGGTATGCTCATTAAAACATTTGATAAAATGGATGCAGGTAAACGAAATGCACATCTCTATCATGCAGAAACCTATTTGCAGCATCTGGATAAATCATTAAAAAACGCATGATGAAAAAGCCATGGAACAGAACCGATCTTCCGGTATACAGCATCAGCAGTAAATGTGATAGTGAGGAGAATATGAACGTCATAACATATATGACAGCAGTGAGCATGCAGCCAAAGCAGTTTATTGCAGCCGTTTATAATCAAACAAAAACACTGGAACTGGTTCAGCGTAATCCTCATTTCGTCATTCAGCTTTTATCAAAGGATCAATACCGGCTTGTGCATCTTTTGGGTAAACAAAGCGGAAAGACTGTAAGAAAAATGGATCGGTTAAAAAAAAGAAAGCTCATTACCTACTGGAACGGTTTTGCCGTGTTAACTGATGCGCTTGCGCTGATGGAAGTAAAAGCCTTGCATCTTAAAGTTGATGCTTCTGTAAACCAGCCGGATCATCAACTCTTCTTATGTGAGCTCATACATTACAAAAACAATAAGGAAGGGGATCCGTTAACTATTGATATTCTCAGGCATCATAAAATCGTTCGCATGTGAACAAGCAGGTGATCAATATCGTTTGGTTTAAACGGGATCTGCGTCTTGAAGATCATCAGCCTTTGATGCAGGCGATGAACAGCAGGCTCCCTGTTCTACTGCTGTATTGCTTCGAACCATCGCTATTGAGTTACCCAGACAGTGATGAACGTCATGTTCGTTTTATACAGGAGTCTATTGCAGACATGAATGTGCAACTGCAAAAATTCCATCATCGCCTTTATTCAGTTACCGGAGAAATCGTAGATGTGCTGCGGCAGCTACGTAATTTTTATGCCATTCATACAATTTACTCTCATGAGGAAACGGGTAATCAGCTCAGCTACAAAAGAGATATAGATGTGCAGAATTTCTGTAACCATGAAACGATCTTCTGGAAAGAGTTTCCATCAAATGGCGTTATACGAAGGTTAAAAAAACGCAGTGCGTTTTCCGGGCGATGGATGGAAACGATGTGCACTCCTTTGTATACGCCTGATTTTACAAAGGCAAGTTCTGTTACACTTGAAGAAAAGATGCTGCAATTGACTCCGCAAACCTCTATCCGTAATCATTCGTTTCAGCCGGGAGGCATTACAAGTGCTGAAAAATATCTCACCGGTTTTTTATACAATCGTAAATCAAATTACAATAAACATATTTCCAAGCCCGAAGAAAGCAGAATCAGTTGCAGTCGCTTATCACCCTATCTGGCATGGGGTAATCTCAGTATGAAGCAAGTGTATCAGGCAGCTTTAAAAGCCATTCATGATACCGGTGATGCATACAATCTTCGTTCTTTTATAAACAGGCTGCACTGGCATTGTCATTTTATTCAAAAGTTTGAGAGTGAGTGCCGCATGGAATTTGAAAATCTAAATAAAGGTTTTGATGCCATACGAACCGAAGTAAATCCATCTTACATAACTGCGTGGGAGAAAGGACAAACAGGCTATCCTCTCATAGATGCATGTATGCGCTGCGTAGTGCACACAGGCTATCTTAACTTCAGAATGCGGAGTATGGTTGTATCTTTTCTTACGCATCATTTATGGCAGCCATGGCAGGCTGGTGTACACTTTATGGCAAGGCAGTTTTTAGACTATGAACCGGGCATTCATTACTCCCAATTTCAAATGCAGGCCGGTACCATGGGTGTAAATACCATTCGTATTTATAATCCGGTTAAGCAAAGTACAGAGCATGATCCGCATGGGGTATTTATAAAAAAGTGGATACGGGAATTGCAGGAAGTACCCGAAGAGCTGATACATACTCCTTGGCTTATGAGCCCGGCTGAGCAAAAGATGTATAAAGTAGAACTTGGAAAAACATATCCTGAACCTGTTATCGACATCAAGGCAACACATGCTCATGCAAGGGAACAGCTATGGAAAATAAAAGGAAGCAGTAACGTGCGTTTAGAAAACAAACGAATCTTAAAAAAGCATACAAACCGCTCATCAGAAAAAGAAAAAATGATTCAATTAAAATTTTAATTGTATAAAATGGATACGCAGCTTATGCAATCGCAAGATACAGCTCCACTTACAACAGTGGATATAGACAGAATTATTGAAATGGCCTGGGAAGACCGTACTCCTTTTGAAGCCATAGAAATGCAGTTTGGTTTGAAAGAAAAAGATGTGATCCTTCTTATGCGGAAACATATGAAGCAAAGCAGTTTTAAAATGTGGCGAAAACGTACAAATGGAAGAACAACCAAACATGGTGCACTCCGGCTTTCTGAAGTGAGCAGATTTAAGTGTAACAGACAACGTGCAATTACTTTAAATAAAATATCTAAGCGGGGCAAATGAATATTGTAACAGATTTTGAGCAAATACAGGAACAGATGCACAGCGTTGATCCTGTGAAGTATGGAAAAACAAGAAACTATATTGATGGAGCGGTTACCTACCTATCGCCTTATATTTCCAGAGGCGTCATCAGTACAAAACAGGTATTGCTTTCGGTTTTTAAAAAGGGATATAAACCCTATCAAGTAGAAAAATTTATACAGGAGCTGGCATGGAGAGACTATTTTCAACGGGTATGGCAGGCAAAAGGCGATGCTGTGTGGCAGGCGTTGAAACAGGAACAGCCGGATGTGCAGCATCATCATATGCCGCATGCAGTAGAAACAGGAACAACAGGTATTGAAGCTGTTGATGCATTGATCAATCGTCTTTTCGAAACCGGATATATGCACAATCATATGCGGATGTATACGGCAAGTATTACATGTAATATTGGAAAAGCACACTGGAAACTTCCTGCACAATGGATGTATTACCATTTACTGGATGGCGATATAGCAAGTAATAACTGCAGCTGGCAATGGGTAGCAGGCGCTTTCTCTTCAAAGAAGTATTACTGCAACCAGGAGAACATCAACAAGTATACACACAGTAACCAGCGCAATACATTTCTTGACAGAAGCTATGAAGATCTGCCCGGCATGCCGGTGCCTGAAACATTATTGCAAACTTCAGTTCCTGTTTTGCATACGCTATTACCGGAAACAACACTGCCCGTACTAGATCCTGCTCTGCCGGTATTGCTTTACAATTCGTACAACCTTGATCCGTTATGGCGAATTGGGCAGGATGCAAACCGCATTCTGGTCTTGGAGCCTTCGCATTTTCAAAACAATCCGGTAAGAAAAAAGGTTATTGATTTTATTATTGCGCTTTCAGCAAATATTAAGGGTATTCAATTGTATTGCGGCGAAGTAAACGATCTTGTTGAATTTGTTTCATCTGCATCGCAAAACAAAAATCCGGTTTTTATTTCCAAAGAACATCCTGCATTTATGCATTATCCCGGCAGCAAGGATGAGCGTGACTGGATGTTTCCTCAGGTAACCGGTTATTACAATTCCTTTTTTGCTTACTGGAAAAAATGTGAACGTTATTTGAAAAACTACAATGAACCAAATCTGTTTTCTGCTGTTTAAATGACACGTATGGAATCCTTAAAAAATAAAAACGTATTAATTACCGGTGCTACCGGTGGTATAGGAAGTAAAACAGTTCAACTGCTGGCAGGCAGCGGCGCCCATCTTTTTTTGGCAGCCCGTAATGCGGAGAAACTGGCTGAGGTTGCAGCTCAACATAATATACCTGCAGAGCAAACCCTTGCATTGGATTTGAGTAAGCCTGAAGAAGTAGCTGTTCTGCGTGAAAAATTCTTCAACAGGTTTGGAACAATTGATGTGCTTGTAAATGCTGCGGGTGTGGGTATCATTAAACAAATGGAAACACTCACAGAGATTGATTTCTTAAAAACGCTCAATTATAATTTGTATGCACCGTTTCTGTTAGTGAAAGCTTTTCTCCCCGCTATGAAAGAACAAAAGAAAGGATTGATCATTAATATCCCCGGTGTGCTTGGCAAAGTTCCCATGGCGGGTGCGGCGGCATACTCAGCATCCAAGTATGGTCTGGTGGGCATGATGCAAAGCATACGTGAAGAAGTAAAGCGTACTGAAATCAGAATTACGAATCTGTTTCTGGGTGGAGCAGATACACCTTTTTGGGACACTATTGATTTACGGGTACAACGTGATAAAATGGTGATGGCAGAAGAAGCATCCAAAGCTATCTGGTTTCTATGTCAACAACCTTCAAGTGGTGTAGTGAGCGAAATGGTACTGCAGCCATTTAATCATCAGGCGATTTGATTTTATTTGCCGATTACAATGTATGCAGCAGGATTTTTATCAAATTCTGCTTTGCATTCAGGTGAACAAAAACCATAAACACCATCTTTATAGTGTGTAGTGTCACTCACACCTGCGCTTACTGGCATTCCACAAATGAAATCTGTTTTTGAAGTGAATTGAACATTTTTAAACTTTTTTTCAGTAACAGGTTTCATTTGTGGCTGATGTTGATGAGATGTCGAACTACTTTCTCCACAGGAGCTGCAAAGAATGATTGTTAACGATACGAATATGATTTGTTGTTTCATGATGTTATTTTTTATTTTACACTTTTTACAAGGTTCCTCTTTTTGCGGCTTACAAAATACAGCAGATACCCGGATGCAATGGTAATAAGCCCGGCCACAGAAAGAATTCGAAGCAGCCAGTTGTTGATATTATCTCTCTCTTTGAAATCTGTAATGTGTAACATCCATAAGAAATCAAAAATCCGCCATTGATTATTGCGTATGCTGTGGACAATCCCCGTTTCTTTACCAACATATACTGTACAGTGTATGTCTCCCTTAAGTCGCACTGCATATGCTGGTAAAGGTTTTTCTCTGTATTCATGGTGGCCATTTGTTTCTGTAATTAATGTAACAGTATCTACAGTAGCGGCAGGCTTTATACTTTGTAGAGCAACAGCAGCTGCATCTTCTGCTGTTAGGTATGGTTGAGGTATACCTGTAGCTGCATCAATGATGAAAAAATGTTCTTGCTTATGTTCGTGAAATTTTAGTTCAAAGAACAGTTTTTCATTGCTGCTGTTAACAAGCTGTATACTATGGATTGCTGCTTCAGGATGTTGCTGTTTGAAGTTTTGAATACATGTTTGTAATGAAGCGATGCTATCAGGTAGACTCAAATGCTTCTGCTCTTTTCGAATATCATCTCCACGTACAGTTTTAATATTTGTCCAGCTGAAGTATAAACCACCTACTGTCCAGAATAAAAACTGAATCCCCAGTACTACACCCAGATAACGGTGCCATATGCGAATGCGGCGATGTAATGTTCTGTTGCGCATATACTTATTTTTTTATCTCAAATGGTATTGAAATTTTAAGTTTTTCCCAATACATGGAAAGAGTAACTTTTGTTTCCTGTTCTTTTTGTATGGCCCAAGTGAGCCTTTGTGTTAAATCATTTGATTGAGGTATAACTGTATAACGAAGTACATCTTCTTTTTCTGAATAGTCGTCTGTTAAGTGCTGTTTATAATTCCTGTTTAAAATAAAGGTCCATTCTTTTTCACCGGGAATAGTAAAGATGGCATAGGTACCCGGCTTAACTGTTTTTCCGGCAAGTAGTACTTCATTATTGAATGTAATATTTGTGGCGGTATGGGCACCTGTAACCCAAACAGTATTGTAAGGTACTAAGCCACCCCAGATGATGCGTCCTTTTACACCGGGTGAATGGTAGGAGATGTGCAGATGTGTACCATTTATCGTTTCCATGGCAGTACGTGGTACACTTTTCTTCATGGTATCCTCTGCAATAAGACCATTGTTTATACTGTCAGCATAGCCTGTGGCAGTGGTTCCCTCATGGTTTATGTGTAAAGATTCCGTTGTTTTTGCATCCTTTG